>Ga0265780_10005606_pt1 | contig 15847 bp, 22 predicted proteins | sample P1T30metagenome_FD_192432 | JGI IMG/M metagenome (GOLD analysis project Ga0265780, IMG submission 192432) | Plant litter microbial communities from East Loma Ridge, Irvine, California - P1 T30 | ecosystem: Environmental > Terrestrial > Plant litter > Unclassified | place: USA: California... | reverse complement strand
AACGTCCCCAGCCCTGCCCGCGCAGTCTATGATGCAAGCCAGCTCAAGAATATCAACTTATCAGGCGTTGGCCCCCATACGCTGACGCTGGCGCAGGCTGGCAATCGCATTCGCGTCAGCACCGGCACATCGACTGCGCTGACTGAGGTTCGCCTTCCCTCTGCCCCCGAAGGCACAATCTGGTTCTGGCGGCAGACTGGCTCCGGTCCTCTGCGCTTCATCATGCCCAGCGGTGCAACGCTCTATAACCGGCAGGGCCATAACGGCAGCGCAGGTCTGTACGCAGGCGGCTCCATTGGATTTGAAACAGCCACTACCGTCTTTCTTGACGGCGATACGGCGGCAGTCTGATGAGCCACGTTGGATACGCAACCGTCGCTGGAATGCCCAACTATGCGCCCAAAATTCCCCGCTTCTATGTGACGCCAAACGGCGCTGGCGCAAAGAACGGCACCAGTTGGGCTAACGCATCGGCGGGCCTTGGCGCGGTCAACGGCTTGATTGCGCGAGCAGCAGCCACGAACCCAGCGGGTGAAGTCTGGGTGCGGGCTGATCTTGGACCCTATGAGGTCAGGGCTACGACATTCACGCTGGATAAGGGCGGCGTGTCGGCGGATCGTGAGGTTCGTATTCGCGGCGTGGATGCCAGCGGCAACCCCATGAAGGCAGAAGTGCTGGGAACGCGCGTCGAGCCTTGGACCATCAACAATCCCGGCAGTTCAGCAGAGGTTTTCCGCCTCAACTCCGGCGCCAATTACCTCTATTTCAGCGACTTCCACGCCCACAATACCGGCAATGGCTTTGTCCGCGTTCGTATGCCGATCAAGGGTCTGAGGATCACCGACTGCACGGGCCGCAACATCAGCCGCTTTTTGGAAAACAACCTTGGCGGCGGCGCCACGCACGCATCGATCGCGGAATATCTCGTTCTCCAGCGCATCACTGTCCGGGGTTACGCGGACGCCTTTGCGCGTATCGCATACGCGACCGAAAACATCCTATGTGAAGACCTCTACGGCGACAGTGAGCGGCAGGACAAATCCGCCTTCGCCATCGGTATCGGCCTACGCGACACCGCTGGCCCAGCGATGTTCCGCCGATGCACGATGAAGAACCACATCGACACGTCCAAGGCATACCAGAACGGCGACGGCTTCTCAGGTGAAGCGCAGAACCACAACGTCACGTTCGAGGATTGCATCGCGGCGAACAACACGGACGGCGGCTGGGATTTCAAAGGCGACAATATCCGACTGATCCGCTGTCAGGCGCTTGGCAATCACCGCAATTATCGCATGTGGGGGATCAGCTACCTCGTCGACTGCATTGGCACAGGGCCGATGGATAACGCGGGCACCAACCCATATTCCCGCTGTCAGGTCGGCTCCTATGGGGGCGCCTGCTACGTTATTGGCGGGCGCTACACTGGCAATGCTGGTTACTCCTACACCTGCTTCAGCGCGGAAGCAGGCGGAACAATCGCGTACTCTCGCGCAACCGTCACCAGCGATTACGCGAACTTCAAAGGCGAGGAGAGCGCCAACGACGGAAAGCACGCAGGCCGTGTAGAGTTGATGACCACGACGACCTCAAAGCCCGTCTTGAATGTGCCGACGACCTACAGCTTTCCGGAAAATCTCAAAGCCGTCATCCCTATCACGGCCAATATGCCGGGTGCGCTTGCAACGCTTACCGGGCCTTACACGGGCCTGTTCGGCCGCAACGGTTATTGGCTGTCGTTGAAGGCGCAGGATTACGAAGCCGCGACACCCAAGACGATGCAGCAGCCCATCCGCTTCTATGGCATCAATCAGCAATTCACGGATGCAGTGATCACCGTAAACATCACGGACGTGCAGGACGATCCCATGAACGCCGCGACCCTGTTTGGTCCTGGCGGTGCGACGGACGGCGGCTGGTGGGATTGCAGTGTCGCAGGCACGTCTTGGATCGACATCGATGGCACTGTTCCCGCCGTCGATGGCAGCTTTGTTGCCCGCCTCGATGACATCAGCGGCAGAGGCCGTCACATGCTGCAACCTGACGTTACCAAGCAGGCGGTGTTCCGCGACGACGGCACGAACCAATGGCTAGAGGTGGAAAAGGGCGACTGGTACGCGGCAGGTTCAGCCGGCGATTATCGCTTTCCCAACATCAGCATGTACACCACAATACGGCGTGCGACCGATACCGCTACTCGTCCCCTCTGGGGTATCCCGAGAAGCTTGAACGCATCAACAGGCGACAACTTTGCGGTCGGCATGTGGACAAACGGCGGTGCGAGTTTGCGTGTTCGCGTTGGTGGATCGAGCGTGTTCTGTTCCAGCAACTCTGCCGTGACCAATCGAGACATTTCGATCTCGTTTCAGCATAACCCCGGTCTGGCGCACACCAACAACGTGCAGATGCTGAACCGTGAACCCGATCCAGGCCCGCCAAATTATGCCGCAGGTATCGGTGGCGTGATGCGGTTCTTCACAGATGGCAGCTTTGCGCCCGGATACACGGGCCGGTTCTACGCCGCAGTCTGCACGAACCGCACCGATCCTGAGGACATTCGCTTTCGTATCCACCGGCAGTTGGCGCAGCAAATTGGCGTCAAGTTCGCTGCATAAGTACTGGGAAAAGGAGTCAGTATGGCCGACGATCAATCCCAGCACAGCAAAGCAGAAACAGCAGCAGAACTCGCAAGGGCGTTTGCCAATCTAGCCGTACTGTCCGTTGCGCTTCTAAAGCTGTTGAAAAAGCAGCAGTGAACACAAGTCGCGAGATTATCACGCAAATGGCGAGTTCGCCCTACCCGCCCTCGTTTCAGGGATCGGGATGGGCGTATGCCTTTGCGGTATTCAGTCTGCTGATCATCAGCATGATCGGCGCTGGCACGGTCAGCTTGGCGTTCCGAAACCTCATTCGTCACCGACTGTGGACGCTCAATTGGTGGCAGCACGTTGCGTTCATGCTCGCTGGCATCGGCGCAACCTGTCGATGTGCTGCTGATGTCGCGTACAAAATGGCGTGGGGCGAAACGAGCGTTCAAACGCTGGAGATGCTCATGGCCATCAAGAACGGCATCGACAGCGTTATCGCCATTCCGGTCATCGCGTGGATGACGATCTACACATTGAAAATCAGCACCATCGACAAGAGCCGTCACCGCATCGCGCGGTTCACGAGCGTCGTAGGAATTACAGCGGTAATCAGCGCCATTTGCGCTTTCACCAAAGTCTAAGCGATGAGCAATCGCGCGCTCCGCAATCTCGCCCTGTTTTTAACAGTGGCGACTTCCACCAGCGCAGCCTACGCCGCCGAGGTCGCTGAAAAAGGCCCCATGGTTGGTGAGACGGGCATTCCGTGGACCGTCGTGGTTGCCGCGCTTGCCTGCGTTCTCGTCCGTGTGGTGATCTGGACGGAAAGCAAGAACAAGCTGCTCGTCTATAATATGGCGATCAGCAGCATCGCCGTCTTGGGATCGATCGTTTACACCCTTGAATACGTTCATGGCCTCGCTGCCGGGTTTGGTATCGGGCTCTCGATGGGCGCTGGCGCAGTTGGCTTGATCGAGTTCGCGAAGAGCAAGCTTCTCACGGGTATCAAGGATGGCATCGCTGCTGCCGTGAAGGGACCGGACAAAGCCTAACGGCTTGCCTCACTGGCCCCCACAGAGCCCCGTACAGCACGTCTGCGGCGGCATCGCTAACTGAGAAAGCTGACATTTAGAATGTCGCCATTGAGCAGTGCCAAAGCCGGAATGGCCACTTCAAGTCAGATGAGAAGCCCATTGCGGTTTGTTTAACCGGCGGGCAAGCGGTGCGCCGCAAAATTGGAGATGCTTTCGGCAGCGCCGGGATCACGGTTGGCCAGTACGACAATCGTGTAGCCGTTCTTCAAGAAGTGGTACAACGAACCGCTCATTCCGGGCGCTCCGCCTCCATGGCCAATATATGGCCCGATACCAGTCATCGATCCTCCAAAATCAAAGCGGATTAACTTCCCATCGTTAGCCTTTAATCCGCCGTCTTTTAGCTTCTCAAACGTTTCGCGACGAAGTAACCGATAGGAGGTCAGGCCTTCGATAAACCTGTTGAAATCTCGCACCGTCGAATATCCACCTCCAGCCGACGTGCCACTGAGCGGGAGGGTGTTATCCGCTCGCGAGATTGTAGTACCCGCCCCCATATAACTCACAGCCCGACGGGGTAAGATTACACTCTCAGGATCATTGCCCGTCGACGTCATTCCTGCTGGCGCAAAAACATATCGGCGGGTGTAGTCATCGTAGCTAAGACCAGATACGGTTTCAATGATCCGACCAAGCAGGATAAATCCATAGTTGCTATACGATGAGCGACTACCGGGTTCGAATTCTAATCCGCGAGACCCGTAGAGCGAAACGTAGTCATTCAAACTACGCAGCGAGCCCTTTTTCTTTTCAAAGTCCGGTCCAAATATGTCACCGGTTCCGCCCGTGTGTGTCAACAGGTGAGCAACAGTGACCTTCGCGGCAACGTCAGAATTTGGATAGCCGATCAGATATCGCCCGATAGGAGCATTCAAATCAATCTTACCCTCTTGAACCAATTGCATCACCGACACGGCCGTAAACATTTTACCCATCGATCCAAAACGAAATTGGGTATCGAGGGTGTTTGACTTGTGGGTCGTTTGGTCCGCTAGCCCATAAGCCTTCTGAAAGATTATCCGTCCCGAATGCGAGATTAGCACCGCGCCCGAAAATTGATCTTTGGCCGCTTTGTCTTCCACCCGCTTTTGCACAGCTTTGACAAGCATACGAGACGTGAGCGGTTTTGGCCTCACGTACCCTGCCGGCGCTTCGTCAGTTAAAAACGCGCTGATAAATTCGGGTTTTTCAACGTTTGTATCACCTAGCTTGAAATGGGTAACCGCGAATGAGTCCGCGTTCTCATCAAATACCCACAGGTAAACGTTTTTGCCATCAACTGATTTCAAATCGCAAAGTTGAAGGTTGTTCAGAAAGCTTCTCATTCCCAGCCATTCGGCTGAGCCGCCAGGTAGCTTCGGTCCTCGGTCATTGATAAAATCGATGAAGTCCGTGTCACTTGACGTTCTGGACGCTTCGAACCAATCTTGAGACATCTTCATCACGGAATTGATAACGGGAGCCCGAATTCCAGTAGCCGGTGCAATTCCGTGGCAGACGGGCAACGACGGAGATGGATCCCCAGGGCTCGTGGAAGATAACACCATCGCGAGAATAGGAAGGAGCATTTACCAGCCTTTTCGTTGTCGTCAGGTGCATCTTGAATGGTTTCAGGCTGATGTGCCAGCGGTTCTTACGATCTGGCATTAGGGACCAGATTGCATCCCGAGTAGCTACCCGCGCAATGTCAGGCGCTCGTAGGTAGCATTTTTGGCATGGGATCTGGGAGAAGTGCGCTGGTGCGATAATCCGGGAGAAATAGCAGGACGAACGCTGGCGCGTTGTCCTACATCTGCGTGTTTGTTGCAGTTCGTAAACTCACTGCCAAACACTTGCTGTAATACGTTCTCTTGAGGTGATGATATTCAAACTGCGATGTGTGGTTTGGATGAATTATTATGAGTCATTCCAGGTAGGGAGATACACACTTCCCCCCCACTACATGAGTCATACAACGAACAACCAGCGAATGGTTGTATGTTCAAAATCTCATGCAGTGAGGGGAAGCGGCGAGCAGATTTTCCAGTACAGGGTTCTACACACTTCGGACCTGAAACTCTTTGAGCTGCGGGGTTAACGGTCGCACTTGCGTTCAGGCTTCTGGGTAAACGTGGAACACACGTTCAGTGCCAATAGCGGTCTCTCCTGTTGCCGTCCGAATGGCTTCAGGAGTTTTAGGATGTTGTCGGGTAACAGACAGAGCATCCTCCTATTTGACCCTACCAAGAGCCAGTCGGTTGTCCTGCTTTTGCAGTGCTGAATTCAATCAGCAAACCCTACTGGCCCCTGTCGGGTGGTGCATTTTTATACTGGTGCCAAGCGTGCCCCAATGGGATTTGCCGTTTCTTCCAGTGCGCCGCCTACCAGCTCATCCGCCCGTTTGAATCGGGTTGGGGTTTTGGGATAATCCCGGATTGTAGGCCTTGTTTTTGCCGTGTGGCGAATGGGGGATTTTTGGGGCTAGTTATGGGGCCTAAGAGAATGGCCGAGCCCAAAAGAAAGGACTCGCAAGATGGGCCTGAAGCATCCTGCGAGTCCTAAGCTGTTTGAGATTCAACAGTGGATGCCTCGCCGTGATCAGCGATTCAGGCCACCGTTCACAAATCTATTTAGCATTCCTAGTTCAGAATGTGCAATAAAAGGCTCGAAACGAAGTTATTCCACATCTGTGGAGGAGGGTGGTGCAGCTAGGTTGTCGCCACACCGCACCGACCCGCCCCTTACTGACTGTTCCGCGACAGGGCACTAACGCGGGCACCCAGAACTCAGAACGCGTCTTAGGTCACATCGTTGTTCTCTGGACGCGCCCAGAAGGCCTCGAACGCGGCAAACGCTCGGTCAGAATATGGCTTAATAGCTACCGCGCCGTGATAGCGATCCTCCGCATCCGCGAACTGCGAAAACTTAATAGAGAACTCCCACCGAGAGCCGCCGTTCGCCGCCATCTCCTCCAATTCAAGGGCTAGGCGCTCGAATTTGCGAGTCGTCGTTAGCACCTGCTTACCTGCGGCGTTCCTCATGCCTTATTCACCTCCTCGACAAGCGCACGCTCCACCATCTCCAGTGCGTGGCGAAGCTTTGCCGTCTGAGCCTGGTGCATGATTACCGGTTCAGGATAAAAGGCTGCACGCTCCAGCCCGTACTCGTCACGGAGCGGGAAATCATAGACCCCGATTGGATTGACGGGCGTACGGCCAAAGAATGCCCGTTCACGATCGGACAGCTCGCCCCAGGAACGCGCCACAGCTTTGTTGGCCTCCAAAATGTAGCTGTTAAAAATGTCAATTTTATGCTGAGCCTCCTCCAACTTCTCGTTCCAATAGACCAGCTTATTGCGGGCGTTGCCAACCGTGGTACGAGCAGCCCCGATGGCGGCGTTGTATTTTAAGGCGTGGGGAAACAGATCACTCCACTTCCGTCCGTTCAGCACGCTATCAAGTTCCAGCTTTCTGATCTCCCTTGAATGCAACACTTCGATATTAAGCAACGCAAGATTGTCATCACTCAGCACGTCTCGAAGCTCCTCCTCCTTGTAGATCAACCACGGATCGTTTTCCTGGTCGAGCAGCATGTCGCGGACACGGTTCCGCTTTGCGATCAGATGATCGGTCAATTTTTTTCTCCTATCTGGGTAATTTGTGGGGGACCTTGTCCCCCACCGAGATCAAGCTTCCGGCGTGGTGCCGTCGAGAACGCGGGCTCGAAGATCCACGTAAGCGTCGGTGCAGTAAGCGTCTCGCGCCTTGGTCGTGGCGCTGTCCTCACTGGCACCAACCAGCTGGCGCAACCGGACACCGCCATCGTGAACACTGACGAGCGCAAGACGCCAGTCGCCGGAATTTTTGACGGTCACATCCTGCATGGGGATGAACAGCGTTCCGAATTCGTCATCGTGAACGGTGGAGGCGCGGCGCACTAGCTTTTGATCTTCCTCCGGATCGCGCCGGTCGCGAATGTCCTGATCGATAATCTTGGTTGTGCCTTTGCCCTTCTCGATATTGACGAGCAGGTTTTCCGCCGTCCAACCCTTGTCAAAGAAAATGCGATACAAGACGCCGATGCGCTCATTCCGACGGCCGGGAATAACCTTTTTAGAGCCAGGGCTAGCAAGCTGGAGAGCAGCAATTTGCTGCATCAACTTGGTGGTTGAAGACCCAGGGGTGATCTTGTGGGCCAGCAGGACGCTGTTCAGCAGGGCGCGGTTTTCATCCCGCATCAGTTCACGGGCTTGGCGATAGCCAACCTTGAGGAACTCGTGAAGACGCTGCCGCTGGGTCTGCTCAAGAGCCTTGTTCTCGTCGCGATTGGTCTTCTGGTCGCCCTGATACCTCTTACGCAAAACCTCCAACTCATCGTGAACAGCCTGCTCCGCAGCGCCCAGACTATCTGGATTCTCCACAGAAGTGGATATGCCACTGCCCGCGGCACTTAGAGGTGCCACAACCACGTTCGACCCGAGGGCAATGGTGCCCCCATTAGCTGCTGCTCCATCCGTTACTGTAGTCTTTGCTGCTACTACTTCGCCTTGCATGTCTTTAACTCCCTTATTGCTGAACTTCCGAACCCGCTGTCCGGTGAGTTCTTTCTGAGGCAGCTCTCGGGAGAAGTGAATTTTAACTACATTTTCGTTTTTATGGGTGATTAGAGGCGAGATGTATGGTGTCACCGAGAGGCTAATACCGAGCGTCGACGGCGGGCTCGGCTGGGACGTGCATGTCTCTTGTCACCCGGATCGCTACGATGCGGTGACGATCCTGCGAATGGTCAAGCTGGTGAATCGCCGAGGAATGGTGCGCTTTTTCTATCCGCACGACGGCAAGTGGTATAAGTTTGTCAAAGAGCCTGAGCGGATTGCCGGCGTAGATGACCGACTCGAATGGGTTGAAGAGCAGCTCGCCGATGATGATCTGCATGTAAGTTTTTCGGATCGATTCGAAGCCAGGAAGTTTGCATTCGACCTCAATAGTCTGGGATCATCGGCAATCTCAGTGCCATCTGAAGGCCAGCTTGCAGCGCGGGAAAAGGCACGAGCCAAACGCCGCATGATCGCAGATCAGCATGTTCGCGCCGATTATCCCGCTTCGCTGACCTTTGAGGACACAGATGGGTGGCAACGGCAGGGCTTCGCGTGGATGATCATGATCCATCCAACTCATCACGATCCGGCGGTAATCGAAGTATGGATGCGCAGGAAGCTGGAGAGCCGCTACTGGCCAGCAGTCTGGACGCCGGGCCAAGCGCCTCGTCTGATCAAGAAGAGCTATCGATATTGGCATCTCAAGGCAGCGCAATGGCAGACGCTTATCAGCTTGAGCCGGGCAACCAACAGCCTGCTAATAGTCCACTTCATGTTGAAAACTGATCTACAGGCATTTGACCGCGCCTACGGCCCTAGCAGCTTGCTTTAGGCGTACAAGTCTAGTCCACAGATGTGGACCGTCTGGAGGGTGCGGGCTGTGTGACGATACGTTGATTTCAGTATGACTGACTGTTGTGCACTAGCCGGTCGATCCAAATAGTAGCACATTACCTCCCTGTTATAACGACTAAGTAATTCACAAGCATAGGCTTGTGGATTAAAGTCTGGTGAGGAAATGCCAAATAAGAAGAAGAGCCTTAAGGCCGAGTATAATGCTGAATATTGCGCACTGATGAATGCGGTCGACCGCTGTTCGCGTCACTCCCATTCGCAATCCAATGATTACGTCAAACGGGGCATAACTGTTGAACCTGCTTGGCGCTGTCCGAAAACTGGCTTCGCAACCTTTCTTGACGAGGTTGGCCCTAAGCCGTCGCCCGACTTAGAGCTGGACAGGATCGATAACGACGAGGGCTACGTCAGCGGCAACGTCCGCTGGATCAGCCATGCAGAAAACATGAGGAACCGCCGCAGGCCCATCGCAAAGATCAAGAGCCTTGGATGGGGCATTGGCAAGCGCGAAATCATCGACAGCAACGGTCGCAAGAAGACCGTCCCCTGCCAGCTAGTCCCCTTCAATGGCGCGTTGCAGCCCATTCAGGACGTGGCCGCGGAACTGGGTGTCAGCGTCATCACACTGAGGCAGCGGGTGCAAAAGGGTTGGGCTCACGAACGCGTGTTCGCCGCAACGCTCTACAGTCCCAACGGCAAGCCGCGCCCCACGCCAACAATCAATTAAAACAGAGGGAGATAACTCCACATGGAATACGACGACCAGAACAATCCACAGACTTATCCACAGGACATCGCGACGCTCCAGCTGATGATCGAGACCATCACGGTTCGCCAGAACGAGCAGTCGGGCACCATCGCAGACCTCCGCACCCGGCTTGAAGCTGCGGAGGCCCGTTTGGACGAAGCAACGCACATGACCAGCGAGGAATACGGCGCTCAGGTCGTGGAGCAGGTAATGGCCGCTATGCCGATCATTCAGGCAGAGGCGATGAAGGGCACCAAGCGCGGTGGCCGTCGATGAGCAACCTTAAGGCAATCGCAGCCCTCGACGCCGCTATCGCAACTCTCGCTTCAACGCGTGATGAGATTCAAAAGCGTCATGACGAAACAACGGCTGCTCTTGCTACTGCTGAGGCGGTAGCGACACACAAGCCAGCACGGATGCTGCTGATCCAGCCAAAAGGCTTTTCGCTGCTGGGTAAGCGATGAACGCCCCCATCGAACTCCACTCGGTGCTGACCGAGGACGAGCAACGCGAAATGCTCCGCGACACCATCATCCACTTTCTCAGCATCGACCCTCACCACCCCTACGCGCAGCTATTTGGACAAGCCCTATCTGACTTAGATTGAGAGTATGGCCGGGACGCCGTTCCCGGCCATAGCCTTGAGTGCCGTCCAGCTAAGTACTCAATGCAAGACGAAACCACCGGAAACATCACCCTGAATAGGGCCGACACGTTCTCTTTCTCGTTCGATGTCGAGGAAAACGGCGAAGCCCTTCCTCTAGATCCTGCCTCGCTGCGCCTGCACGTTGGCAGCGAGACCCAACTCCTCTTCACGCTGGCTCCAACAGCCGACCCCCAGGACAATACGGTTGTCCATTTCACCTTCACGCCGGAGCATGCCGCTCTGCTGCTCAAGAAGGAATGGTCGTGGATCATCCGCGAGATCGTCAACGGTGAGCCTGACGTATTGGTCGAAGGCGCGACCATCATGGCAACGGGCTTTGCTGTTCCTGTCGATGGGGCGGCCTGATGGGCAGCTTTACCGTTCAGAAGGTCCAAAGCAGACTGACGGTCCAAAAGGGCGCCCCTGCATCGCTTCGTGTCACGACGAGGACGATCAACACAGTCACGACCAAGGCAACTGGAACGCGCGGACCGGCTGGCGAGCGCGGATTGCCCGGAGAGCCCGGCCGACGCGGTGAAATTGGGCCGCAGGGCGAGATCGGCGAGACCGGGCCGCGCGGAGCCACCGGTTCTCGCGGTGCGACCGGCGCGACTGGGCCGCAAGGACCGGTTGGTGCTTCCGCTGATCCCACGGTGGTCAACAATCTATCAACGCGCGTTGATGCTCTGACGACCAACATCCGAGACATCATCAACCTTGCACCGGAGACCCTGAATGCGTTTTCGGAGGTCGCAAGCGCCCTGAACAATGATCCGCAGTTCGCCCAGACGATGACGACCGCGCTGGGCAATCGTGTCCGCTTCGATGCTGCTCAAGCCCTAGACAGTACCCAACGAAACATCGTGCGGTCGAACATTGACGCTGCATCCGTATCGGATGTCACGGGCAAGCTGCCCAAGGAAAGCTACGTTCGCAGCTTGCAAATGATTGTGTCGGGAAAGCCCGCCGCCAACGCACTGCTAGGCGGCGGCATCACGCCACAGAGCGGCACCATTGACGCGACGGCGAGCCGTTTCAGCGTTGATGTCGCTCCCACTGCTGAAACCGTGATCTTGCTCAGAATCAACGGCACGCAACGCGGCACGGTCACGTTTGCGGTCGGACAAACGATTGGCGTCCTATCTCTAACAGGAACCACGCTGGTCGTTGGCGACCGGATCGCATTCTACGCTGGTGCAGCGGATGCCACGTTGGCCGGTCTAATCGGATCGCTGGTGGTTCGCCTATGACGACCATCGTTGAGTTCCTGAAAATCGGCACAACCAGTTGGACTGTTCCCGAAGGCGTCACGTACGTGAAGGTCGAATGCCTTGGCGCTGGTGGCCGTGGCCGGTCGGTAAACGGTTCTGCATCGTCGGGTAACAGGCGTTCGGGTGGTGGCGGCGGCGGCTATTCGTCGTCCGTCCTCGCCGTGACGCCGGGTGCGACGATCCCGACGCTTATCAACAGTTCTCAGACTTGGTTTTTTTCCGCGACAACCGTTGAGGCCAACGCTGGCACTAATGCCCCTGTCGGTGGCGGTGGCGCGGGCGGCGGGTCTGGTTACGGCGACATCACATTTTATGGCGGCACGGGTGCGTCTACCACACAGAATAGTCCCGGTGGTGGTGGCGGCGGTTCCGCTGGCCCATCAGGCAATGGGTGGAATGCCGCTATTGGCGGCGGCGGCGGCTCAAATGGCGGTCTTGGTTCGGCGGCTTCGGGTGGTGCTGGTGGTTCGGGTTCGCTCGGTGAAGGTCGAACGCCAGCCGATCAAGCGGCGATCAACGGCGCTGGCGGCTCGCGATCTGGAACCGGTGTACAGAGCGGCGATGGCTCCGTGCAGAGGCTCTGGCTATCAACCGCCGGTGAATGGGCTGGACCCGGAGGCGGTGGCGCAGCCGGTAACTTCAGCAGTGCAGGTAGCGGCGGAAATTACGGCGGCGGTGGTGGCGGCGGCGGCGGTGCTGGTGGGGAAGCCTACACCGCCGGTTTGGGTGGTGAGGGCTTGATCGTGCTGACCTATACCATCGCGTTACCGGGATTCTCGTTCTCCTACTGGCTCTGACGATCGCGGTTTAGCCCACAGCCCGAGTGCGAGGCACGAACGTATCTTTAAGAAAGCGAGCTTCGATTAAAACTGCCTCCATCTTTTCCATACCTGCGCCTGAAAGGGTAAGCTCATCGTCCAGGTTGCCGGTGCCATCACCAATGAGAAGACCATCTGCTGTTAAGTGTTTGAGCCACCTCGACAATACAGTGCCAGAGACACAATGGCGTTCGGCGACGACTCGCCCAGTCATTGGCAAACCCTTGGCATCAGCCACAAAGATTTCGAGGAGCGTTTCCCAGGCAGGCTCACCGATAATATCTCGGGAGAAGAGATCGGTCCGATGCCTCCGAAAACGCAAGATGGCTTCAGCTAATTGAGCAGCTTCATCATTACCCGTCATGTGGCGCTCCCAGAATTTGAGCGGATATCGACTAAGGCCGTAGCGTCAATCAACCCATATCAGGTTTAGAGTGCGATTCCATGATCCGGTCAAGAGCCTGGCTCAACCAGGCTGCGAGAGCGAAGTCTTGCTGCGCATCTGCATAGGCGATCATATCTTCGAGTTGGCTTGAAAATACGCGGGGGCAATTGACGTTTTTGCGAGGTTCCATGCGGTCGGCCTCCATGATGAGCGACAATAAGCCAACTCGATAGACGTTTAGGGCACGCGTTGCGCTGCTTTCAACCTAATCTCAATTAGCCTGGATTAACATCCACGAGGCCATTCCCGAGGTCGTCTGAGCTAGCGATTGACTCGACCGTTCGTAAGTTCCACTTTTGTTCTCATGGAACACGCAAGCGACTCGATGCGCGAAGGCGCACCATCCCTGTCTCAGACTCATATTCTGATTGCTGAGATTTTGCCCGACCTACGTCCGTGTGAAATCCAAACGATCTATTTCCAGTTGATGGAGGACGGCCCAGAAAGCCTAATTGCCCCTATCGAAGCGGAATTCGCCCGACGGGGGTTGTCCCTCTACGCAACCTACGCGCCGGGTGCCTTTTAATGGCCAGCGTCATCACGCCCGATAGGATCGCAGCCGTGATCAAAAATGCGCCGGCCTGGGCAACGATCGGACTCACGCCCCCCCCAATGAGCGGCTGCCTGTTGCGCCAGCCGGATAGGTTTAGCTGGCCCTTTACGAGCCCATACGCGGGAGAGTGGACCGTCTAAGTTTTTCTTGGAGCGCAGCTTAACCCCCCGGCGGCCATTCGGCCTCTCATCCTTAAGCTCGGCTCGATGACCTACGACGGTCGCGTCGCTGTAATGAAAAAATGAATCCGAAGGCGATGCCAATCAGTCCGCCGATATATACGTTTTGCCATATCCTAACACGGCGAACCTCTTCGCTTACGCGATAGCTCGGGGAGTCCCTTTTCCCCATCGTTGCAGAGGTCCCGTCCCTGCCAAAATCGGTAGTCGATTCGACAAACGTGACACCTGACATTTCTTTTACAACGACCGCGTTTCCGTCTTTTTTACAGATTGAGTGTTCATAGCCGGGTTCGGATGTTCGATTATCCCCCTCATTGATTTCACGGGTAGCGTCTCCCTGCTTGTCTTCAGTCTCGGGCACCCCGTATAGATGAGGACCATTATTCATATATCACCTTATTGCATTTGACCAGAAATCAACGAGCGACAATAGTTAATCATAGGCATACACCACTATATGCCGCCGATCATCCGTGGACTTCATGACATATGACGGAGCATAGGTCGGCCTGTTCCGACGGGTAAGATAGTGAACCAATCAACCCGGACTCACGTAATTTAGACCACTCTAGTGTTCTATAAGGTCAACTATTTGTTCTTTTCCAAATATGCCTCCGCCGAGGCTTATAATCGCCAGAGACACCTCTTTGTCATTGCCCAAATAAGACGATGCCATAGTCAAAGCGTCATCCAGACTTTGAAACCTCGCTCTCACCCTATGATCAACAATAAGATGAAAAGCCTGTGGCTGTGGGACGTTTGAGGATGCGTGAAAAGGCATGTCTAATTCCTCTCGCATTATCCGACAAGTATATCGAGACCTACTCTTGCATGCAGAATTACAAGAGAGTTTCTTAGACTCTTTATTTCGGCACTCAGCTCTTTAAGGGTATAATGGTCTACTCTATCGCAAAGCTCTTGATCGTATATGTCAACGATATCACGCCTCATCTTTCGCATATCTTGAATAAGTTGAGCTGTCCGTTTCATCGTCAAAATATTAACTACTAGATAAACTGGCTTCCAGCGTTATTTGATTGACTTAAGTTACAACGCTTAGAACAGAACGAGAAAGTGATTAGGGCATAACCGTTCACGATTGGCGCCGTGTAACTAGCCAGGCATCGCATGGTGTTGAGATGGTAAGGAAATATGCTGCGCCGGTGGTAGCTACGCACAAAGCAACTACTTCTCTGAGGTGAGTTCGAATTTTCGACGCCCCCCCACATTGGAGATCTCGGCAGTCGCGCCCCGGTCGTGCGCAATCGCTAATTCAATATGACGTCGGGCGTTGGATCCTTCTCGCCGCAATCAGGATAATACATCGGCACGCTGATCGTTGATGATCTGGCGCGCGGTGATCGGTGGACCAACCAGCGGTGCCGGACGATCACAAAGCCCGTGCCCTGATTCGAGGCAGTTAATGCTGACTGCGGCAGTCCGCGGCTGGGCAGGCAGCTCGAACGCCGCCTTGGATGTAGATCACTTTGCTTTTGGTAGCGCTAGAGGGACAACGGAGGCGATCGTTAGCCCGGTCGACGCGGTTAGGAACCCGTCGCGGGACAGCAGCCCGGGCGATCACACAACGACGTCCGCCCCCCCCCTTTCCCGGGGCTGTTCACGATTGCTCTTTCGTAACATGTGTCATTGGGGACGGAAGAACGGGAGAGATCACGATTAACGAATGGCTGTTGGGGGGGGGAGTCCTGATCGACAGCCGCAACGTCCATGTGGGGGCGTAAGCGGAACGTCGACGTTTCGGTCTTAATCCGCCAAACCCGCGCAAAACTGCGGTTTTCGCTCATCTGAGTTTAGTTACATGCGTTGCAGGCTTGACGCGCGCGGGAAACGTGACGTGCGCATTGGCGCGTGCGACGCTGATCGTCCCGGTCTCGAGCGGTTGGCGCAGCGAATCGAGCACTGCGCGCTGAAATTCCGGGAGTTCGTCGAGGAACAGCACGCCGAGATGCGCGAGGCTCACCTCGCCCGGCTTGACCTTGAGCCCGCCCCCCGTGAGCGCCGCCATCGACGCCGAATGATGCGGCGCGCGAAACGGTCGCGTGCGCGTCAGCCG
>Ga0265780_10005605_pt1 | contig 15847 bp, 16 predicted proteins | sample P1T30metagenome_FD_192432 | JGI IMG/M metagenome (GOLD analysis project Ga0265780, IMG submission 192432) | Plant litter microbial communities from East Loma Ridge, Irvine, California - P1 T30 | ecosystem: Environmental > Terrestrial > Plant litter > Unclassified | place: USA: California... | reverse complement strand
AAATAAAAGTCCTTCAAAATGTCAATGTTTACCCTATTTACTGTTTAGAAATACTTTTTTTGCAACGAAATTTGTTATGAATTAACATTATCAACCAGCTTAATAATAATGCAAAAGCCAGATCATACACCAATGATAAAGCTTCAAATTCAATGCTGGTAACTCCTTCATTTGTTCCCATATCATAGCCATTTACTTTGGCGTAGAAATTAAATGGAAAGCCATATTGGTCGGCGCCATCTGCATCATAATTTAAGGTCATGGTAGCACAGGTAATGATGCCGAATAGCAAAATCCCACCGAATAAAATTTTAAAGGTATTTCTCATTTAACTAGTCGAAGTCATAGTATAATCTGTATTTATTACAGTGAGTACACTGAAAGAGATAACCTTGGCAGGAGCCATTGTTTCTTAAATAATTTGTTAAATCTTTTATTTTGAGTCCGCCGGCACTTGCTAAATCGCTTTCTATATCTGCGAACTGATCGAGCAAGGGCTCAATTTCCTGCCAGCCTACATAACCTTTAAATGCGCAATAATCGTTGCAGTGTGCCAACCAATATTCTTGCTGCCAACCGTTATAACCCGGTGTGCGCTCTATTAACTCCATCAATTTGGCTTCATCATTTATATCATCAACACTGATGTCATCCTGAAAACTCCCTTCGAATTTTTTGGCTGCTTTACCATCTGCAATGCACCATGGGCAAAGTGCTTCAATGTCATCAATGGCAAAAAACGGGTTTGTATAGTAAACATCAGTAGGTTTATTACAGCAATCACAAGTAACAACTGTATCTGTTTCGAAAGCTCCCGTTAATGTTGGTTCCGGATGATATTTAAAATAAGGTAATTCCCTTTTTACCAAATCACTTTTAGTTTTTTTGACCTTCTCTTTTGGCTTTGCAACGTCTTTATGTTCCAATAATTCAGCCAACTGGGATTTATCTTTTTGTTTGTTCTCCAAGGTTATAACTTTTTCTAATGCTATTATTGCATCCGGATAATCCATGGTATAAGTTTTAACATTGCACAGCATCCGCAAGAAATTGGTATCGGTAGGATAATCTTCTAAGATGGAATTTAATTCTGCTTCGGCTTTTTCAAAAAATGGCAAAGACATTTGTGATGGCAATACATGCTCAAACCAAAATTTATTGCTTTTGGAAATTGCGCTGGAAATTAAGGTGTTAATTTCTTTAAGTTTTTCAATTTTTGCATCCATTTTGGTTAGTCTAATAAATTTTTTCTGCTATTATCCAGGATTTCTTTTGCATTTTTATCAATCAGCCGATCTAACAGCGCACTGTAGTTATTGGCAATTTTATATTCGAGTTCGTTTTTGTAGAGTGGAAACAAGCTATAAATGTTAATCACGTTATCGCCAGCTTTAATTTCGGTAAATTTTTCATCAAAGGTTACAGATGGCAAAACCACCAAACCAACGTAATCTGTTTCTTTGCTATATGTTTCCAGATCGGCGGTGGCTTGTAAAGTATGGCCAATGCTTAACCACGTATCATAATGATGCGGAAAACGAGCAGTTTCTTTAATCATTTCCAAAATCCAGTCGTTTTCACTATCACTTGGAAAAGTTTTGCTAAATTCAATTGATTTAGGAAGAAGAATCATTAACTCCGCGAATTTGTATAGCTCAACATTTTCTACAGCATCTGGTACAGTCATCTCTAAAAGACTCATTCCTGAAGTCAATAAAATATTAAAGCTATGTTTTTCAGAATCGATAAAGTAAACGTCTAAATGAATATCAGGCGAAACCATTTCATGAAATACAGTGATTTCTTGTGACTCATAAAATTGATCTAAATGATCGGCAATGGCTTCCTGATGATTATCAAAGTAACTTCTGTTGCGGAATTTCTCGTAAAATTCGTTCATATTTCTAAATTAGCAAGGAAACTAAATTATTATTGTGCTTAAAGTTTACAACAAATCTTAATCCATTTCGTAAACTAAACAAAATCTATTTATCCAAAGGTTTTATTAATTTAGTTGAGGATGTATTTCTACATTTGAGAACAACCGCAATTTATTTTCCTCATTTTATAAAATCGACATGACTAAATCAATTTTTACCTTACTTTTCTGCTGTATAGCTTTTTATGCGTCAGCACAAACGGCAAATGATAAAAAAGCTATATTAAATGTGCTTGAAACGCAGAGACAAGCATGGAATAAGGGCGATGTAGAGACTTTTATGGAAGGATATGTTAAAAGCGATAGCTTACTTTTTGTAGGAAAAAGTGGTCCAACGTATGGCTGGCAACAAACACTCGATAATTACAAAAAAACCTATAAAGGAAAAGAAGGGATGGGAATTTTAACCTTTGGGATAAAAAAGGTTGATTTTTTGAATGCTGATGTTGCTTTTGTTTTGGGTAGCTGGCATTTAAAACGTGAGAAAGATGAACCACAAGGGTATTACACTTTATTGTTCAAGAAAATTAAGGGTGTTTGGAAAATAATTGTAGATCACAGTTCTTAACCCATGAAAGGAATATCTTATCTCGTTTTTGCCATTATCGTTCTGATTTCGGCTTGTAATCCATCAGATAAAGAACGAAAAAATGTTCCTTACAATAAAAATGGATTGAGTTTTAATTTGCCAAAATACTGGAAGGTAAAGAAAGATCGAGCGATTGATGGTGTGGCAAACAGCCGGTTTATTTCAATTAGTGATGAGGAACCATTTTCAAGAGATGCTTATCTGGTTATAACCTCGATGGATTCGGTGAGTTTAGATAAGACTTTACAGAATTTGATTCAACAATCCAGAGCAAGTTACGGTAAACGAAATATTGAATTCGGGATGTTAAATGAGCCGAAAGCCGTAAATGTAGGAAAGCACCAAGTTTTAAAGGCTGATTTTGAGACCAGAATTATTGCTACTCGCAATAGAGGAAGTTTAGCTGTACTACACTTTAAAGGAAAAACCTTTTGCTTTGTAAGCAGTGTAAACATAAAAGATAAGAAGGCAAATTTTAGCGTAGCTGATTCGGTAATTAAATCTTTAAATGTGAAATAAACTTCCTAGTAAAATAGTAAAGTGAGTAAATGGTTAATAGACAGCCAACTATTGATAATAGGATTACGCTGTTAGAGAAAAAATTTACCCAATTTAATTTTACTTTAAATATTTCTTTACTCAGCAAAACGCCAATGCTGCCAACATAACCAAATGAATCGGCAATGTAAATTAGAAAGCCTACGTTGCCAACATTTTTAAAAGTGGAGATTAATCGATCAAAAAACACTGCGTTAAATGGAATGTAAACCATATAAAGCCCCAGGCCTACCAAAGTCATCCACCAAATGGGTTGAATGAGGTTTGCCTTAAACATTAAGGTACAGCTGCCTGCTAAAATAAAGCCAAATAGGATGAAGTAGTGAGCTGTTTTTAAGGCTGTAAAATTGTTCTTGATCAAAACCATACTCCCGATTAGTAATAGCACAATCAGTGTGATTGGTGTTTCTGTTTTAGCGAATATGGCTGGTTGATTTAAGAACCCCATTTCTTTCCACATCTCTGCGCCGAAATTATCTCTAATGTCTCTAAATATAGTGGCAAAGCAATAGATGATTACGCAAGCAACTAGGCCACCTAAAAATTCTTTAACAAATAGTTTTCTATCCACATCGACCATGGGCGTTCTTTCCGATCGATCTTTAATGTCCTCTGCGTTAGGTTCTGGAATTTTTTCCATCAGAAAGACAAAAAGCAAAAGCGGCAATGCAAAAACTAAACCCGTGCTAAAAGGAATCCAAAATTCGGAAAGGCTAAAAGTAATGCTTAGCCACAACCCCACGGATTTTACAAATCCTGAAGCAAAAATGAAACTTACAGCCAGTGTTGCGCCAATAAAATCTGTACTTCGCCTGCCTTCAACATAAGAAAAAACCACTCCCCAAAGCATGCCAAGTGGAAAACCATTGATGAAAAGAAAAACAATATTATAGGGTAAGGGAACAATGGCAAAAAACAACCAGCTTAACCATGAAATTGCCGTTAAAACAATGATAATCTTTCCGCGGCCTTTGCGTTTTAATTCGGAAATGTATTTAATGCCGTAAAACTTAGCCATTAAGTAACCCAACATTTGGCAAATAACCAAAATAGTTTTGTAGCTGTACCCGGCAATGGTCAATCCATCAAATGTGGCAACAGTAAATGATTTCCGGAAACCAAAAATCATCGTGTAAGCAAAAAAGACAATTATTGCTGCGTATAATCCAGTCTGGATTTGAGTATTAAACTTAAAGCTTTTAGGCATCCGTATTTCCAAATGTATTGTTATGGAAATATAGGTTAAAAGTTTGAAATACTTAATTGATGTTTAGTATTTCAAACTAACAGGAGTGCTATTCGCCTAGTTTGAAGTCTTTGTAATAAAAATCTTTATCCGCATCGGTAAGCTGACGAATTACCCTGCATGGGTTTCCTGCTGCAAAAACATTATCTGGGATATCTCTAGTTACCACACTTCCAGAACCGATCACTACATTAGAACCGATTTTAACGCCAGGATTAATTACCACATTTCCACCAATCCAAACACTGTTGCCAATAGTTACTTCCTGTGCCCATTCCCATTCCTGATCGCGTAGATGCGCATGAATTGGATGACCGGCAGTGTAAATAGACACGTTTGGAGCTATGAAAACGCTGTTTCCGATACTCACTTTAGCGCAATCCAAAATCGTTAAATTAAAGTTTGCATAAAAATTATCCCCAATTTCAATATTGTAACCGTAATCGCAACGGAAAGGAGGTTCAACGTAAAACATCTTTTCCGTTTTACCGAATAGCCTTTTGAGTAATTCTTTTCGCTGTTTAATAAATTTTGGTGCAAGGTTATTAAATTCGAAAACGATTTCACGGGCTTTCAATCTTTCTTGCGATAATTCTGTTCCTCCAGCTTGATAAGCTTTGCCAGCCAGCATTTTTTGTTTTTCGGTAAGTTGTTCACTCATTAAAATTGGTTTTAGTGCAAAAATTTAAAGTTAATAAATGTGTGCAAACATCAAATTTATTTCTTTTGAATCGTTTTGAGAAAGGTAGAAACTAAAAACGGGGCTATCGATACATCGATTCCCCGTTGAAATTGCTTTCCCCAAAACCCATTAAACGGGTTTTAGTTTATTTTATTTTAAGGTTTGCCTTTTGCTAATGCTCTTTCGGCGATTTTAACTGCTTTTTTCTCTCTCCAATGAGCATATTTCTCCTTGAAAGTCATTTTAATTAAGCTGTCAATTGCACCATGAGTAAACAAACTCCATACACTGGCAACTTTACGAGTGATCGATTGATCCCAAGCACGAAGACTTAATGAGAATGATCCGTCCAGATATTTCATCCAGTGCCACATTCCGGTAGGCATAAATAAAGTATCGCCATGCTCTAAGAAAACTTCGTAGCCTTCCACGCCTTTTAAAGCAGGAAACTTTTCGAAATCTGGATTGGCCACATCATAATCTTCCAAAGCATAAGTTGCATTAGGCAAACAATATAACCTGTCTTTCCATTTATTATCAAAAAGCACAATATGCTTTCTTCCGCCAAAATGAGTGTGGAAGATGTGTGGCAAGTCTATATCGTAATGTAAAAATGTAACCGAGTTCGATCCGCCAAAAAACATGGCTGGCATGCTTTCAATAAAACCACCCATTAAATCTTTAGGTATTTTTACATCATTGATTAAGCTTGGAACTTTTTTAAATAAATTGAAGAAAAAAATTCTTAATTCAGTAGGTTCACGTTTGATTAAATCAAGATAATCGCCAAACTTCATATGCGCCGTTGCGGCGTTAATAGGCTTAGAAGGATCTGCCTTTGAGTTATCATAAAGTGGAACTTCTAAATCGCCTCCTATTTCTTTTAAATATTCAGTAGTCCATTTTTCTCTAGCAGGCCAATCTTTGGTTAAGCCTCTAATTACCAATGGTTTTTTTGTTTTCAGATAGTTTTTCTTGAAATCCTCAGGAGTGATGTTCTCGACGATGTCTACTGGTTTTAAGATGAAACTCATGCGTTTTAAAATTGATTTTTTATTGCCGAACAGCAAAAGTGTAAATTTTATTTTACAAATAATATATCCCGAAAGAAATGTGACGCAAATTACTTAATTATAAAGTACTGTTCGCTTAACATTTTGGTAATGTTAAGCAGGCACCTTTCTTCCAACAATTTCCGCGTAGGCAGCATCCCATAAATCGATGCGTTTTTGTAAAGCTTGTTTGGTGGTTTCCTCTGCTTCAGCCCAAAAGCTTTCATCCTTTTCGCAAAGTTTCTCTGTCATCGACAAAGCTAAATGGCTATGATGATCACCGTCTACCTCAATATGACGTTCCAGGTAATATTTAAATATGGAAACCTGATCTGGCTGTGTGCTATTCAAATCGTTAACCATGCTGTAAAACATATTTGGAATCAAATCTTCACGCCCAAAAGTAAAACTCGCCGCCTGCAGATGTGTTTTGCCGCTATTTATGGTATCAAAAGTAGAGTTAACAAAGTCTCTTGCTGCTTGTGGTACCTGCGCTAATTCGAAAGCCATATCAAAATCTCTTCCTTTTTGCAGCGAAGCCAGGAAATTTTTAATTGGCGAAACATTTGCCCCACATTGTTCCATTGCATCCAGATATAGTTCGAAGTGGCTTTTGATGTTTCCTTCCGCATCCAAATCACTCTCTTCGCCAGCTACAATTTCATTAATCAATTGTCTGGTTATTGCATCTCCAACAGGAAACCATGGCAAAGTGGTGCAAGTTAAATTGATTTGGAGCGCTTTAAGCAGCGACATGAAATCCCAAACAGCATAAATGTGATGTTCCATGAAAATTTGCAAATCTTCCAGCTCATTAATAGCAGTATAAACTTTATGATGGATGATTTGCTGTCTTAACGGTTCGATGTTTTTTTGTATTTCTAAAATTTTGGGATGCATATTTATATGATGTTACACAACTATTTAAGAATTTATAATTACCTGCTCTTGATAGTTTTGCAAAACTAATCAGTTTATAGGTTCAATAATACTAAAGCCAGAAACATGAACCGGCATTGACAAAACAATAGGCTATTGATTAAATAAAAAACGTTCTGACTAAATAGCCAGAACGTAGATTTGAATTCACGGGATATGAGAAATTTTTATGAATGTAATATTTTGCTTCAGTTTGAATACATACGAAGAGGAATTGATCATGGATTTAACCTATTATATTGATTTAAGCTACATGTTACAATCCGGTACATCAACTGTTTATTAATCTAAATCACCTTCGCTTCGCGAACTTTTTTTGAAAATATTTTTGGGAAAAATCGTTTAAGCCAAATGGCTTTGATTTCCTTACCGCCGATGTAAACTTCTTCTTTTTTCGCCTGAATTGCTTTCACTATTTCTGATGCGCATTGAGCAGGAGACATTGCATGATTATGCGCCTCACCCATAATATTTAAAGGTTTTCCATCTCCGGTTAATGCATTATAGGTAACATTAGTTTTGATAAATCCCGGACAAACGATCGTGATCCCGATGTTTTGATCATAAACCTCACACCGCAAAGAATCAAAATAACCATGTAATGCATGCTTAGAGGCGGCATAAGCTGAACGTAACTTAGTTCCAAATTTGCCAACCAAACTACTTATAACTACAATTTGACCTCCACCATTTTTAATCATCGAAGGTAAAACAGCTTTACTTAAATTAACTGTCCCCCAAAAATTGGTAGCCAGTATTTGTTGCTCAGTCTTTAAATCAGTTTCTAAAGCCATGCTTCTCTGGCTAACACCGCCGCTATTAATTAGTAAATCAATTTTTCCAAAAATTTTAACGGCATCCTGTGCTTTTTCTAACAGTGATTCTGTTTCCGATAAATCAAATGGGAGAACGTGTACGTTGAAAGAATTTTGACAATTGCTTTTTACCCGAAAAAGTTCATCCCGATTTCGCCCAGATATGATTAATTTATCTCCAGCTTTAAAAAATTCATAAACCAATGCTTCCCCAATTCCGGAGGATGCACCTGTAATCCATACAATTTTAGACATATATATAATTATCGAATTTCGATGATCCATTGTCAATTGCTGGCGCAGCCGACAGTTTTTCACTCGTAAACACTTTATTATTCTTCAATGATGAATAACTCGGAAGCAATATGATCAGCAAAAAGCTTCCCGCTTTGGCTCAATTTTATTTTATCTCCATCAAAGATCAGCCAGTCTTTATCTTCAAAGTTGCGAAGATTGTGTTTCGTTTCTTCAAAGAAATCTACTCCAAAATCAGTTTTAATCTTTTTTAAATCTGTGCCCCACATGGTTCTCAGCGACGTCATCATGTACTCATTAAAACGATCTTGCAAGCTTAATTCCTCAATAACTTCTGGCAATTTGTTGCTTTCCAAAGTTTCAATGTATTTGGCGTTATTAGCCGGGTTCATGTATCTGTTTTGCCCATCAAAGCCATGTGCTGAAGGGCCGATGCCAAGGTAAGTTATGCCTTTCCAGTAATTGGTGTTATGAACGGCATAATGATTTGGTTTAGCAAAGTTGGAAATTTCATAATGATCGAATCCTGATTCAATTAACTTATCCATCAGGAGTACAAATTGGGCAGCACTTTGGCTATCACTTACTGGAATTTGCTTTTTGGTTTTAATGGCATGGGCAAGCGCAGTTCTAGGCTCAACTGTTAATGCATAAGCAGAAATATGCGGCACTTGTAAATCCACAGCTTGGTTAATGTTATTGAGCCATTTAGCATCTGTAAGCAAAGGATAGCCATAAATGAGATCTAATGTGAGGTTTTCAAAACCAGCATCCTGACTTCGTTTGATACAAGTTTCTGCTTCTTCAGCATTATGTGCCCGGTTCATCCAAACTAAATCTTCGTTATAAAAAGATTGAATCCCTACACTAAAACGGTTAACCGGAAGCTGTTTGAGTTCCTTCAACTTTTGAGGAGTTAAATCATCAGGATTTGTTTCAATGGTGATTTCGGCATCGGCACTAACAGAAAATGTTCGATTAATGGTATCGAAAATTTTTTGTAATGCTTGTTGAGACAAAATGGATGGGGTTCCACCTCCAAAATAAATACTTCCTACTTGTCCCGAAATCCTGTCCTTTTTCATTTTAATCTCTTTGCAAATCGCATCAACCATCTCATCAGCATATTTTAAAGAAGTGCTGAAATGGAAATCGCAATAATAACAAGCCTTTTTGCAAAAGGGGATATGAATATAAATACCGGACATTGCGGCAAAGATACAGCATATTCCATATCCATTTATTTTCTTTAGGTAAACAATGATTAATCGATTACTTTTGCTTCCTTAATTTTAAATTGCAGCATGCCGAAATTTATTTTCATTTTATTCGTGTTTTTTTTGTGTGTCCATATTTCGGCAGCACAACAAATTCCGGTAAATATTGATTCTGGCGCAGTTGTAAAATATCAATATAAAAGATATCGGTTAGATTCGGCCGCACTTGCCCGGCAAAAATTTGTTACCGATTCCATTATCAAACAGACCTGGGTACTGCCAGATAGTTTGCTGGATAAAACAATTTTGTTAGATAGTGTTGAAAAAGAATTTCTATTTCCGTCACTTGATATCATCTCCTGGCAGAAGAAATATCAACATCTAAAAAGGAAAGCTAATCCTTATCAATTGGGTTCTCAAATTCCTAAAGGAAATGTGGGTTTGCTCGGGTTCATTTTTGCGATGCTAGTTATTTTTGCGATTTTAAAAAATGCTTTTTCGAAGCAGCTTTCTGCAATTGTGCAATCATTTTTTAGCAACCGTATTTTAAACAACATTAATAAGGAAGACAACCTTTTCAGTTCCTGGCCGTTTTTACTGTTATTTGTTCAGTTTGGTTTCGTTTTTGGAATGTTCTTTTTTCTAGTGGCGCAATGGCGGGATATGTACCAAGCTAAAGATGGATTCAAATTTTTCTTTACTATTTCCATTACAATTATACTTTTTTATGCATTGAAACTAGTGGTATTAAGGTTCCTGGGCTTTCTGTTCAATGTGCAAAAACCGGTAGGGGAATATATATCAATTTTGTACCTAAGTTATTTTAATGCTTCGCTATTATTTATTCCTTTGGTGGTTGCATTTGCGCTCTCACCGCTTAAATATGGCGAAGTTTATATCGTATTGGCCGTCTTATTGTTAGGCGTCATTTTTGCGTTTCAATTACTTAGGGCAGGGGTTACTATACTTTCTAATAATAAGTTTTCTAGAATGCATTTATTTTTGTACTTTTGCGCCCTCGAAATATGTCCTATTTTAATACTAATTAAAACGATAGGATTGTAGCAGGAAAAAGGAAAATGCAAGAAAAGAACGACTCTAGAATTCGCAAAGTGAAAAGTATTTTGGTTACTTTACCAAAACCTGAAACAGAAAAATCTCCTTACTACGACTTGGCTAAAAAGCACAACTTAAAAGTTGACTTTAGGTCTTTTATCCACGTTGAAGGTGTGCCAGCAAGGGACTTTAGAAAGGATAAGATCAACCTTGCCGACTTTACGGCTGTAATTTTTACCAGTCGAAACGCAGCAGATCATTTCTTCAGAATCTGTGAAGAAATGCGCTATGACGTTCCGGCCGAGCTGAAATATTTCTGTCTGTCTGAAACTATAGCGCTGTATCTTCAGAAGTACATTCAATATCGCAAACGTAAGATTTTTTTTGGTAAGCAAACTGCAGCTGATTTAGCTGAAGTGTTAAAAAAACATGCCAATGAAAAATTTTTATACCCTTGCTCTGATGTGGCAACAGAAGATACCATGAAATTCTTAGAAAAGAGTGGTTATGATTTTACACCAGCAGTGCTTTTTAGAACTGTGGTGAGTGATTTATCTGATCTTGCAGAGGTTTTTTATGATGTCATTGCATTCTTCAGTCCATCAAGCATTCAGTCTTTGTTTAAAAATTTCCCTGATTTTAAACAAAATAACACCCGCATCGCTGCTTTTGGTGTAAATACCAGCAAAGCATGTGCGGATATGGATTTAATTGTCGACATAGCAGCACCCACTCCAGGTGTCCCATCCATGACTATGGCTATTGAAAATTATATCAAAATATCTAATAAATAATACATTCGATAATTTATTTTCAGTCAACACAATAAAAGCGTAACTTTGCTGTTATAAGAAGGTTATGCTTTTATTTTAACTAGAATATTAGGCATTACTGCTTTGTAAACCAACTTTTTGCGCTTTTAATAACCATTTTAAGTAAAATATTTGCAATTGTTGATTATTTCAATGATTTTTGATAAAATTGCTCCTAATCGTGCTTTGCACAACTATAAAAATATGAAGAAAATCTACCTTCTAGCTATTGCGGGTATAACTGTTTTGCTAGCAAGTTGTGGCCACGGAGGTCAGGGCGAGCTAGTAGGTGCTTACAACCGAAAATTCAAAAATAACAGAATCCCGTTGGGCATGGTTTACATACCACCCGGCCACACACCTCTCGGTGGATCTGATGAAGATATAACTTTCTCACAAAATGGTCCAAGTAGGATGACAACCATTCCTGCATTTTTTATGGATCAAACTGAAATTTCAAATGCAGAATATCGTCAGTTTACCAACTGGGTTCGCGATTCTATTGCAATTGCTATGATGGGGAATCCACAGCAATTTATGATCACGCCGAAAGGTAATGCTGCAACTGCCTTAGGCGGTGAAAAATACATCGACTGGAAAAAAGTTGGTACAAATGGCGTAAACATTTGGCGTAATAAAGGTAAAGGTGCAAATGGCGCTCAAGCGAGTCAATTAGACGGCATGTACTATTCAGGTTTGGATGCTTTACCTGGCAAAAAAGAAATAGATGTTCGTAAGCTGGAATATTCGTATGCAGAATTGAATATGGAAAAAGCTGCTTTGGGACATAAAAATCCGAACAATAAGCGTCAGGATTATATTGATCGTTATTCAGTAGCTATTTATCCTGATACAATGGTTTGGAAAACAGATTATTCTTATTCCATGAATGATCCAATGGTTAGAGCTTATTACAGTCACCCATCTTATGATGATTATCCTGTTGTCGGCGTAAGTTGGGAACAAGCAAAAGCATTCTCTCAGTGGAGAACAAGATTATACGATGGTGTTGCGCAGGCGAGAAAAATGCCCGTTGGATCTAGATCCGATTATAGATTACCGGCCGAAACTGAATTTGAGTATGCGGCAAGAGGAGGTAATACAAAAACTAAATATCCTTGGGGCGGTCCATATATTAGAAATACTAAAGGATGTTTGCAAGCCAACTTCAAGCCGGGTCGTGGAGATTATTCAAGCGATGGCGGTATATACACTGTTGGGGTCAGGTCTTATTTTCCAAATGATTACGGCTTATATAATATGTCTGGCAACGTTTCTGAATGGACAATTACTGCATATAATAAAGGTGCAGCGCCATTGTTACATGATTTAAGCCCGAATTTCACTTACGATGCAAGTGCTTCTGATAGTAAATATAAAAAGCGTAAAATCATCAAAGGTGGGTCTTGGAAGGATACAGGATACTTCCTTCAAAATGCAGTTTCAACTTACGAATATCAGGATACACAAAGATCATACATCGGCTTTAGATGCGTTTCCTCTTACCCAGGTACTGATTTAAGAAATTAAAGAACAAACCAAACAACTAAAAACTAAGAAAAACATCAAAATTTTATGGCAGCAAAGAAACAACCAGGCTGGTTACACGTAGCAATTTCATGGGGAGCAAGTATCGTAATTGTGGGGGCATTGTTTAAAATCCTTCATATTGGTGGTATTGTGGGTAACTATATGATTGGTATAGGTCTTGGCGTAGAAGCAATTTTATTCTTCTTGACAGGATTTTTTCCACCAGAGCCTGAACCAGCGTGGGAGAGAGTATATCCAGAATTAAAAGAAGATTATAAAGGCGAATTGCCAACCGTATCTGCAAGACCAGTTGCAGCACCTGTTTCAGCAGGAAACACCGCAGCTTTGGATAAAATGTTGTCAGATGCTAAAATCGGTCCCGAATTGATTGAAAGTTTAGGTTCAGGCTTACGCACATTTGGCGATAAAGTTGCAACAATCTCAAACGTTGCTGATGCATCAACTGCTACAAACGAATTTACAAGCAAAGTAAAAACAGCTTCGGCTGGTTTCGATAATTTAAGTGCATCTTTTGAAAAAGCTACAGCTAACTTAAAAGCAATGGGTGATAGCAATGTGGATTCGCAAGCTTATCATGATCAGGTAAATAACTTAGCTAAAAACTTATCGGCGTTAAATGCAGTGTACGAATTGGAATTACAAGATTCTAGTGCACACTTAAAGTCGATGAATAAATTCTATTCTAATTTATCGTTAACCATGCAAAACTTTAACGAATCGATGGAAGATTCTAAGCAGTTTAAAGAAGAGGTGAATAAGTTAGCTAAGAATTTGGCCTCACTTAATTCAATTTATGGCAATATGTTATCGGCCATGAATGGACCACGTGTATAATTTATCTAGTTTTTAATTTTTAAAAAGAAAGCTACATAAAATATGGCCGGAGGAAAAGAAACAACAAGGCAGCGGATGATCAATATCATGTATTTGGTATTGTTGGCTATGCTTGCCTTAAACGTATCAGATACAATTTTAGATGCATTCAAAAATATCAATGATAGTTTGGATACTTCTAAAAACAATGTGAATACCAGTATCAATCAGCTTTTTTCAGCATTTGAAAACTCAAAGCTAAAAGAAGAACCAGCTAGGGCGCAACCTATTTACGAAAAGGCTAAGCTTGCTAGAACTGCAGCTGATGATTTGAATAATTACATTGAAAGTATTAAAAAAGAATTTACTACAGCTGGTGATGGAGTTGATCCTGAAACAGAAGATTTAGTAAACAGATCGAATCAGGATATTGCTCAAAATATCATGATCAATCAAAAGAAAGCCGATGAATTGAAAAAGAGAATCAACGCCACACGTGAAAAGTTGATTTCGTTGTTAGACCCCGCAGATAGAGCAACTGTTGCTTTTTCTTTAGAGGCAAAAGATCCGGTGAGAAAAAGAAAAGGGAATTGGCAAGAAACGTATTTTGGCGAAGGCACACCATTAACAGCGGCGATGACAATATTAACCAAATTGCAGGCTGATACCAAAAATGCTGAAGCTGAAGTAATTAAAAAGTTGTTCGGGAATATGGATAAGGCTCAGGTAAATCTGGATCAATTTGCTGCTGTCGCAGTTGCGCCAACATCTTATGTGATTCAAGGTCAGCCTTATACTGCTGAAGTGTTTTTAACGGCTAGTGATTCAAGATCTACACCTGATATCACGGTTAACGGAAATAAGTTATCAATTAAAGAAGGTAAAGGAACATACACCGGCGGTACAAGTAGTGTAGGAGAGTTTACATGGGTGGGTACTATTCGCGTTCGTCAAACTGATGGTCAGGTTAAAGAATACAAAACCCAGCCTCAAAAATACCAGGTGGCAAAACCATCAGCTACAGTTTCATCAACCAAAATGAATGTAATCTATGCTGGTATTCCAAATCCATTTACTGTTTCGGCAGCTGGTTTTCCATTAGAAAGCGTTCGTGCTTCTATTTCTTCTGGCTCAATGTCTGGTTCAAATGGAAACTACAATGTGAACGTTTCTGGTGGCCAGGTTGGCAGTGAGGTATCGATTAATGTAAGTGCAAGCAATGCTGGTAAAACAGTAAGTTTAGGTGCACAGAAGTTTAGAGTAAAAGCGATTCCAAAGCCTGTAGCGAAAGTTGGTGGTAGAGCTGGTGGCGAAATCGCATCAGTTCAACTAAAAAGTGAATCAGAGATCGAAGCAGATCTTGATGATTTTCCTTTCGATGTGAAGTTTAGAATTCAACGTTATAAATTAACGATTATTAAGCCACGTTCAGACGCGGTTACTATTTCTGGTAGTGGAGGAAGTTTTGCTGGAGCTGTTAAAGCGGCCATCAATTCAGTAACCCCTGGTACCAGGGTATTTTTTGAAGATATTGTTTCTGTTGGTCCTGATGGTCGCCAGAATGTTTTACCTTCATTAGCATTCAGTGTTAAATAAGAAGAAGATGAAAAGGATTGTAAGTATCATTGCCTTGGCTTTATTTACTACGTTGGCTTTTGCGCAGAAGAAACCAACTAAATTGGCACCAAAGAAAACAGCAGTTGCAGCAGCCCCGGTTGATACAGTTGCGGCGCCAGTTAAAGTGGCTAAGAAAAAGCTAAAAGTACCACCGAAAGATGGTTTCTATGCCCGTAAGGACATCGATAGTACGGAGATGGTGCCATTGGCCGATGTACGCGAAGAAGATGTGTTTTATGCAAAGCGTATCTGGAGAGAAATTGATTTAAGAGATACCGTAAATTCCTCATTAAAATCTCCAAAATCGAGGTTAATAGATGTGCTTTTGGCTGCTGTTAAAGCCGAAGAGTTAACTGCTTATGCTCCTATAGACAGTGTGCTTAACGAAGATGATGCTTTTAACACACCAATGACTGCAGATTCTGCGATGATGGCGGCTGCTGGAACTGTGGAAGTTACCGATGCTAAAGCAGGTACTGTGAAAACAGTGGCAAATGATTTAAATCCCGAATCATTTTTAAAATTCAGAATTAAAGAAGACTGGATTTTTGATGTTAAGCGCTCTATTTTCGAACCTCGTATTGTGGGTGTTGCTCCAATGAAATATAATGAGGTTTCAAAACAATGGCAACCTGTATTTTGGGTATATTATCCAGAAGCAAGGGAAATATTAACGAAGAAACGTTTGATCAACACCAACAATGAT
>Ga0265780_10005604_pt1 | contig 15850 bp, 13 predicted proteins | sample P1T30metagenome_FD_192432 | JGI IMG/M metagenome (GOLD analysis project Ga0265780, IMG submission 192432) | Plant litter microbial communities from East Loma Ridge, Irvine, California - P1 T30 | ecosystem: Environmental > Terrestrial > Plant litter > Unclassified | place: USA: California... | reverse complement strand
GCGGACCGGCTCGGCGCGAGCCGTCGACGGCGCCGGGCCCGGCCCCCGGGGAGGCGCCGCCCGCGCGGTCCGTCACGGTCGCCTCGTCGGGAACAGCGCGGCGGTCATCGACACGGGCCTCGTGCCCGGGGTCCGGGCCGGCTGCGCCGCCGCGTGGAGCAGGGCCGAGGCCTGCCCCACGTGGTGCACGACGCGCCGCCACGTCTCGGGGTCGACCCAGAGCTCGGCGTCGGTGGAGACCTGGGGGCCCTCGGCGCGGAGCCGCGACCGGCGACGGAGCTCGTCGACGAGGGCCTCGACGTACAGGGCGCGCTCGTCGCCCTCGACCTCCGCGCCGTCGTCGTCGGGGACGTCGCGGGGGAACGGCCGCGCCGACGACAGGTGCCGGTACCGCTTCGCCTGCCCGCCGCGCACGCTGACGACCTCGACGACGGAGATGAGCCCGACGCGCTCGAGCACGCGCAGGTGGTAGCTCGCCGTCGCCTGCGAGAGGCCGAGCTCCCGGCCCGCCTCCGCGGCGCTGGCCGGCGCCCCGGTCAGCAGCGAGAGGAGGCGGAGGCGGATCGGGTGGGCGGTGGCGCGGAGTTCGTCGAGGGCAGGCACCAGGTCATCGTGCGGCCCGGCGCCCACCACCGTCAAACGGGTCTTTGGGGGTCAGCCGCCGAACTCCCACTCGACGACCTCGGGCAGGTCCTCGCCGTGCTCGTAGGCGTAGGCCCGCGCCTCCTCGCGCTTCGCCTCGAACTCCGCGACCAGGTCGGGGTGCTCGTCGGCGAGGCCGGGGACGCGGTGCAGCACGTCGAGCACCAGCCGGAACCGGTCGATGTCGTTCAGCATCGCCATGTCGAAGGGCGTCGTGGTCGTGCCCTTCTCCTGGAACCCCCGCACGTGCAGGGAGTCGTGGTTCGTCCGGCGGTAGGTGAGCTGGTGCACGAGCGACGGGTAGCCGTGGAAGTCGAAGACGACGGGCGCCGACGTCGTGAACAACGCGTCGAAGTCGTCGCTCGTGAGCCCGTGCGGGTGCTCCCGCACGTCCTGCAGTCGCATGAGGTCGACGACGTTCACGACCCGCGTGACGAGCTGGGGGAGGCGCTGCCTCAGGATGTCGGCAGCCGCCACCGTCTCCAGCGTCGGCACGTCGCCCGCGCACGCGAGCACGACGTCGGGGTCGACTCCCTCGACCGGCGTGCCCTCGGTGCCCGCCCACTCCCAGATGCCGGCGCCGGCGGCGACGTGCGCCTCCGCCTCCTCGAGGGAGAGCCAGGCCGGCGCCTCCTGCTTGCCCGCCACGATCACGTTGACGACGTCGGTGGTGCGGAGGGCGTGGTCGGCCACGGCCAGCAGGGTGTTCGCGTCGGGCGCGAGGTAGAGGCGCACCAGGTGGGCCTGCTTGTTGACGACCACGTCGAGGAATCCCGGGTCCTGATGCGAGAAGCCGTTGTGGTCCTGGCGCCAGACGTGCGACGAGAGCAGGTAGGTGAACGACGAGATCGGCGCGCGCCACTCGATGTCGGAGGCGCTCTCGAGCCACTTCGCGTGCTGGTTGAACATCGAGTCGACGATGTGCACGAAGGCCTCGTACGTGTTCAGCAGGCCGTGACGGCCGGTCAGCACGTACCCCTCCATCAGGCCGTGCAGGAGGTGCTCGCTGAGCACCTCCACCACGCGGCCGCTCCGGGCGACGTGCTCGTCGTCCGCCTCGATGTCGGCGGCCCAGACGCGGTCGGTGACGTCGAACACCGGGTCGAGCCGGTTCGACACCGTCTCGTCGGGCCCGAACAGCCGGAAGGTCTCGGGGTTGTCGCGGACGACGTCCGACAGCCAGCGCCCCAGCACGCGGGTCGCCTCGGCCAGGGTGCGACGGTCGTCGCTCGTCTCGACCGCGTGCGCGCGGTAGTCGGTGAGCGCGAGGTCGCGACGCACCAGGCCGCCGTTCGAGGCGGGGATCGCGCTCATGCGCTTCTCGCCGCGCGGGCGCAGCGCGTCGAGGAAGGCGGCCGGCGCCCCCGACTCGTCGAACAGCTCGTCGGCGCCGTACGACCGCATCCACGCCTCGAGCTGCTCGCGGTGCCCGTCGTCGTCGCGCACGCCGCTCAGCGGCACCTGGTGCGCCCGCCAGGTTCCCTCGACCTTCTTCCCGTCGACCTCCCGCGGGCCCGTCCAGCCCTTGGGGGAGCGCAGGATGATCATCGGCCAGCGCGGCCGCTCGGTGCTCTCGCCGGAGCGCGCCTGCGTCTGGAGCTCGTCGATGCGGCGGAACGCCTCGTCGAGGGCGGCCGCCATCTGACGGTGCACGACCATCGGGTCCTCGCCGTCGAAGCCCCCCGACACCACGATCGGCTGGTAGCCGTAGCCGCGGAACAGCTCGAGCAGCTCGCCCTCGGGGATGCGCGCGAGGATCGTCGGGTTCGCGATCTTGTAGCCGTTGAGGTTGAGGATGGGCAGCACGGCGCCGTCGTGCACCGCGTCGAGCAGCTTGTTCGCGTGCCAGCTCGTCGCGAGCGGCCCCGTCTCGGCCTCGCCGTCGCCCACGACGCAGACCGCCACGAGGTCGGGGTCGTCGAGCACGGCCCCGTAGGCGTGGCTGAGCGAGTAGCCGAGCTCGCCGCCCTCGTTGATCGAGCCGGGCGTCTCGGGAGCCGCGTGCGACGGGATGCCGCCGGGGGAGGAGAACTGCGCGAACAGCGTCTGCATGCCCGCGGCGTCGAGGCTCACGTCGGGGAAGAGCTCGCTGTACGTGCCCTCGAGCCACGTGTTCGCGACCATCGCCGGCCCGCCGTGCCCCGGCCCGCAGACGTAGAGCAGGTCGCGGTCGTCGCGGCGGATCACCCGGTTGAGGTGCGCGTAGACGAGGCTGAGCGCCGGGGAGGTGCCCCAGTGGCCGAGGAGGCGCCGCTTGATGTCGTCGCGCGCGAGCGGCCGCGTGAGCAACGCGTTCTCGCGGAGGTAGATCTGCCCCACGGTGAGGTAGTTGGCGGCCCGCCACCACGCGTCGACGAGCTCGAGCTCGTCGGGGGTGGCGGGGCTCGCCGGGGCGGCGGGGGAGGCGCTGTGGTCGCTCATCGGTTCTCCTTGTCGCGGTGGGTGTGCGGTGGGGGGACGTGGTGCTGGTGCGGCGCCGTCAGCGCTCGCGGCTCGACTCGTCGGCGCGGGCGCTGTCGGGGGCGTCGTCGTCGACCTCGCGGCCGAGGACGTGGCGCATCTCGTCGATCGTGATGGCGGCGTTGACGAGGGCGAGGTGGCTGAGCCCCTGCGGCATGTTGCCGAGGAACTGGCCGTCGTCGGCGCTGATCATCTCGGTGAACAGGCCGAGGTCGTTCGACTGCTCGACGAGCTGGTCCATCAGCTCCACGGCCTCGTCGAGCCGGCCGACGCAGGCGAGGGCGCCCGCGAGCCAGAAGGCGCAGGCCACGAACGTGCCCTCCTCCTCGGCCACGTCGCTGTAGCGGAACAGCAGCGGGCCGGCGCCGAGCTCGTCGCGGAGGGCGTCGATGGTGCGCGACATGCGCTCGCCGCGGTCGAACCCGCTCGGCGCGTGCAGCAGCACGGAGGCGTCGATCGCGTCGCTGCCCGGGTACATCAGGTAGGCGCCGCGCTCCTCCGACCAGCCGTGCTCGTCGATCCACTCGACGATGAGGTCGCGGTTCTCCTCCCAGTGCGCCAGGTCGTCGGGGTCGGGGTGCATCTGCCCCTGCTCGGCGAGCTCCAGCGCGGAGGTGATGGCCTGCCAGCAGCCCATCTTGCTGCTGACGTAGTGCTGCTCCTCCGGCAGCTCCCACATGCCGCTGTCCTTCTCCTGCCAGCGCCGGCAGGCGTCGTCGGCGAACCCGGCGAGCAGGTCGGCCGTCGACTCGTCGAGGATGTTGCCCCCGTGCGCGTACTGGCTCATGACGGCGAGGATGTCGGCGAAGACGCCGAGCTGCAGCTGCTCTCCGGCCGGGTTGCCCTTGTACACCGGGCCGATGCCCCGCCAGCCCTCCGAGCCGGTCTCGTGCGTGCCGTCGGGCACCGAGCCGTCGAGCCGCAGGAAGATGTGCATCTCGCGGCCGTTCTCCTTGAGGGCCTTGAGCATCCACGACACGGCCCCGTGGGTCTCCTCGCGGAGCCCGAAGCGCAGCAGCGCGTTCACCGTGTACGCGAGGTCGCGCACCCAGGCGAAGCGGTAGTCCCAGTTCTTGTCGCCCGTGAAGTTCTCCGGCAGGGCCGTCGTCGCCGCGGCCGCGATCGCGCCCGTCGGGCTGAAGATCAGCAGCTTGAGCGCCAGAGCGCTGCGGTGCACCGCCTTCGCCCAGGGGCCGTCCCAGCTGAACTCGGTCGACCACGACTCCCAGTTCTCGATCGTGCGGTCGATGCCCTGGTCGACCACGCGCGGGTCGGGCAGGTGCAGGGGCTCGTCGTCGACCCCGCAGAGGCACAGCAGCGACCGCGAGCCGGGCGAGGTGGTGAACGAGCCGCGGAACTCGAGCGGCCCGTCGACCTCGTCGCCGTGCCCGGGCTCGGTCGGGTCGGTGCGGCCGTGCTCGAAGCCCACCAGCGCGAGGTTGATGTCGGCGGCGCGCAGCACCGGCCCGTGCGGGGTGTCCACCCGTCGGATCGGGTGCGTGCCGAACGAGTTGCCCGGCACCACGGCCCAGCGCATCTCGACCCGGCCGCGCAGCCCGTCGACGCGACGCGCCAGCTCGCTCCACGGCAGGCGGCCCGCGACGCCCGTGATCAGCGCGTCGGTCACCTCGACGATGCCCGTCGAGGTGCGGAACCGCGTGCGGAGCACGTTCGTGCCGGGCACGTAGGCCCGCTGCACGGTGAAGTCGTCGTCGACCGGTCGCAGCTCGACCCGGCCGCCGGTGCGGGAGTCGACGATGCCGCTGAAGACGGGGTCGGTGAAGAGGGAGGGCATCGGCAGCCAGTCGATCTGGCCGTCGCGGGCGACGAGGGCGACGGTGCGGCCGTCGCCGATCGCGCCGTAGGAGCGCAGCGCGACGTAGCCGTCCTCCCGGGGGTCGGGCGCCTGCCAGGCGTCGGGCTCGTCGCGGAAGGAGTCGGTCGTCTCGTGGACGCTCTCGAGGGTGTCGGTCACCCTGCCTACGGTGCTCTCCCGCGCCTCCTCGTGCTCGGCGCTCGCAGGAGCCTGTGTGCTGGGGGCTCCCGCGTACCCCTGGGGAGGAGGCCGCGGCCAGGTCGGGCGCGTACACGGGGACGATGACCGACCGCACCCCGCCCCGCCCCCGCCTGTTCCTCGACGCCCGGGCGGTGCTCGGCGAGAGCCCGGTCTGGGACGTCGACGCGCAGGAGCTCGTCTGGACCGACATCACGCCGGGGCTGCTGCACCGCACCTCCGCCGACGGCCTGCGGGACCGGACGCTGCCGGTCGACCCGCCCCTCCCGAGCTTCCAGCGACGACGGGGCGGCGGGCTGGTCGCCGCCCTGGAGGACCAGGTCGTGCTCACCGACGACGACGGCGGCTCCCTCCAGGTGCTCGCGACCATCGACCTCGCCAAGGAGGGCATGCGGCTGAACGAGGGCAAGTGCGACCCGTTCGGCGCCTTCGTGGTCGGCGCCCTGGACCCGGACGGCGCACCCGTCGCCGGCCTCTGGCGCGTCGGTCCCGAGGGCGCCGTCACGATGCTGCGCGACGACTTCACGACCACCAACGGCTTCGAGTGGGACGACGACGGCACGGAGATCTACCTCACCGACACCGACCGCGAGACCATCTACCGCGCCTCGTGGGACGCCGAGGGCACGCTCGGCGCCCTCGAGCCGTTCTCGACCGGGGGCTCGCACGACGGGCTCGCCCGCGACGAGCGGGGCGAGTTCTGGGGAGCCGTCCACGGCGAGAGCGTCGTCGTGCACCTCGACCGGCAGGGGGAGGTGCTCGAGCGGATCGAGTTCCCCGTGCCGCTGCTCACGGGCATCGGCTTCGGCGGCGCCGACCTGCGCACCCTCTTCGTGCTGTCCGCGCGTGAGGGGCTCGACGAGGCGCAGCTCGCCGAGCACCCGCTGAGCGGCGGCGTGTTCGCCCTCGACCTCGACCGGGCCGGGCGGGCGCCGTTCCTGTTCGGCTGACGCGCACCTCCGGCCCGGCCGGGGAGGAACGGCTCAGATCGTCGCGACCGACCCGGAGTCGACCCGGTAGTTCGACCCGTTGACGAAGCTCGCGGCGTCCGAGCAGAGGAAGGCGATGACGCTGGCGACCTCGACGGCCTCGCCGCGACGGCCGAGCTCCATGTACGGCCGCTCCTCCTCGAGGAACGACCCGATCGCCTCGTCGAACGACGTGCCGGTCTGCTCGGCGCGCTCGGTCATCATCGCGTCGGTCATCGGCGTCGCGATGAACGCGGGCGACACGGTGTTCACGAGCAGGCCCTCGCTCGCGTAGCTCCGAGAGAGGCCCTTCGCGAACGACAGCACCCCGGCCTTGGCGGCGCAGTACGGCAGCTCGTCGTCGTACGGCTGCACGGCGTCCTCGCTCGCGACGAGCACGAGGCGACCCCAGCCGCCGGAGCGCAGGTCGGGCAGGAACTCGCGCACGAGCCGGACGGGCCCCAGCAGGTCGGTCTCGATCGTCGAGACCCACCCCTCGTCGTCGATCTCGTGGAACGGGCCCTGGGCGCCCGTGACGCCCGCGCACTGCACGAGCACGTCGATCTCCCCGACGGCGTCGCGCACCTGCTCGTGCAGCGCGGCCAGCTCGTCGACGTCCGTCACGTCGGCGGCGAACCCGTGGGCGCGGCCCTCCGGGGCGTCGAGCCGGGCGACGGCGGCGTCGAGCTCGCCCTGCTCACGGTCGCTCAGCACGACGGTGGCTCCCTCCGCCAGCAGCAAGCGGGCGGTCTGCCAGCCGATGCCCGAGTCGGCGCCGGTCACGAGCGCGGTCTTCCCGGTCAGTCCCAGGTCCATGGTGGTCTCCTCCTCTGCCGTCGGCGACGGCGTCTCGTCTGGCGTGGGTCCGTCTCCCGGCGGTCGCCGGGACGGACGGCAGGAGGCGCGCCCCCGGGTCGGGTGCGCGCCTCCTGGCGGGTGACGGTGGTCCCGTCTCGTGGTGCCGTGGGTCAGTTGGCGACGGCGCCGACCCGGTCGAGGCCGTCCTCGGCCGCCTTCTCGTCGCGCTGGCGGGTGCCCGCGTCGGCGGCGTCGCGCTGGGGGTGGCGGTTCTCGGCGCCGGTCATCCAGGCGAGCTGCTCGAGGCGCTCGAGGATGCCGTGCAGCACGTCGGCCGTCGTCGGGTCCTCGTCGTCGATGTCGTCGTGCACGGTGCGGATGGTGCTCGTCGCGGCGTACATGCGGTCGACGATGAGGTCGACGACCGCGGTCGTCTCGACCGGGCCCTCGGGGAACTGCGGGAGGCTCGTGCCGCCGGCGACGACGTTCGAGCGGCCGTCGGGGATGAGGTAGACGGCGCGCATGCGCTCGGCGACCTCGTCGGAGAACTCGCGGGCGGCGTCGACGATCTCGTCGAGCTGCAGGTGCAGGTCGCGGAAGTTCGAGCCGAGGAGGTTCCAGTGGGCCTGCTTGCCCTGGATGTGCAGCTCGATGAGGTCGACGAGGACCTTCTGCAGGTTCTCGCGGAGGGTGTCGGATCCCTGGAACATGGTGTCTCCCGTTCGTCGTGGGTTCGTGAGGTCGGCGCACCGGTGGGTGCGCCGTGCACGGTAGACCGCGCCTCCTCGCCGAGGCCCAGCTTGCGGGGGACAGACAGCCCGCTCCCAGGATGCCGACGGGAACCGTCCGAGTGGTATCTTCTGGGCATCGACTACGAGGTCGCGGCACGTCAGCACGGGCGGCCGGTCTGCTCTGAGGGGGGCACAGCATGATCCACGGCACACCGGGGTTCGACTCCGTCGAGATCACCGCTCTGCGGCGCGAGATCGAGAGCGCGTGGGGAGCGTTCGACGACATCGAGGAGATGTCGTGGGAGCACCGCGTCCTCGTCGTCCGCGGCGTCGTCGGCGCCCTGCCCGACGCCGCCAACGCGGCGGCCCGGGCGGGCTGGGGCGACGTCGCCCTCTCGCTCCTCCGCGACGCGCAGCAGTTCCCGCCGCCGTGGGCCCGGATCTGCACGAAGTGGCAGACCGCGCTCGAGCTCTCCGTCGAGGCCGTCGAGTGCCTCGTCTGGCCCGAGGGGTGGCCGCTGGTCGGCGCGGGCTCGTCGTCGCGCGCCGCCTGACCGACGACGCCGCCTGGGCGACGTCGCCGCACCGCGTCGCGGCCCCGGGCGGCTCGGCGCCGCGCGGCCTACCGTCCACGGCATGAGCTCCACTCCCTCCCGCGGCGAGGGGCACCGGAGGGTCGGTCTCGGACGCTTCCTCCGCACCCTGCTGCTCGACTACCCGTTCGTCGTGCGCACCAAGCTGGTGCCGCCCTCGGCCCGCACGGTGCCCGCGTCGTGGCGGCAGGGCGACCGGGTGCCCGTCCTGCTCCTCCCGGGCGTCTACGAGACCTGGCGGTTCCTCCGGCCGGTCGCCGAGCGGCTCCACGCCCTCGGCCACCCGATCGTCGTCGTGCCGGGCATGGGGCGCAACACGCGCCCCATCGCCGCGACGGCGGAGGCGGCCCAGCGCGTCCTCGACGCCCACGACCTGCACGACGTGGTCGTGCTCGCGCACAGCAAGGGCGGGCTGATCGGCAAGACGATGATGGTCTCCACCGACGTCGACGGCCGCATCGCCCGCATGGTGACCGTCAACAGCCCGTTCTCGGGCACCCGGTGGTCGCTGGTGCTGCCGAGCAGGACCCTCCGGGCGTTCTCCCCCCGCGACGCCGACCTCCTCCGCCTCGCCGACCAGCTCGAGGCCAACTCCCGCATCACCTCGATGGCGTCGGGCTTCGACGCCCACGTGACGGAGGGCAGCGTCCTGCCGGGCGCGACGAACGTGACGTTCCCGGTCGACGGGCACTTCCGCCCGCTCGGCCACCCGGCCTCCGTCGACATGATCGTGCGCGAGGTCGAGGGCGGCGACGCCGACGGAGCGAGCCGGGCGACCTAGGCCCCCGACGTGCACCGGGCGCGCGCCGGGTCACCGCTCGGCCAGCGCCTCCACGACGGCGAACGGCCACTCGACGTGGGCGAAGTGGCCGCACTCGGGCAGCAGGGTGGTCCGGGCCTGCGGCAGCACCGCCCGGAGCCTCACGAGGTCGCGGTGCTCCGCGAACGAGTCGTCGGCACCCGCGACGGCCGCGACCGGCCCCTCGAAGCGCGACCAGGCCGCCGTGTCGTACCCGGGGGCCGAGCGGGTCGCCGCGACGAAGCCGACGGGCCGCACCTCGGCGACGAACGCCTCCCGCACCGACCGCGGCACGCGGGCCGCGTGCCGGAACACGGGCGACGCCAGCGCCGTCAGCAGGCCGAGACGGGCCGCGCCCCGCAGCAGCGCCGAGGAGGCGCGGGGCAGCACCAGGAACACCGCCCGCAGCAGCACCAGGGCCGGCAGCCGCCGCACCCCGCTCCACGGGCGCGCCGCCGCCTCGAGCGCCGAGAACGTGGTGGGCGAGACGAGCCCGAGGCGGGCGACCCGGTCGGGCCGCACCGCGGCCACGTGCAGCGCCACGAGGGCGCCCATGGAGTGCCCGACGAGGTCGACCGGCTGGTCGGGGCCGACGCCCAGCGCGTCGAGCACCGCGAGCACGACGCGCGCGGCGGCCTCGACGTCGAGCGGGGGCGTCGGGGCCGCCGCGCCGCCCCAGCCGGGCAGGTCGATCAGCACCGGGCGGTCGACGGGCCTGCCCGACACGTCGGCGGCACGCAGCCACGGCGTCCAGGTGGTCCACGAGCCGGCGGCGCCGTGCAGGAGGACGGTGGGACGGGCTCCCGACGTCGCGCCCGGCAGCGCGCGCGGGTGGTGCACGACGGCGTCCCCGTCGGCGGTCGCGACCACCGTGCGGGTCAGGCCCTGCGCCTCCGCGTCCGGGTCGAGCCCGAAGGGGGCGTAGCGCGAGCGGTCGCCCGCGTCAGCCACCGATGATCTCCTCGCGCACGCGCCGGATGTCCTCGAGCAGCGACCCGACGAGCACCCAGTGCTCGGGGTCGGGCACGAGCACGTGCAGCGGCGCCGTGAGCGCGGGCGAGTCGTCGAGGTCGTCGAGGTCGGCCGACGACGCGCCGTCCGGCCCGAGCGCCCCGGGGGAGGCGGGCGTGCGGGGGTCGTCCGCCTCGCGCGCCAGCAGCCGCACGTCGTGAGCCGCGCGCTGGAGCTCGACGGCGATCTGCTGCACCACGGGGTCGTCGGCGAGCTCGGGGTCGTAGTTGTCGCGCACCGACCGGGTCATCCCGACCACGCGGTTGACGAGCACCGTCAACCGCACGAGCAGCGCGGCGTCGGCCTCGAGCACGGTGCGCTGACGGCTCGCCCGCGGGTTGAGCATGAGGCTCTCCTCGCCCGCCGTGACGGCGGCCTGGGCGGTGGCCTGCGCGGCGCGGAGGGCGCGGGCCCGCGTGAGCACCTCGGTCACGGCCTCGCGCGGGGCGGGCTCGGCCAGCACCCCCGCGAGCGCGTCGAGCACGGCCGCGAGGTCGCGGGTGAGGCGCCGGACGGCCAGGTGCGCGGGCGCGAGCAGCACGGGCGGCACGACGAGGGCGTTGACGGCGAGCGCCACGACCGCCCCGATGATCGTCTCGATGATGCGGTCGAGCGCGTAGTCGGGCGTCTGGGCCCCGATGGCGAGCACCAGCATCGCCGAGATCGGCACCTGGTTCGCCGAGCTCGGAGTCAGCCGCAGGGCCCACGAGACGAGCAGGCTCACGACGACGATGCCGAGCACGACCCAGGTCGAGTCGCCGAGCAGCCGGCCGGCGCCGTAGGCGAGCACGACGCCCGCGATGACCCCGACGCTGCGCTCGAGGCCGCGCACGAGCGACTGGTTGACGCTCGGCAGCACGACGAGCAGGGCGGCGATGGCGGCGAAGATCGGCAGGGGCTGGTGCAGCAGGGCGATCGAGGCGAACCAGGCGACCACGACGGCCGCGCTCGTCTTGACGACCTGCAGCAGCGGGGTCCGCCTCGTCTGGCGGACGCGCGAGACGATCTTCACGCCGCCCAGCGTAGTCACGGGCCTCATCACGATTGGGTCACCGTGGCGGGCCGCGCGGGCGTCGTGGTCGCCCTGCCCGGCGCGGAGGCGCTTTGATGGACGCGTGTGGCCGAACTCCGCCGAGGTCCTCCCCGCTGCCTTCGAGGGCTCCGGGGTGTCCGTCGTCGCCTTCCGCCCCCACTCGGTCGAGCCGTCGGGCCACGGCTTCCTCTACGGCTACGAGGTCGACACCGTCGACTCCGCCGGCGTCGCCGCGACCGTGCTCACCTTCATCGACACCGACGTGACGGGCGCCGACGCGTCGAGCGTGCTCACGCGCGACCCGCGCACGGGGCAGCAGCTGGCCGTCTGGGCCTACCCCGCCGACCCGATGCTGCCGGCGCTCGCCGGGGTCACCTACCCCGACCGCGTCGAGGAGTCGCTCGCCGCGCTCGGGATCCCCGTGACCGAGCCCACGCTCGCCGTCGCCGCCTACCGGCCGGGCAAGCGGGCGGTGGTCCGGCTCGACAGCCCCGAGACCACCCTCTTCCTCAAGGTCGTCCGCCCCGACCGGGTCGGGCCGATCGTGGCGCTGCACGCGGCCTTCCGCGCCCAGGGGCTGCCCGTGCCGGCGGTGCTCGCGTCGCGCTCCGACGGGCTGCTCGTGCTCGAGCGCGTGCCCGGGGTGCCCGCCGGCCAGCGCGTCCTCGACCTCGCCGACGACCCCCGCTTCGTGGCCCAGGTCGTCGACCTGGGCGTCCGCACCGCCCGGGTCGACGTCACGACGAGCGCGCAGTCGGACGCCCTCGACCACGGGGCCTGGCACCGGGCCACGCTCCGGGGCGCCCTGCCCGAGCGGGCGGTCGAGATCGACGGCCTCTACGACGAGATCGACCGTCGACGCGCCTCCTGGACGGGCGACGTGCGCCGCGTCATCCACGGCGACCTGCACCTCGAGCAGCTCTTCGTGCACCCCGCCGAGCCGTGGCGCGTGACGGGCCTGCTCGACATCGACACGGCGGGCCTCGGCCACCCGGCGCGCGACGCGGGCGCCCTGATCGCGCACCTCGTCGTCACCGGGCAGTGGCACCGCGGCAACGGCGACGAGGCCGAGGCGCGGGCGTGCGAGAGCCTGGCCGACGAGGTCAGCCGCACCTGGGTCGAGCACGCCCCGTCGATCGCCGACCGGCTGCCCCCGGCCGTCGCCTCGCAGCTGCTCGCCCACGCGGGCGGCCAGGCCACCCTCGGCACCGACACGGGGCGGCGCAAGGCCGTCCAGCTGCTCGGCGCGGCGGCCGGGGCCCTGTGGTCGCACCCGGTCCCGGCGGCCTGACCGCCGCCTCCTCCGGCCGCGCGCCGTCCCCGCGGCCCGGCCGCCGCCTCCTCGACACGCGCCCGCCCAGGTGGCGGCGCGACGGCCCGAGTGCGTAAACTGGCGCGCAGCACCGTCCGTGTCGACTCCGACACGGTGTCCCGACCGGTCGACCGACGCAGATCTCGTCGTCGCGCCGACCCTCGTGACCCGCCTGCGCGGCGGTGCCGCCGGGCAGGAGCCGGGCCCCAGGGCCGTCCGCTCCTGCACGTCCTGTCGTACGCCCGCGCCGCACCAGACCGACCGCGATCAGCCCCGATCGCCGTGGCGCGCGGTGCCGGCCCCGCACACCGCGGTCGGTCGGAGCAGCACCCGTCGTCGCATCGACGACGCAGCACCGTCGACGTGACCGTCGACCACGAGGAGGAGCCTTGGCTCGACCAGGCCAGAACCGATCCGGCGGCACCCGCACCGCCCAGCGTCCGCACCGTCGCCGCGAGGTCGACAACGACGGCCTCATCCCCGTCCTCGCCCGTGCCGTGCGCGAGGTCGAGGCCGCGGCCCAGCGCGGCCAGGTGAAGCCCTCGAGCCGCACCAAGTTCCAGGTCATCGCCCTCCTCATGCGCGAGGAGCGCGCGAGGGTCAAGGTCGACAAGGCCATCAGCGACTCCGAGCGCGCCGAGCAGATGAAGCGCCTCGACGGCGTCGCGCAGATCCTCGCCAAGACCGCCGCCCGCGACACCTCGCTCATCGCCCTCCTCGGCGAGGACGCCGTCGTCTCCGACACCGCGAAGGCCCTGAAGCGCGACATGCAGATGTCGGCCGGCCTCGAGCTCGCGCCGGAGGAGCAGGTCGTCATCACCGAGGCGGCTCCCGTCGCTCCCGTGTCGGAGCGCCAGGTCGTGCCCCGCTCCGTCGTCTCGCGCCAGCTCGCGAACCCGTTCCTCCCGCCCGACTTCTCGCTCGCCGAGGTCGCCCGCGAGGCCCACCCCGTGCGCCTCGCCAACTGGGAGCTGTTCGGCCCGCTCTTCAAGTCGTTCGAGTACGGCGCCGGCGGCGGCTCCGCCTGCATGCCGCTGCCCGAGCCGACCACGGTCGACGCGCCCGCCGGCGCGACCCTCATGCACCACCAGGCGCAGCTCGTCGAGTCGGCCCGCCAGGGCCACCGCACCTACCTGCTCGCCGACGAGCCCGGCCTCGGCAAGACGGCGCAGTCGCTGCTCGCCGCGCAGGCCGCCGGGGCCTACCCGCTGCTCGTCGTCGTGCCGAACGTCGTCAAGACGAACTGGGCCCGCGAGGTCCAGCTCTGGACCCCGACGCGCACCGCGACCGTGATCCACGGCGACGGCGACACCCTCGACGCCTTCGCCGACGTCGTCATCGTCAACTACGAGGTGCTCGACCGCCACGTCGGCTGGCTCGGCGACCTCGGCTTCAAGGGCATGATCGTCGACGAGGCGCACTTCATCAAGAACAAGGAGTCGCAGCGCTCGCGCCACGTGCTGCAGCTCTCCCAGCGCATCCGGCAGCGCACCGCGCACCCGCTGCTGATGGCCCTCACCGGCACGCCCCTCATCAACGACATCGAGGACTTCCGCGCCATCTGGGAGTTCCTCGGCTGGATCGGCGACAAGAAACCGGCCGCGGAGCTGATGGAGAACCTCGAGGAGGCGGGCCTCACCCCCGCAGACCCGGGCTTCTTCGCGTCCGCCCGCGAGATCGTCATCGACCTCGGCATCGTCCGTCGCCGCAAGGTCGACGTCGCCTCCGACATCCCCGCCCGTCGCGTCGCCGACCTGCCCGTCGAGCTCGACGACGAGGCCGGCCGCTCCATCCGCGAGGCCGAGCGCGAGCTCGCCCGCCGTCTCGTCTCCCGGTACCGGTCCGCCCTCGCGGCCCGCACCTCCGGGGTCAAGGTCGAGGGCATCGACCACGACCTCGTGCGCCAGGTGGCGAAGTGGGAGCTGGAGGACACGAGCTCCTCGGGCAGCGGCGAGAACGTCTTCAGCATGGTGCGCCGCATCGGCCAGGCGAAGGCCGGCCTCGCGGCCGACTACACCGCCCAGCTGGCCCGCAACGTCGGCAAGGTCGTCTTCTTCGCGAAGCACATCGACGTCATGGACGTCGCCGAGCAGACCTTCGCGAAGCGCGGCATCAAGTACTCCTCGATCCGCGGCGACCAGACGCCGGCCGTGCGCCAGCGTCAGATCGACGCGTTCGTGGACGACCCCGAGGTGGAGGTCGTGGTGTGCTCGCTCACCGCCGCGGGCGTCGGCCTGAACCTGCAGGTCGCCTCGAACGTCGTCCTCGCCGAGCTGTCGTGGACCGACGCCGAGCAGACGCAGGCCATCGACCGCGTGCACCGCATCGGCCAGGCCGAGCCCGTCACCGCGTGGCGCGTCATCGCCGCGCAGACGATCGACACGAAGATCGCCGAGCTCATCGACAGCAAGGCCGGCCTCGCCGCCCGTGCCCTCGACGGCGACGACAGCGAGGTCACGGACTCGGCCGACATCCAGCACAGCGCGCTCGTCGCGCTGCTCACGGACGCCCTCGGCGGCTAGCGCCCCGGCCCCGGCCCCGGCCCCGGCTCCGGCCGCACCGCACCGCACCCCGTTCCGCGCACCGCACCCCGTCCAGACGCGGTGCGGTGCACGCGACCCGCGTGCACGAGCTCGGCACCGGCGTGCGCGCGGCGCTCGGCGGGGTCGTCGTGGCGGGAGCGGATCAGGAGGGCGGCGGCGGGGGGGAGGGACGCCTCCCAGGAGGCGGGTGTTCAGTCGGCCGGGTCACCACCCGACCCGAAGGAGCACCCATGCCCGAGATCCAGGGCTACGCCCACGTCGCCATCACCGTGTCCGACCTCGACCGCAGCCTCGCGTTCTACGAGTCGCTGCTCGGCGCCCCGCCCGTCGGCCGCATCGAGCTCGACGGCCTCGACCGGCGGCTGTTCTCGGTCGGCGGCGGACAGATCCTCGGGGTGACCGCCTACGCCGAGGGCAAGGCCGTGCCGTTCGACCCGACCGTGCCCGGCCTCGACCACATCGGCTTCGCCGTGGCCGACCGCGACGCCGTCGTCGCGTGGCAGGAGCACGCCTCCTCGGCCGGCATCGACTCCCACCTGGAGGACCCGGAGTTCGGCACCACGCTCATGGTCAAGGACCCCGACGGCAACCAGATCGAGTTCTTCGCGGCGGCCCCGCAGGGCTGACGCGACCGCCGGCAGCACGACGCCCCGCGCCTCCCGAGGGAGGGCGGGGCGTCGTCGCGTCGATCGGGCGCTACAGGCCGAGCTTCGCCTGCACGTCGGCGAGCGAGGGGTTGGTCGCCGTCGAGCCGTCGGGGAAGATGACGGTCGGCACCGTCTGGTTGCCGCCGTTGACGCTCTCGACGATCTCGGCGGTGCCCGGCACCTCCTCGATGTTGACCTCGGTGAAGCCGATGCCCTGCTTGCCGAGCTGCTGCTTGAGGCGCGCGCAGTAGCCGCACCACGAGGTGCTGAACATGGTGATGGTGCCCGCGTCGGGCACG
>Ga0265780_10005603_pt1 | contig 15850 bp, 7 predicted proteins | sample P1T30metagenome_FD_192432 | JGI IMG/M metagenome (GOLD analysis project Ga0265780, IMG submission 192432) | Plant litter microbial communities from East Loma Ridge, Irvine, California - P1 T30 | ecosystem: Environmental > Terrestrial > Plant litter > Unclassified | place: USA: California... | reverse complement strand
CGCACCGAACTCACTCTCTTTGGTCCACCTGATCAGGTTGGAAGAGGAATAAAAGGTCACACGGTCTTTGGTGGCCAAGGTCATGATCCATTTTCTCCCCTTTTCATACCAGTTTACTTTGGGGTCTCGAAAGTCAGATATGCCTGGGTTCGGCAGCACCGGGTTATGTGCATATTTGCTCCACGTTTTCCCTTCATCCAGACTATAGGCCAGACTTTGAGATTGTGCATTGCCACCCTGTTTCTCCACTTTCGGATCATGATGTGTAAATATGGCCACGATCGTAACTTTTCCATTTTTGCCCAGGCCGGACGTATTGTTGGAATCGACCACCGCACTGCCCGAAAAGATATAACCCAAGCTGTCAGGATAGAGCGCTACAGGTTGATGCTGCCAGTGAAAAAGGTCTTTGCTCGTCGCATGCCCCCAATGCATGGGACCCCACTGCGTTCCACCGGGATAATACTGGTAAAATAAATGGTAGGTACCCTTGTAATAAACCAGGCCGTTAGGGTCATTCATCCACTTTTCCTGCGGCGTAAAGTGAAGCTGCGGACGATAGGGTTCGATGCCAGAACTGACTGTCTGCGCGGCGGTTTGTTGTACAGCTGATAATGTAAGAAAGCTTAGGATGCACATCAGGTGCGGTATACTTCTCATAGAAATTAATTTTTCTCGTTAATATTTAAGATTACCAGATCGATTTAAGTTTCCAGGCATTGAAGGTAATCACGCTGGTCGTTCCGCCTTCCGAAAACAGTTCTGCGCTGGTTGCCCTTTCATTCGGGTAAATCAGACACGTCAAGACCGTCTGCCCGTTATTGGCAAAAACTTCGACAGAAGATTTATCGACCAGCAGTTGCAGCTTCAGCCGGTTTTGCTGAAGGGAAACCGGAGCAGAATAGACCTTTGGAAAAGCCTTGCTAAAACCGGTATTACCCGAGTTGCGCCGATCCAACGTCAACCTGCCGGTTGTTTTGTCATAGGTAATTGCAGTCTGCATCCCGGCCCCCTTGGCTACGACGATACCAGCCTTCGTGGTGGGGCTCAGATCAAGTTCGGTGATCACCTCGTACGTATTTCCAAATGCTGCCAGCTGAGAAACAGGCGAAGTGCCGGTTATCGTGAAAGGTTTCAGCCGCACGGGAGTTTCCCGTAAACTGCTGATCTCTTCAATCGGATTCTGAACCAGCCGCAGTCCACCCGGTTGCTGCTTAAGCTCAACCGTACGGGGGAAGGTGTGACCACCACGCCAGGGTGAAGAAGGGACGGTGGATGCGTACAACCAACTGCCCATCCAGCCTACCCAAACGCGGCGGTTATCATGATCTGGCCCGTTAACCCAGGAACGGGCTGCATAAAAATCAGGGCCATAATCAACCCAGAACGCTTTTTCCCATTCACTGACCGCACGCACCGGAGCAAGCATAAAATTATCGGCCATGATATGCCCGAACCCGCCTGTGCTTGCATCGATGATTTCGAGGACTGCATTTTTATTTCGGTAAGGGCCGACATCCCATCCTGTCCAGCTCAGTACCTCTGCATTTGTACCGGTTGCCGACCGGACGATCCTGCCACCGATTTTCAGGTTCACCTGAAGCTCTTTGGGCAATTCACCACCGCCCACAAGAAAGTTCAGGTACCGGTCAGTGATCCGGAATTCTGGTGAGGTCATGCTGCCGGTTCCTTGGTCCCCGGGATGAAAACTGTTGACCAAACGATCGCCTTTGAAGCCAAAGACAGGGTTCTGCCCGGCCAATGAGCCTCCTGCTGCTGATTCACGGAAGGCATCGCCCGTCTTTTTCCATCCCTTTGTACCGTCTTCAAAACCGAATAACAATTTTCCCGTAACAGCTGAATCCTTCACCTGCATCTTGCCGAGTTGCTGCAGGTAATTATCATCAGCGCGAAAGGTACTTCCATCAAAATCACCTATAAAGTATTGCCCGCCTAAGGGCTGAACCGAAACGGTGAGCACCCATTTCTGCCGCTCCGTGTTACCGTCCACAGGTAACGGAAAAATATCCGGACATTCCCATACGCCGTTTTTTGCACCAACCGGACCGAAGTCACTCAGGTGAGTCCAGTCCTTGAGGTTTACGGAGCCGTAAAAACTTATTTTCCGCTCAGCAGCCAAAGCTACGGCCATTACCCATTTCTTACTCTCACGATGCCAAAAAACCTGCGGATCACGGAATTCGGTCGAACCGATATCCAATACGGGATTTCGGTCATATGGTGTCCAGTTTCGGCCCTCATCATTGGAATAGGCAATACATTGATACTGCCGGCGGTCACTCTTACGCAGCGCGGAATAAATGGCTACCAAAGGAGGTTTGCCATTTATTCCAAAGTTACTGGAATTGTGCTCATCCAACACCGTAGAACCTGACATTTCAGACTCTCGTTCATTAGATAACCGCGCACGCTTGTTTACTGTCCAATGGATCAGATCCGGGCTAACGGCAAGCCGTTTGTTGGCCTGATAAAATCCATTGACATAAATCAGGTCGGTGGGATCGATAAGCCCTCCCGTTTTAGGTGTAAGATGATATTGCGGTCGGTATCGCTCCTTATATGTTACCATATCCTCACGGTCGGCAACGGGTTGCTGCTGGGCATTGCCGGTAAAAGCAGTAAAAAGCTGACTACAGATAGCCACCGTTGCTAATAATATAAATTGGGTTCTTTTAAACATAGTACCGAATTAAAACGCTGTTTTGTTGTTACTACTTTTAAGCTGCCAGGTTACACCTCTGGTTAAACCAACTGTTCCTCCATTAGTATATAGTTCAACCTGGTTACTGTCACTACTGGAAGGAAACAATCGGGTTGTGAAAGCATCCTGATCATTGATAAAACCCTCTATAACCGAGCCGTCAATAAAAAGGCGTAGCGATAAAAGTTTGCCTGGCGTAACATGGTATTTGCCTGTACGCACTAGTAGCGGTACATATTTACGTAAGCTTGACTTGGTCTGATCGATCACCAATTGTTCTTTTTCAACATCGAAATAGATGCGGGTTAATTCGCTTCCGGAAGTATTTTTACCGATGACCAGTCCAAATTGTTGGGCACTGCCAGGCGTAAGCTCCAGCTCGATTTCCACTTGCTGCTGTCCTTTACTGATCAGCATGTCGTTTGAAGGGTTCACCTGGCGCGCAGCCAGTTCAGTTCTGGCCCCACGAAGTTTCACCAGCGCCGGATGCGGACGCTGCATGATCTTTCCTTTTTCGAGATTCCAGACCCGCGGAATGCTGTACAAGTGTGTCCAGCCGCGATTATAGGTTTCCCGGGCACTAGTTTCATCTGGGATGATTGCGATGGCCGTTATTCTGCCGGCGGCATCTAAGGCAACGGAAGGCGACAGTAAGCGGTTGATCACTTCCAGCCGCTTAGGTTGCGGGGCATCGGGCACAAACTTTTCATCGACAAAATTACCGGTCCAGTACATGGCCACCGCTGGTTTACCGCGAACCGGCACTTTGTTTACCAGCAAGACGTATTTACCATCGATCTTCATAAATAATGGCATCTCCCAGAACACACCCGAGTCATCATTGGCCGGGTCACCCGTAAAGAGGGGATGCAGGTATTGCCATTTTTTCAGATCTACGGATTTGTAAAGCAGGATCGTTCCGGCCTCCAGGCCATTTTCTTTTAAGCCAAAGCCTACCCCCATGTACCAGGCTCCATTTTCTTTCCAGACGATAGGATCGTGAAAATCATTCCGGGCAAATTCCTTGGGGTTCGCTTTAATAACGGGATTGCCGGCAAACTTCTGCCATTGTAAAAGCCGGTCATCCATGGGCATTGCAGCCGATACATTGATCCCGTTTGCGCCGCCCGCTGAGTAGAAGATCACCGGCTTACCCCGGTCATCTTTGACGATGCAGCCGGACCATATACCGTTCTCATCATAGCCGGGTTCCGGTGTCAGAACCGGTCTTTGCTCGGTCCAGCTAAGCAAGTCCGGACTGGTGTAATGTCCCCAGTTAATTTGCCCCAAAAACAGGTTTGCCCCGTTCTTTTGGTTGAAAACATGATAAAGCCCCTGATAAAAGATCAGTCCGTGTGTTTCATTCGTCCAGTTGGCCGCAGGCAACAGGTGGTAACGCGGGCGGGTGAAGTCGTTTTTAAAACGGTCCGGCGATACTGCCAGAATCGGCGTTCTTTGAGACGGCAGCTTCAGGTTCGGCATTCGGCCGGGAACGTCAGCTACGGATACCTCATCGATAAGACCATTGATTGCGGTCACCGGCAAAATCCCTATCTTTTTCTCGCGGTGGTCCCTGCCGATCAACAGGCTATCTGCACCAGATTGGCTTGCCTGTTCCGGCAAAGGGATACTTTTGACGATCTGACCATTCAATAACAACTCCACTTTGCGGTGGTAAGCTCTTAGGCCGATATGAAGCCACTGAAATGGCTTCACTTTCCGGGCGGACGAGTAGTACTTTGTACCTCCATCGTTCTGTACGCCGATCATAAGCTGACCAAAGCGGTCAACGCATGCAGATATCCAAAGCTGCCCCCTCTGGATAGCAAAAAAACCTGCCGTATCTGTAGGAAATGTTTCCAGTGCAAAATGCCCATCCAAAAATCTTTCACCGCTTTTTGAAGCAGGAAGCTTACCGCTCAGCCAAACAGAATAGCCATCGGTCCTCAGCCCTTTTCCTTGTAAGCCCTTCACCAGTTCCGGGCGGTTGATTCTCCCAGTTAAAGTAAGCTTAATTGGTTTTCCACCTTTTTCAGACGACTGGAGCGATTCATTCTCAAAATGCCACGTTTGTTGTGCGTTCGCTGCCAATGACGATAGCATTAAAGCAACCAGCAGCAAATTCAACGCTATTTTTATCTTCATAGAAGTAGATATTTATGATTGATAGCAATGCAGGATGTTAGATAACATCCTGCATTTTGGAGAGGGGACTATAAGTAGCCTGGGTTTTGCTTATACAAACCACCAGAAAAATTGATCTGTGGTTGTGGGATAGGAAAATATTCGTCGCGACCTTTTACAAATTGGGCGTTTTGCAGGTAAGTACGAACCGTTTTTTCCTTGATAAAGTATTCATTATTTAAAACTTGTTCCGCAGCGCCCCATCTAACCAAGTCGAAAAAGCGCTCGCCCTCCATAGCAAATTCCAGTTTACGCTCAAAACGTAAGGCTTTCCTTGCATAGTCCTGCGTCCAGGTACAGTTCACACCAGGTTGATAAGCAGCTATGGTGTATTTTGCGGCGTAGTCTGTGTTGCTGGCACTATTCCATGCCACTACATATTTGCTGTTTTTAGCACGGGTGCGGGTTTCATTAATCAGCGGCACCGCTTCCAGTGGACGGTTAAGCTCAATAAGTGCCTCCGCTTTCCAAAGCAATACGTCAGGGTAACGGATGAGATTGAAGTTAAGCGCCGATCCGCCCCATGGGAAACCTTTAACCATGAACGGTGATTCCGGAGAAACCAGTGCTTTCTTGTTGGAATAAGGACCGTAGGTTGCCGGTTCGCGTACCCAGTCGAGGCCGTAAGGAGCGGCCTTATAGTTTTTCCATCTAACACCCGGCCGGCCTACGGTGAAGTCAAGCCGAGGGTCAACGTTCGTATTCAGACCGTCCTGTAGGGTCATCAGGTTAGTGGTGTTGTAACTATCCAGCAATGGAACACCGTTAGCGTCGGTCTTAAAAGAGTTGACCAGGTTCTGACTTGGCTGAAAGAAGCCGTCGCCACTATAGGCCGGTCCCCGGGGCGCATTTAACAGATTGCTCCAGTTTATCCTGCCCTGTGGCGTTCCGTCGTTTATTGAATATTGAACGGCGAATAACGATTCTTTAGTGTTATCAAATTCTGCCTGCGACAGTTGCTGAAAGTCGGCCAGTAACTGGTATCCACCATTGGTAATCACTTCATCGCATAAAGTTACCACATTATTAAGAAGCACCTGATCGATAGTAGCTAACGTGTTATTTGTGTTTTGTTTATAAGCCCGGTACAAGGTAACTTTTGCCTGGTAAGCCTTCGCAGCATATTTTGTTGCTCTCCCTGCCTGGGGTTGCGTGGCGGGCATCAAATCTGCCGCAGCCGCAAATTCGCCTGCAATTTTTTCCAGAATCTGATCACGTGTAAATTGATTGTTCGGAATTTTGATATAGTCTTCGGTGGCTACGTTTTCATCAAAGTAAGGGATTTGATTGAAAAGCCTGCTGAGTTCGAAGAAATAGTGGGCGCGTAAAAAACGCATTTCACCCAAGCGCACGTTTTTCAACGGAACCTGCTCTACCGATACGGCATTTAAACGCCTGATGGCATTATTTGCCCTTTGTACGCTGCTATATAGGTTAAACCACTTTCTATCCAACAAGCCGTTGGAAGCATACACGGCAGTAAATGTTTCAAAAGCATTAAACTCGCCGATGTCACCAATGCCGCCGCCGCCTTTATAGGCTGTTTCTGCCCTTACATCGCCATACACCCAATTGGTTGTTGGAGACAAGAAGGTACCGTCGCTACCCTCCGGCCCGGCCAGCGCCGAATAGGCAGATATACATAAGGACTCAATACCGTCCGGCGTATTCAGGAGTTCATCGCTTAATTTACCTTTGGGTTTGCTATCTAAAAAATCTTTTTTACAGGCGGTGCTGCACAGCAACAATACCAGTATCATCAATCTGAATTTCATAATCTATTTATATTGGTATGGTTAAAATCCTACGTTTAAGCCGAAAGTAAACAGGCGCGGTAAGGGGTACGGGTATCCAAGTCCTTCCGGATCTGCACCTTTATAGCTGGTAATGGTCAATAAATCCTGGCCCTGCAGGTACACCCTCAGGTTTTTCATTCTTGCTTTTTTGGCAATGGCCATTGGCAAGGTATAACCTATCTGCAGGTTCTTTAACTTTAAGTAAGATCCGTTTTCAATGAAATATTCGGAGGTACGTGCTTCGTCGTTTAGGTTAACCGCCGTGAGCGCAGGAATAGAAGACCCGCTGTTGGACGGGGTCCAAGCATCCAATAACCGTGTTCCGTGGTTTCCGGTCCAAAGCTGGAAGAAATCAGTATAAAATTTCGAATTATTGTAGGCATCGCGTATCATACCGTTTACGAAAAATGCGAAATCGAACGATTTATAGGTAACTGAAACATTGAATCCACCTGTAAATTTAGGCTGATCTGACCCAAGCCAAACCCTGTCCCGATCATTAATTACGTTGTCACCATTAGTATCCACATAACGGATCCTTCCTAAGCCTTTACCTTGCTGTGTTACTCCATCATTTAGCTCTGCCTGGGTGGTATACAATCCGTTGGTTTGGTAACCTAACCATGATCCGAGCGGCTGGCCTACAATTGTACGATCTATGCCGTTACCGCCACCAAAGGTGTAATAAATATCTTCGGGCACAGAGGTGATACGGTTTTTATAAGCCGTAGCGGTAAGGGTCAGACTGTAATTCCAGTCCTTGCCAATGTTATCTCTCCAGTTAAGAACACCTTCAAAGCCTTTGTTGCTGAGCGAAGCACCATTGTAAGCGGTGTACCCGCCCTCGCCTATAATTGCGATATACGGCCTGTCAATCAGCATATCTTTGGTCTTCTTTACAAAGTAATCCAGCGTAAAATTCAATTTACTGGCATACATGGATAAGTCGAAACCAAAGTTGGTTTGTGTAGTTGTTTCCCACTTCACATTAGGGTTCCCCGTACGGTCTTTCAGGATACCGTTAGGAATGGTACCCTGGTTAATGCCCCCGATATCATAACCTGCCCGGATAAGGTTGGTCAAGTACTTGGTATAAGTTGCTTCATTGTCTATCTGATCATTTCCGTTTTTACCCCAGCTGGCCCTAAATTTAAGATCAGAGATTGCACTTATGCTTTTCAGAAAACTTTCCTGGCTAACCCGCCATCCTCCGGAAACTGATGGAAATACACCAGCGTTATTGTTTAAGCCAAAACGAGAGGAAGCATCCCAGCGGATATTACCTTCCAACAGGTATTTATCATTATACGCGTAGTTAATTTTGCCAAAATAAGAGTTGATGGCATTTCTGGAAGCTATACCACCGTTGGTCTGTTTGCCGTCACCGGCACTTAGATAGCGGTAATCAATTGCTTCAATCAAAAAGTTTTCCCGGTAACCGGTCAGGTTTTCGGCAATATACTCCTTGGCCTCGGTACCGGCTAAAATATTGAAAGAATGTTTCCGAACGGTGAAGTTGTAAGCTGCTGTATTAGTAAATATCCAGTTCCGGTCATAGTCGGATGTGGTTGACAGTGTATTTTTGTCTACCGTGCGGTCTCCTTCTTTCCATTTAGGCTCGAACACCGAAGAAAAACCTGTGCGGTAGTTGATACTGAAAGCAGAACGGTAGACCAGGTTTTTGATCGGTTCTAACTCTATGTAGGTATTGCCGAAGATGCGCCATTGATCCATACGGTTCTGTTTCTGCTGATCTAGCAATCTAACCGGGTTTGGTTTGTCGCCAATGCCTTGCGTTGGTCCAGCATAACCACCAAAAATATCATAAACCGGTATAATAGGATGCTGTGCTATAGCCAGCTCCTCTATCCCGCCGGGTTTTACTTTTTCGTTCCATTTAGAGATATTTATATTTTCGCCTACCCTTATCCGGTTATTTAAAAAGTTGTAATCAGAATTAACACGTCCGTTAAAACGGGTAAAGTTCGTATTCTTGATCAAACCGTCCTGATCAAAGTAATTGAAAGAAAAGGTAGAGCTTCCGTTTTCAGATCCTTTAGATACCGAAAGGTTATAGTTTTGAAGCAGGGCATTATGATAAACCTGATTGGCCCAGTTGGTATTGGCTGACCTGATGGTTTTTTTGGAATCGATAAATTCAGGTATGACAGGCACATCGCCATTTCCGTAAAGATCATGATTGGGCTTCTGACCATCATTTTTATATGCCTGCCAGTAGGTGTCTCCCCACTGTTGCGCATTCATCATCTGAATGCCGGTGTGGAACTGTTGCAGCGTTGTCTGTGCATCAAAATTGATTCTGGTCTCGTTCTTTTTGGCCTTCTTGGTGGTGATAATGATTACGCCGTTAGAAGCCTGGGTTCCGTAAATTGCTGCGGATGATGCGTCTTTTAAAACCTGGATAGATTCTACATCATTCGCATTAAGCAGCGTAGCAATATTGTCCCTAGTTTGCACCCCGTCGATGACATAGAGCGGTGTGCTGTTGTTGATCGTTGTGATACCACGGATAGAGGTTGCTGTTCCTACCCCACCCGGTGTTCCGTCATTAGTAATGGTCACGCCCGGCACACGGCCCTGAAGCGTTGACATGATATTACCGGTGGGTATACTGGCTACATCTTTTACATTGACCACTGATACTGCACCGGTGATATCTGCCTTACGCTGCGATTGATAGCCAGTGACCACCACATCGTTCAGCGAATTGTTGCCGGTCTCCATTTTAATGACCGGATCTTTAGTTTGTGCATCAACTTTGAGGTTAACCGTCGTTGCACCAATGTAGGTGAGTCTCAGGGTCTGCCCGTTATCGGCATCCACTTTAAATTTACCGTTTACATCGGTTTGAGTGCTGCGCTGGGATTCCATAACGGAAACGGTTACACCGACTAGCGGTTGATTGGTGTTATCTACCACGGTGCCGTTTATGGTTCTGCTTTGTGCAAAGCTTTGTGCAGCCGCGAAGAGCAGCAAAAAGCTGATTAGTACTAATTTTCTCATAATGTTGGTTTAGAATTTAATTAATTGGTTTTAAAGTCGAGATATTCTTCTAATTGGTATTCCGGACATCCTCCTTTCTTTGTTGCTACGAAGCCACCCATCGCTATCGCATTCTTTAAAATATTCTGCGGTTCTTCCTTCCTAAAGTGATTGGCGATAAAAGCCGCTAGGAAAGCATCGCCGCTTCCGATCGTATCCTTGACCTTGATCTCTGATCCGGGTGCATGATAGACCTCACTGCCTTTATAATAGGAGGCTCCAAATTCCCCCTTGGTGACGATCACTTCATCAATCCCGAATTTTTCACGGATAAAAGCGACCTGACTTGCTTCACTGTTATAATAGCCGCCGAATTGTATCTGTGCGGTTTCCAGTTCAGACTGGTTAAATTTCACGATGTTGGCTTTTTCAAGGAGCTGTGCCAATATCTCCCGGTTGATGAACGGCGGGCGCAGATTGATATCAAATACTTTGATCGCGTCAGATTCCAGCAGACCCAAAAGGGTTGTCCTGGTCACCTCGTTGCGGGCGGAAAGACTCCCGTAAACGAAATAAGTGTCGGAGGTAAGCGCATTTTTAATTTCACGGGCATCCCCAATGAAATCCCAAGCTACCGGAGCCAGGATATCATAAGAGACCTCGTTGCCATTATTCATTTTAGCAATAACCTCGCTCGTTGGATACCGTGTATCTTTCTGCAAGAAGCAGCTCCCTACTCCCCAGCTCAACAGTAAGGCTTCCAGTTGCCTGCCCTTGTCGTCTGCCCCTACTCTGCTGATGATGCCAGTGTGCACGCCCATCTTGTTCAAATGGTAAGCCACATTCAACGGTGCGCCGCCTGGCTGAGGACCGTCCGGTAAAACGTCCCAAAGAATTTCCCCATAACAAATGGCTGGTGTTGTCAAGTTCATGATCATTCCAATACGATTAGTGCATTACGATGTTATTTTCAATTTGTTCAAGTGAACTGCCTTTAGTTTCCGGCATAAAACGCCACACGAAAATGAGCTGCAGAACCATCATGGTCGCAAAGAAAAAGAAAGTGGTTGCACCACCCAGTTTTTCGGCAAAGTAAGGAAAGGAAAAAGCGATTAGGGCAGCCATAACCCAGTGAGTTGAACTTCCCAAGGTTTGCCCTTTGGCCCTAACCTGGTTTGGAAATATTTCTGAGATGAATACCCAAATAACTGCTCCCTGAGAAAAGGCAAAAAATGCAATAAAAACCATCACATACATGGGAATAGCAAAGCCGCTGAACTGCCCCATGTAGAACGTATAACCTACTAAAAAAAGAGAAGCTATAAGACCGAATGACCCTACAAGCATTAGCATGCGGCGGCCTACCTTGTCAATAACATTGATTGCGATAAGCGTGAAAACGAAGTTGACTAGTCCAATTCCAACAGTTGACAAAAGTGAAGAGTGCGCCCCAAGTCCTGCCATTTCGAATATCCTCGGTGCATAGTAAATAATAGCGTTTATACCAGAAACCTGGTTGAAAAAAGCGAATAATACGGCAAGAACCACCGGCGTTTTGTAGCGGCCGGAAAACAGGCTTCCGCCATCTCCGGATTTGCTATGGGAAGCTAACCCTGAACTTTGAATCGACTTTAGTTCTTCATCGCAATTGAGCGGATTGATGATCCTTAAAATCTCCCGGGCTTTTTCCATCGCCCCCTTTTTGAGAATCAGCCATCTCGGGCTTTCCGGAATGAAACGGATGAGAATAATGAACACTAATGAGGGGAACGCTTGTACGCCAAGCATCCAGCGCCAGGAGGTTTCACCTGTTTGGCTGATCAGGTAATTAGAAAGATAGGAAATTAATATACCGAGCACGACATTGAATTGGAACAATCCAACCAATCGTCCCCTGCGATCCGCAGGTGAAACTTCTGAGATATAGATCGGTGCAGTGACTGATGATGTTCCAACACCCAGACCGCCTAAAAAACGGAAGATTAAAAAGACATACCAATTGTCAGCTAGGGCGGTTCCGATTGATGATAGAAGATAGGCTAAGGCTACAAAATATAGTGTGTTTTTTCGGCCGAAGCGGTCAGAAGGCTTCGATCCCAACAAAGATCCTATAACAGTACCGATAAGTGCAATAGAAATGGTAAGACCATGCTGAAAGACGGAAAGACCCCAGAACTGCTGTATTGATTTTTCGGCACCGGATATAACGGCGGTGTCGAAGCCAAACAGAAATCCACCAAGGGCCACCACCATGGACCAGGCCAGAACGGAATGTTTTCTCATAAAGATTGAAAATATAATTGGTTTACGTTCCGAAAGTAGGACAAGGGCGATATTGACTGCTATTGATTTTGTACCAATATTCTTCAATTTTTGAAATCAATCATAACTGTTTAATTTTCAGCTAGATTAATAATTTATGGCATTTCGTTTAACTTATAAATCTCTGGTATGGTTACATCCATCTATAATATTGTATCATCTCGGAAGACTATGCAGCCTGCTTCCTGTTGCCGTGATTTGATATTACCTCAAGTTTGAGTAAATTTGCTAGAGGAGTCTTTCCCAAACCAGTTATAAATCTTGATAATCTATCTTTTGAAATGTATCTTAAGCCGTTAAAATGGTTTTCCATGAAGTTTTCGCTGCTGGTTCTTGTGCTGCTTTCAGTGACAGGCTGCGGCCGCCGTCCCAGATCGGCCGAGTTTACCATTGGCTTTTCGCAATGCATCGGTTCAGATCAGTGGCGGAAAACGATGCTTCAGGAAATGAAAATGGAGCTTTCTCTCCACCCGGGTGCGCGGTTCATTTACAAAGATGCGCAGGGTAACAGCGATACCCAGATCAGACAGGTGAAAAGTATGCTTAAAGAAGGCATAGACCTGCTGATCATATCTCCGAACGAGGCACAACCGCTTACACCCATCGTCGATGAGACCTACAGCAAAGGCATTCCGGTAATCATCATCGACCGGAAAACGGCTTCCAGTCAGTATACCGCTTATGTCGGTGCCGATAATTATCAGGTTGGACGAATGGCAGCAGATTATATCGCCGCCACTTCGAAAGGAAAAGTCAATGTTTTAGAGATCATGGGACTGCCTGGATCCTCCCCGGCGATCGAAAGAGAGCGCGGATTCGCGGAGGGTATTGCCAAAAGCACCCAGATTAAGATCACCGCAAAGATCTATGGTGACTGGCTTAAACAGCATGCGATCTCGCAATTATCCCGAATCGGTAGAAATCTGGCGGAGACTGACTATATATTTGCACATAACGATGTGATGGCGGCCGGTGCACGAGCCTACATTAATGCCTCTTACCGTGCAAAACAGGTTAAAGTGATCGGCGTTGATGCCTTGCCTGGTCAGGGAGGTGGGCTGCAGCTCGTAGCAGATGGGATACTTAACGCCAGTCTGCTATACCCTACCGGTGGCAAAGAAGCAATCACAACCGCATTTCAGATTTTAAATAAAGCAACATTTACCCGTGAAAACATCCTGCAATCACTTGTAATCGATTCCTCTAACGTACAGCTGATGAAATTGCAATGGAACAGGATCAGTAGCCAGCAGCGGGATATAGAAAATCAGCAAGGCTTGCTCGAAGAACAGCGGATCATTTATAACGACCAGAAAATGATCTTGAATGTAATCGTAATCACCCTCGTCCTGGCAATCATCTTTGGCGGACTTGCTTTCTTTTCTTTAATTGAAAACCGCAAGGCTAATAAGAGCCTGGAAGCGAAGAATCAAGAAATTCTGGCGCAAAGAAATCAGTTGGTGGAGATGTCTGCAAAAGCGGAAGTTGCCAATGAAGCGAAATTCAACTTTTTTACGAATATTTCACATGAGTTCCGTACACCGCTGACACTTATTCTTTCCCCACTCGATGAGATGCTTCAAAACGAAAGAATCGTTCATTCAACAGGGAATGATCTAAAGATCATCAGGCAAAATGCTTTTCGCCTCCTTACGCTGGTGAATCAGCTATTGGATTACAGGAAGATCGAATACGAAAAACACCTGTTAAGAGCGTCGGAGAACGACTTGGTAGCTTATGTTGAAGCCATTATCGATAATTTCAAGCAGCATGCTCAAAAGGTAGAAGTCAAACTGGTCATGAAAGCGGAAACTGACCAGCTTAAAGTTTGGTTTGATCCGGGTATGCTTGACCGGGTATTTTTTAACCTGCTCGCTAATGCTTTTAAGTTTTTAAATACAAAAGGTACCATTAGGGTGAGTATTAAAAAAGACGAAGACTTTGCCTTTATAGAAGTGCAGGATAATGGTGTAGGTTTGACTGCCGGAGAGTCGGAAAAGATATTTGACCAATTCTATCAGGGAGAACAAGTAACTTCTATGGGCTCGGGGATCGGGCTTGCACTTTCCAGGGAGATCATTCTGCTTCACCGTGGCCGGATCGAGGTCAATAGTGAAAAATGGAAAGGGACAACGTTCAAAATAAGTCTCCCGCTGGGCAACAATCACTTGTCGCCGGATGAGATGCAGGGCAGCAATACTATCAGTCAGGATGTGGCTGAGCGTTCTAAACCTTACACAGCGGACCTGGAAAAAATCGAGGGGGCCTATCAGGCCGACTCGTTCAGCAGGCCAAAGGAACATTCTATTCTGATTGTCGAAGACAATCCTGACCTGCTCAGTTACCTCGCAGACAAACTAGGCGAAGAATACGAAATATTTACATCGATTAATGGCATGGCGGGCGTAAATGAAGCATTGGAACGGGTGCCGGATCTGATTATATCCGATGTGGTGTTACCCGAGATTTCAGGTAAAGCACTTTGCGAACGATTAAAATCCGATTTTCGGACCTCCCACATTCCGGTTATCCTCCTGACGGCGCAAAACAGCCTGGAGCAACAAATTTCCGGCATCAACGCCATGGCAGATCTGTATATGACCAAACCATTTAGCTTAGCCTATTTATCGGCCAGTATATCCAATCTGATCAGGAACCGGGTCAAGTTAAAGGAACACTTTACTGCTGAACAGGTACATGATGTCAATTTGCCGTTATCAAAAAGCTTGGACAAAAAATTCGTAAACGACTTCATTGGTATTGTGGAACAAAATCTTTCCAATGAGAAATTTGGTGTAGAAGAACTTTGTTCCATTCTTGGCATATCCCGGGTACAGATCTATCGCAAAGTGAAAGCGTTGCTGGGGTGTACCATATCAGATTACATTCTCACGAGGCGGCTAAAGAAAGCAAAGCAGTTACTTGTTAATGAAGAACACACTATTGCAGAAATCACTTATATGGTAGGTTTTTCCAACCCTAATTACTTTTCAACCGTTTTTAAAAGCAAATATGGAAACACTCCCTCAGAATTCAGAAAGCAGCGTAGCTAATTAACAGAGTAGAATTGAGTTTAAGTAACTTACATTAAAATATTGTTTATAGCTAAAAAGTTGATAAAACGGCGGGAAACCTGCCATGTCAAAAATGGATGGGCTCGAATCGAAGGCCATATGACTAACCACCAAATGGCCTCCAGTATAAAGCACCTAATGGACAAAGCATAACGGTGTTCATATAAAAAGCTGTCTCCTAATTGTAATAATGATTCGATAACAAAACTGGTTCTGCCCCGAACCGAACTAAATTACGCAATTGACTTTTTAATAAGCGGTTGAAAGTGTAGTGATCTACCCAAGTATCCTTTTTGGTCGTTTTAACAAACAGGATTTAGCCTTCCAGTATTCGTATGAATCTAATAATTTCAGATGTGTAAATAAGGAAAGATTCCCTCAGTACCTTTAACATCACAATCAATTTCTTTCAAATAGCAACCGGACAAGAACTATTTCCGCTGACCGTTCAGTGTAAAGCGGCAATTAACCGGCATAGTATCTTTGCTGTTGCCTTCGAATAATACGGGAAATAGAGCATGTGTTCTTAGCTATTATAGCGCCAAGTGAGTTTAAAATAAATCATTCGGTACTACCGAAGAGCTACCGAATAGTTCTGATTTCGATGAACAACCTTTGTAGTCAAAACATATCAAAAATGGCAACAGAGATAATCACCAAAGAAGACTTAGAAGAGTTCGGCATTAAACTGCTCGATGACATACGAAAACTGTTTGGTAAGACACCCGATGAACCTAAGAAATGGTTAA
>Ga0265780_10005601_pt1 | contig 15855 bp, 13 predicted proteins | sample P1T30metagenome_FD_192432 | JGI IMG/M metagenome (GOLD analysis project Ga0265780, IMG submission 192432) | Plant litter microbial communities from East Loma Ridge, Irvine, California - P1 T30 | ecosystem: Environmental > Terrestrial > Plant litter > Unclassified | place: USA: California... | reverse complement strand
AAGAAGCCGCTGCATCTTTCGGAAACGACGGAATGTACATGGAAAAATTGATTGAAGAGCCTCGTCACATCGAAATCCAAGTGGTTGGAGATGCTTACGGAAAAGCTTGTCACCTTTCTGAAAGAGACTGTTCTGTTCAAAGACGTCACCAAAAATTGACTGAAGAAACTCCTTCCCCATTCATGACAGACGATTTGCGTTTGAAAATGGGAGAAGCTGCCGTGAAAGCTGCAGAATATATCAAATACGAAGGTGCCGGAACTGTAGAATTTTTGGTTGACAAACACAGAAATTTCTACTTTATGGAAATGAATACTCGTATCCAAGTAGAGCATCCAATTACAGAGCAAGTTATTGATTATGACTTGATTCGTGAGCAGATTTTAGTAGCTGCAGGTGTGCCAATTTCTGGTAAAAATTACTTGCCGCAATTGCACGCTATCGAATGCAGAATCAACGCCGAAGATCCTTACAACGATTTTCGTCCGTCACCAGGAAAAATCACCACGTTGCATACTCCAGGAGGTCATGGAGTTCGTTTAGATACGCACGTTTATTCTGGGTATACTATTCCGCCAAACTACGATTCAATGATTGCAAAGTTGATTACAACGGCGCAAACTCGTGAAGAAGCAATCAATAAAATGAAGCGCGCTTTAGATGAATTCGTAATTGAAGGTGTGAAAACCACGATTCCGTTCCACAGACAATTGATGGATGAACCGGCTTATGTGGCTGGAGATTATACCACAAAATTTATGGAAAGTTTCAAAATGAATGACCCAAAGTAAATAAAATTACCGACTATCTAAAAAACCCGATCGAAAGATTGGGTTTTTTTTTATGCCCAATTTTTTTATGAGCGAGACTTTAGGCATTTTCAGTAGGGGCAATTCCTGCTGGTGGCACTCGCTTTGCTTTTTCTAGCGCAAAAGCAAGAGCTCAAACAAAGCCACCATCAGGGCTATTTGAGAAGCTTTCCGCCCTTTTGGAATCTTTCCCAACCATAGCGTGAAATCTCAATCGCAAGATTTTAATTTAATATTTACGAACATTTGTTAATTTTAAGATAAATTTTATACATTTGGTAATAATTAATCTTAAAAATTCTTTATCATGAAGCAAAATTACCAAAATTTAAATGTATCGAATCTCTTAAAAAAAGGATTATTTCTTGCGTACTTTGCTTTGGCATTTACAAATGTGAACGCACAAGTAAGCACATTTCCTTGGACGGAAACTTTTGAAGACGCTTCGCCAACGCGAGCAGCTTGGACGCAAATTTATGAAGTTAATACTATGGCCTGGACTTATGTTACATCACCAACAACAGGAGGAACCGGAATTACGGCCTATGAAGGGACAAAATTTGCCAACTACCCTGGAACCTCTCATCAATTCGATAAAACAAAATTGGTGAGTCCGGTGCTGGATTTGTCAAATCACGAAAATGTGAGCGTAAGTTTCTACTTTAGAAATCCATATTGGAATCCAGATCAAAACTGGCTGCGAATTTTCTACCGAACTTCAGCAACTTCTGCCTGGGTTCAAGTTGCAGAATACCATTCGAATGTGACTGCTTGGACAACCTCTGGAACAATTGTGCTTCCAAATCCGTCTGTAACATATCAAATTGCCGTGGAGTGCGAGACCGATTATGGATATTCTACAACTGTCGACGCATTAACGGTAACAGCAACACAGCTTGGAGTAAATGAATTTGCAAAAGCGCAAGTGAAATATTACCCAAATCCTGCTGGAAACGTATTGAATTTTTCAAGTCCAGAGCAAGTTTCAGAAATTCAAATTTTCAATTTTTTGGGACAAAAAGTTTTAGATCGAAAATTAAACGCGACTGAAGGTCAAATTGATTTATCTGGTTTATCATCAGGGAATTATGTTGTTCAGACAACAACTGCAATTGGAACCGAAAGTTTCAAGTTAGCGAAGAAATAATTTATTTTTAAGTATAAAAAAATCCCGCAAGTTGATTCTTGCGGGATTTTATATTTTAAAATTTTTTACAAAGTTTCTTTCAACCATCTAAAAAATTCTTTCTGCCAAACCTGAGCATTTTGAGGTTTTAAAACCCAGTGATTTTCTTCTGGTAAGAGAACAAATCTACTTTTGATACCTCGCAATTGCGCTGCTTGAAAAGCTTCCTGTCCTTGACCAATCGGAACTCTGTAATCTTTTCCACCTTGAAAAATTAATATAGGAGTGTCCCATTTCGCCACATTATTTATCGGATTAAATTCTGTGAAAGTTTTTTGCGCCACAGCATTGTCTTTTTCCCAATAAGCGCCACCGTGGTCCCAGTTGTTGAAGAAAACTTCTTCAGTGGTTCCATACATACTTTGCAAGTTGTAAACGCCACAGTGCGAAATAAATGTCTTGAATCTTTTTTGGTGGATTCCGGCCAAATAAAACACAGAATAACCGCCATAACTTGCTCCAACAGCACCTAGTCTTGCTTTGTCAACATAACTTTCTTTCGAAACATCGTCAATCGCAGAAAGATAATCGTCCATCACTTGTCCGCCCCAATCTTTGCTAATTTGTTCGTTCCATTCCACGCCGTGACCTTGCATTCCTCGTCTATTTGGAGCTACAATGATATAACCTTGCGCCGCCATAACTTGAAAATTCCATCTAAAAGAATAAAACTGCGTCAACGCAGATTGTGGTCCACCTTGGCAATATAATAAAGTTGGATATTTTTTATTCTTGTCAAAATTTGGAGGAAGAACCACCCAAACCAACATCTTTTTTCCGTCGGTTGTGGTTACATATCTTTTCTCAAATTTGCTCAAGGCAATTTTTGAATATGCAACGTCATTCACTTTTGTGATTTGGCTGAAGCTTTTCTTCTTGAAATCATACGAATAAATCTCAGAAGCGTGATTAAAATCGGTTCTTGTCACGATGATTTTTTCTCCAGAAAATCCAACTATTTCATTTACGTCAAAATCTCCATCAGTAATTTGTCTTACGGTAATTGCAATTCGAGTCACACCCGGAAAATTTACTTCAAACAGTTGTTTCGTTCCATTTATCGGAGCTAAAAAATATACTTTTTTACCGTCAGCACTCCAAGTGAAACTGTCCACAGTTCCGTCCCAAGCGCTAGTCAAATTCATATCATTTCCTTTAAAACGGACGATGATATCATTTTTGTCCGCTTCATATCCGTCGCGTTTCATCTGTAACCAAGTCAAATCCCCGTTAGGCGAGAATTGCGGTGCGGTATCATATCCCGGATTTGTTTCGGTTAAATTTTTAGTTGTTTTTGTAGCCAAATCATATTGGTACAAATCAGTATTGGTGGAAATGGCGTATTTTGTCCCCTCTAATTTTTTGGAAACATAAACAATACTTTTTCCATCAGGCGACCAAACAAAATCTTCATCACCGCCAAAAGGTTTTTGTGGCGAATCAAAAGGCTCGTCTTTCATAATATCAATGAAATTCTCTTTGTCAGTCGCATTTGAATAGACCACGTGATTGTGCGTTCCGTCGTTCCAAGTGTCCCAATGTCTGTAATCCAAACCGTCATAAACCTGAACATTTGACTTGTCTAAATTTGGATAATAATCTTTGCCCAAAACTTTTCCGACCTTGATTTCCTTGCTTGCTAGCAATAATTTTCCATCAGGAGAAAGATTTTTGTCTTTCAACAACGTCTCATAATCGGTAATTTCGGTAGCTTTTCCGCCAGAAACCGGAATAGAATACACCTTTGAATCTGACTTATTTTCTTCCACCGAAGGAATTGAAACTTTGTAAATAATATTTTTGCTATCTTTTGTAATTCCTAAAGGAGTTACTCGTCCGAGTTGCCAAAGTAATTCTGGCGTCATTACGTTTTGCGCTGATGCGGATAAACCAATTATACCCATTGTTAAGAGAAGAATTTTTTTCATTATGTAAATTTGTAAAGAAGGCCTAAATGTAGGCAATTTTTAAAAAACCATCCATCATAAATTCTAACGATTCTTCTGTGAAAGATAGTAATCAAAGGAATTTATTATCAAAAAACGATTTTACACAAGGCTTTTTTAAAAAATATGCCTATTTTCACGGACTAAAATAATACAGATTTGAAAAACAATAAGCTATTCATCGCAATTATCGTCGCACTCGTTTTAGGCGTCGGATTAGGATATGTCATCAATTATTCTGGCAAAGGAAATACGATAAGATATTCTCCGGCTAATTTAGGAGGAGATAAAATTTCTTTTGAGTTAAGCGATGGCAAAAAATATACGCAAGACGTTTATGTCGTTAAAGACAGCGCGAGTTACAAGGAATATGCGAAAACGCTTCCGGCAAACACGAATGAAATCATTGTTTTAAACGAAAAAAAAGCTACGCTTGTTCCAAAAGTTGTTTCTGGAAACCCAAATTTAAATCTTGAAAAAGTTTCAAAATCTGAAAACGGATCACAAGCTTCCATCGAAAATATTGACTCTTTTGCAGAAAAAATAAAACTACTTGGAACCATTTTTATCCGATTAGTTCAAATGATCATCGCACCGTTAGTGTTTTCAACTTTGGTCGTTGGAATTGCAAAAATGGGCGACATGAAAATGGTGGGTCGCGTCGGCGGAAAGGCAATGGCTTGGTTCATTACCGCTTCCTTGATTTCGTTGACTGTAGGTTTGGTTTTAGTGAATTGGCTTGAACCAGGAAAAGGAACTTCCATTAAAATGGATGACGTTTCTGGAGCCGAAGATTTATTGAAAAACACAGGTTCCTTTTCGCTAGAACACTTTGTAACACACGTAGTTCCAAAGAGTTTTGTGGAAGCAATGGCTACAAATGAAATCTTGCAAATCGTGATTTTCTCGATTTTATTTGGTGTTGCGCTTTCAGGAATGGGAAAATTAGCCGACCCAATTATCAAAGTTTTAGATGTTATTTCTCACGTAATCTTGAAAATGGTAACTTATATTATGTGGGTTGCACCGCTTGGTGTTTTTGGCGCCGTTTCTGCCGCCGTTGCCGTTTATGGTTTCGAGATTTTTAGTTTATATGCAAAATATTTGACAGATTTCGCCATCGGAATTTTAGTACTTTGGATATTATTACTTATTGTCGGCTATTTTATCCTCGGAAACCGACTTTGGACATTATTAAAAAGAATCAAAAGTCCTTTATTAATCGCATTTTCAACTACTTCAAGCGAAGCCGTTTTTCCAAAATTAGTCGAAGAATTGGAACGTTTTGGTTGCAAAAGTAAGATCGTTTCATTCACTTTGCCACTCGGATATTCCTTCAATCTTGACGGAAGCATGATGTACATGACTTTTGCCAGCATTTTCATTGCTCAAGTTTACGGCGTCGATATGACTTTAGGCGAGCAAATTACAATGCTTTTGGTCTTGATGCTAACAAGCAAAGGCGTTGCCGGAGTTCCAAGAGCTTCATTAATCGTGGTAGTCGCCACTTGCGCAATGTTCGGAATTCCGCCAGAAGGAATCGCTTTAATCTTGCCAATTGACCACTTTTGCGATATGGCAAGAAGCATGACAAACGTACTCGGAAACGCCTTGGCGACAACCGCCGTCGACAAATGGGAATCAGAACCTGAAACAATAACAGAAACAGCAAGCTAAATGGAAAGTTTCGATTGGATGCAATTATTAAATCCTGAATTTTATATCAACCTGAAAATCAGCGGTGTTCCCATCGGCATTTATGTCGTATTATTTATCGTTTTCGCAGAAACAGGACTTTTCGCCGGATTTTTTCTGCCTGGCGACACCTTGCTTTTTCTAGCAGGAATTTACAGCACAGAATTGATGTCAACCATTATTTCAATTGACAACGATTTCATAAATCTTGCTATATTATCATCGTTAGTCGCACTCGCCGGAATAATCGGAAACACCTTTGGTTACTGGTTTGGGTCAAAAAGCGGTTACTATCTTTACAATAAACAAGACACATTTTGGTTCAAGAAAAAATATTTAATCGAGTCCAGGATTTTCTTTGAAAAACACGGCGGAAGAGCCATTATCTTCGCCAGATTCGTCCCGATAATCAGAACTTTTGCACCAATTATCGCAGGAATCGTTGGCATGGAAAAGAAAAAATTCATGTTTTTCAACATCTTGAGCTCCTTTCTTTGGGCGTTCACGCTGATTTTTGCCGGCCATTATTTGAACGATTTATTTATGGCAGAATTCGGAATCAACTTAAAAGATCACATCGAAATCATCGTTTTGAGCATCGTCGCGATCACCACAGTACCGCTTTTGCTGAATTATCTAAAGAAAAAAACAGGAACAAAAGAAGACGAAAAGGAACTTTAGTTTTTTTTCAGAAGCGAAAGGACAGTGATTTTCAGTAATCCATTTTCCCGCTTTCCGGTGCAATCTCCCGATGAAAAATCGGGAGGATTTCCCCTGCAATCGGGGCTATAAAACAAACCATTTTAATTTTTTTAAACTTCAGGCCATGAAAGCGAACTTAAGCTACTGGGAAATAAAAAATTGGTTTTCAAATATTGATTACACCATCGTTGGCAGTGGAATTGTAGGCTTGCACACCGCATTGCGACTTCGAGAAAAATTTCCAGAAAGTAAAATTATAGTCCTTGAAAAAGGATTTTTGCCACAAGGCGCAAGTACCAAAAACGCAGGATTCGCCTGCTTCGGAAGCATATCTGAAATCATCGACGACTTAAGAAACCATTCTGAAGAAGAAGTAATTCAGTTGATTCAAAAACGCTGGCAAGGTTTGCAATTGCTTAGAAAACGTCTCGGCGATCAAACCATCGATTATAAATTGTACGGAGGTTATGAACTTTTTTTGAAAAATTCTGAAAGTCATTATAACGAATGTCATCAAAAAATTCCGTTTATCAATGACGTTTTACGTCCGCTTTTTAAAGCCGATGTTTTTGCCAAAGAAATTGACCGGTTCAACTTCCGAAATATCCAAGAATATTTAATTTTCAATCCGTTTGAAGGTCAAATCGATACCGGAAATATGATGGAAGCATTGCTAAAACTAGCCATTTCAAATAATATTCTGATCTTGAATCAGCAAACCGTTACCGAATATCAAGAAAATGCAAACGGAGTTCGCGTGGCTACAAATGATTTTGACTTCCAAACTAAAAAACTGTTTTTTGCCACGAACGGCTTTGCCGGAAATTTGACAAACGGTGCTGTAAAACCGGCGAGAGCACAAGTTTTAATCACAGAACCAATTCCGAATTTAGATATAAAAGGTACATTTCATATAGATAAAGGTTATTATTACTTCAGAAATTTTGGTAACAGAATTCTATTTGGCGGTGCCAGAAACGAAGATTTTGAAGTCGAAACCACAACTGAATTTGGCCAGACAGATTTAATACAAAATAAACTGGAGGAAATTTTAAAAGAAGTAATTTTGCCAAACCAAGATTTTAAAATTGAACATCGCTGGAGTGGCATTATGGGAATGGGTTCTAGCAAGAATCCAATTGTTGAAAAACTTTCTGAAAATGTATATTGCGGCGTCAAGTTAGGCGGAATGGGCGTTGCCATCGGCAGTTTGATTGGTCAAGAATTAGCAGATTTAGTAGATTAGATTATTGTTTTTTTAGATTTTTATGGGTAAAAAAATACTTCAGTTTTTAATAAAATGCGCGCTTTGGTTCCTCGGAATTTCGGTGTTTTTTGTCATACTTTTTAAATTCGTTCCGGTTCCGTTTACGCCGTTGATGGCAATTCGCGCTCTGGAACAAAAAGAAGCCGGCAAAGAAATGACTTGCAGTCACGACTGGGTTTCGTTAGATGAAATGGCGCCGAATCTTCAAAAAGCGGTCATCGCCAGCGAAGACGCGACTTTCTTGAGCCACAACGGTTTTGACTTTGGAGCGATGCAAAAAGCATTCAAAAATAATTCCAAGGGAAAAAGATTAAAAGGCGGAAGTACCATTTCGCAACAGACTGCTAAAAACGTTTTCCTTTGGCAAGGAAGAAGTTATTTGAGAAAAGGGTTGGAAGCTTATTTTACGGTTTTAATCGAAATATTTTGGGGCAAAGAACGTATTATGGAAGTGTATTTGAACAGTATTGAAATGGGCGACGGCGTTTATGGTGTTGAAGCTGCATCCCAACATTGGTATGGAAAAGGCGCCAAATCGGTTTCAAAAAGAGAAGCTGCCGGAATTGCTGCAATTCTTCCAAATCCCAGAAAATTTAAGGCCAGCCATTCTTCTTCTTACACCGAAAGACGAAAAGGCCGAATTATGAAACACATGAATTACGTTAAATTAGATTACTAAAAATCAGATGCTGAAAAAAATTTCCCCGTTTTTTTTCTTGCTTTTTACCACCAGCATTTTTAGCCAGAATCATTCAGGGGAAATAGGTATTGTTGTCGATAATGACCTTTTTACTTCCACGGTAAATGATCAATATTACACCAACGGAATTGAAGTTTTTTACCGTTTTTTGCGCCAAAATGAAAATCCAAAAATCAACAAAAAGATTGTGGAATTCAAATTTGGGCAATACATTTACAATCCACATACGGTGGAAGCCAAAAGAATCGCCAAGCAAGACAGGCCTTTTGCTGGTTATCTTTTTGGAGAATTTGGGATCAATCGATATTATCAAAGTGAATCGGTTTTGAAAACAAATGTTCAATTAGGCGTCGTTGGTCCGTCTTCGCAAGCGGAAAGTTTCCAGAAATTATTTCACAAGGCTTTCGGTTATAAACCAGTTGAAGGTTGGGATTATCAAATTCGGGATGCTCTTGCCGTTCAAGGAAATGTGCTATATTCTACTAAAATATTTAAAAATAAACCAAGTGAAAAAATTGATTTTCACCTTCACGGCGAAGCTAATTTTGGTACCGTTTTAAACGGAATTTCTATCGGTCCTTTGGCTAGAATTGCGCTTTGGAAAAAACTGCTTCCGGTTTATGATTCAAATCTTCACGGCGCATCGTTAAATTCCGATCAGGAAAAATATAAGGAACAAAGCGAGTTTTATTTCTACATTAATCCGAGTTTTAATTACCAGATTTATGACACCACGATTCAGGGAAGTATTTTTAATAACGACAGTCCGGTAACTTATGATTTAATTCCGATGCGATTCAACGGCGAAGCAGGTTTTAAATACCGAAAAATCCATTGGAATTTTCATTACGTTTTTGTTTACCGAGGCAAAGAAGTTGACAATGATCGAAACGAAGGCTATTTTTATGGCTCAATTGGAGCGACTTATTTACTACATTAATTTCAGATTTTTTTCTTAACTTTAGTACTCTTAAAGATAAAATTATGAGTGCGAATTATAAATATGCAACAGTTTTGGAAGCAATAAAACAGCTTCGAGATTTGGGTTTTATGGTCGATTTTAACATTTCTGGAAATGCGCTAACCGTAAATGATGCCGAATACGACTGCGATGATTTTGAAATCACAGAAATTTATAGATATGAAGGCGATTCAAATCCAGATGAGGAATCAACGGTTTATGGAATTGAGTCGAAAGACGGCGTGAAAGGAATTTTGGTCACGTCTTACGGAATGTATATTGAAGATGCTTCTGAAGATTTATTGAAAAAATTATCGCTAAAATAAGTATAAAAAAACCGCAAGTCCACAGACTAATCTGTGAATTTGCGGTTTATATTTTAAATTAATTACTTCTTGTTTGGCAATTCTCTGTAACCCATATTGAAAAGTGTAAACGCCATAACATCAGCTGCTTCTTCAATGGTTTTTGAAACTGGCTTTCCAGCACCGTGACCTGCATTGGTTTCAATTCTGATTAAAACCGGATTATCCCCTGTTTGCTTTGCCTGTAATTCAGCAGCGAATTTGAAACTGTGCGCTGGCACAACTCTATCGTCGTGATCGCCTGTTGTTACTAATGTTGCAGGATATTTTGTTCCTTTTTTTACATTGTGAACAGGAGAATATGTTTTCAAATAATCAAACATTTCTTTTGAATCTTCAGCAGTTCCATAGTCATAAGCCCAACCCGCGCCAGCCGTGAACGTGTGGTAACGAAGCATATCTAAAACGCCAACCGCCGGTAGCGCTACTTTCATCAAATCAGGACGTTGGGTCATCGTTGCTCCAACCAAAAGTCCGCCGTTTGAACCACCACGAATGGCCAAGAAATCTGGCGAAGTATATTTCTCTTTCATTAAATATTCTCCCGCCGCGATAAAATCATCAAAGACATTTTGTTTGTTTTGCTGAATTCCGCCTTCGTGCCATTTTTTTCCGTATTCTCCGCCACCGCGAAGATTTGGAACCGCATAAACACCACCTTGTTCTAACCAAACTGCGTTTGAAATACTGAAAGCCGGAGTCAAACTCACATTAAATCCGCCATAAGCGTAAAGGATTGTTGGGTTTTTTCCGTCTAATTTCAAGCCTTTTTTGTGCGTGATAATCATTGGAACTTTGGTACCATCTTTTGAAGTATAAAAAACCTGCTTGCTTTCATAATCTTCTGATTTGAAATCTACTTTTGGTTTTTCATAGACTTTTGAAGCGCCCGCTTTTGGATTGAAAGCATAAATTGTTCCTGGAGTCGTGTAATTTGTGAAAGAATAATACAGTTCTGTATCTTCTTTTTTACCGCTGAAACCTCCGGCAGAACCAATTCCTGGTAATTTTATTTCGCGAAGCATTTTCCCTTCATAATCGTATTGTTTTACTTGGGAAACCGCATCTTTCATATAATTTGCAAAGATAAATCCGGCGCCAGTGCTTATTGAAAGCACGTTTTCAGTTTCTGGAATAAAATCTTTCCAGTTTTCAGGTTTTGGATTTGCAGCGTCAACGGTAACCACTCTTTGGTTTGGCGCATTCAAATCTGTCGAAATAAATAATTTTGAGCCAACGTTGTCAATTACATTATTATCGCTGTTGAAATTATTTACAACATTCACAATTTTACTATTTGGAACACTTAAATCTTTGATATAAAGTTCGTTTCCGTAGGTAGAATTTGCAGCAGAAATTACCAAATATTTGTCGTCTTCAGTCACGTAACCGCCTACATAACGGCGTTTTTCATTTTGGCCAAAGATAATCTTGTCTTCCTTTTGAGAAGTTCCGAGCTTGTGGAAATACATTTTGTGCTGATCTGTTTTTGCAGAAAGCTGGCTTCCGGTTGGCTTGTCATAACTTGAATAATAAAACCCTTCGTTGCCAATCCAAGCGATGCCGCTGAATTTTACATCAACCAATTCTGCTTCTAATTTTTGCTTTGTAATAGCGTTCAAAATGATGATTTTGTTCCAATCGCTTCCTGCTTCAGAAATAGAATAAGCGACCAAAGAACCGTCTTTTGAAAATTGAACAGAAGAAAGCGAAGTGGTTCCGTCAGAAGAAAAAGTATTTGGATCTAAGAACAATTCTTCCTTGCCACTTTTATCTTTTCGGTACATCACAGACTGATTTTGCAATCCGTTGTTTTTGAAATAATACGTGTAATCGCCTTCCTTAAATGGAGCTGAAATTTTCTCGTAGTTCCAAACTTTTTCTAGTCTTTCCTTCAATTCTTTTCTAAAAGGAATTTTTTCTAAATAGCCAAAAGTAACTTCATTTTCAGCTTTTACCCAAGCCGCAGTTTCAGCAGATTTATCGTCTTCTAACCAGCGATATGGGTCTTTTACTTCGGTTCCAAAGTAAGTGTCAGTCGTGTCGACTTGTTTTGTTTCGGGATATTTTAGCACAATTTTCTCTTCTTTAATGGTTTCTTCTTTACAAGATAAAAGAGCGGATGCTGCAATCATTGTGAATACTAATTTTTTCATTAAGATGTTTTTTGATTCTTACAAAAATAGGCAAAAACAAGTAGCCAATTTGATTATTTAAAAATAAAAACCGCCTGTTACAGCGGTTTTTAAAGGATAATTTATTTTTTATTGAACGGTAATCGGGAAGCTAACTTGAATGTCAGTTTCACCACCTGCGTTTGCAATATTTCCTGATGAAACTCCTTCAGCGCTTTTGCTGGGTTCGTGTCTTAAGATGATTGTCAAAGTTCCAGTTCCAACGGTTGCTCCTGTTGTGAAAGTGAAATTTAATCCAACTGGGTGACCGTTTTCATCATTTGGAGCCAAATAAGCGAACGCACCCAAACCGTTTGAAACATTGAAGAAAAACTGGTGATCATCTGCTTCTTCCAATATTTCTTCGGTGATGCTTTCTGCTGGTGAAGCCGCTTCGTTCAACAAATCTAAACTTCCTGAGTAAGTGGTATTTGCGGCAAGATTTCCGGAAACGGTAACAACAGGTGCCAACGGACCTTCAGCTCCGTCTAAATCTTGAGATTTTAAAATGATAGTTTGGCCTCCGCCAGTTAATGTTGCGGTTAAAGTAGTAATTACTTCTTCTTCATTGACAGCTCCAGCCGGACTGTCATCGTTGCTACAAGATGCTAAAAATAAGGTTGCTACAAGGCTTAATGATAAAAATTTAATCGTTTTCATTTTGATAAATGGTTTTAGTTTTAATAATTTAATTTTAATTGAACTCTGAAATTACGTCCCAAATCATCAGCATAATAGCGTGTTCGGTTCAGGTAATCGCGGTAGTTCGTGTTCAAAAGGTTTTGGATATTAAATCCGAGGGTCATTTTAGATTTCTCAAAAACATCAAAACTCATTTCTGAATTAAAATGCAGCAGGCTATATCCTTTCGGTGGTTTGCTGATTTCAACCAAAGTACTTACGGGCGCTCCAGAATCAAGCACATCCACGTAAAAATCATTGTTCGGATATCGTTTTTGGGTCAAAACAGTTTCATTTTTTAAGCTCAAGACAAGATTGTTCCAATTGGCTTTTTTGAAGCTCACCGTGTTGTTGAAATTAAACGGAGGCATATCAATTAAAGCAGCATTACTAGTCAAATCTTCGCCATAAACATACGAGGCAGTCGAATGCCAATTCAGATTTTTTGCAAAATCATAATCGGCAGTGACATCGATTCCCAGAAGTCGTGCGTCTACTTGACGATATTCCCAAACAGGGAAAGGTCCGCGATTTGAAAGTATAATTGTTGTTGGAATCAAAACTTTAAAGTCGTTGATGAAATTCGCATACGGATTAATTTCCAAAGCAAATTTGCTCGTGTTGTAATTTAATGCCGTAGAAAATTTCGTGGCAACTTCTCGTTTCAATTGCAAATCTCCCAATTCAATTTGTCCGGTGGAATGATGCAAACCATCACTGAACAATTCTGCCGGATTCGGATTTCTGCTGGTCAAACTGATATTTGTAATCCAATTTAATTTTTCGGTTATTTCATAAGTTGTTCCTGCACTACCAGAAAAATTATGATAACTAAAAACTGGATTGGTGTACCATTGCTGGCCTTCTTCACCAATAATAAACTGGCTAAATTCATCGTCATAACCACGTTCCGCCCATCTTGTTTTCAAGTAATATTTCTTGGCATCAATGTGGCTAAAGTCATAACGAATTCCAGTTTCAAAGGAAAGCTTGTCATTTAAAACATAATTTCCGATAGCATAAACTCCTGCGTCAAACTTGTCATAATTTGGAATCAAAGCTCGAACATTCGTATTTTCTGTATCTGCAAAATTGTTTTGATAACTGCCATTTATTCCAAATTTATACTTTAATTTTTCAGAATAATTCCCTTCAAAATCAGCATTTACCGTATGTGTTTTTAAATCCAAATCTAGCGAAGGTTTGTCTTTATCATCACCACGGCGAAGGTCAAATTCTAAACGATTATTGAATTGAAACGAATATTGAAGCGACAGTTTTCGGTCGTTTGAGAACAATTTATAGTAATTTATTTTTCCCAAGTGATGTTGCAGTTGCTGTTTTGGAGCGTTAATATCATACGTAAAATCTGAAATGTATTGCGGTTCGCCACTGTTTATGGCGCGAATCAAATCAGAAGTACTGCTAATGTGTGAAGCTCTCAAAATCCCAATATCGGCATTGAAATAACTATAGAAAAAATTAAATCCTTGGTTTTCTCCTTTGTATCCAAGACTTCCAGACAAATTTCTTTCCCGGTTTCCCGTATTTGAAAGTACATAATCTGGAGCTTGAAAGTCGCCGAGATATTTAAAAGTTCCTTGAAGATTCCAATTCCAACCGCTTTCATAACCTTTAAAAAGGGAAGAAGTAACGCTTCCGCCACGACCGTTTGACTGACCGTTCAAGATTGTTTTTCCAAAAAGAGTATCCTTCACGGGAATATGTGGCGGATCAATAACGACCGTTCCTCCGATGGCGTCGCCACCAAACTCAAGTCCGTTTGCACCTTTAATCACCGAAATTTTTCCAGCTGTGTTGACATCCATATTTGGCGCGTGTTCGGTTCCCCATTGCTGGTCTTCGAGACGCACATTATTGTTGATGATCAACACGCGACTGCTGTGCAAACCATTGATAATCGGCTTTACAATCGTGTTTCCGGTTTTTAAAGATGAAACGCCACTGATTTCCTTCAAGGCATCGCCCAGACTTTCACTGCTGTATTTTTCGATAGTCGCAGTTTTGATTTCTTGGGCTTTATTTTTAGCATACGTTTCTTTCAAAACCACTTCTTGCAATTGCGAAACATCCGGTTTTAATGAAACATTTAAGGTTTTATTTCCTTGGAAGTCTAGAATTGTATCCAAAGTTTTATAGCCCAAATATTCCACAAAAACCTGCAAACGAGCATTCGGAATTCCTTTAATTACAAAGTTTCCGGAGTCATCTGTGTTTGCGAAATACGTAGATACGTGGACGTGGCTACCCGCCAAAGGTTGATTTTTCTCATTAGTAATTCTTCCCGATAATGAATTTTGGGAATATACAAGAGATTGATTTCCTATAAAAAGGAAAGCAAATAATAAGATATAGCGCATTTTGAAAAAATCTAAAATGATAATTGAGGCTAGTTCCAAAACGTGGAAAAGCCAGAGAGTAGGGGAGTTCCCTCTAAATCAATTAGCAGTTTGACGGCGGACCGCGGAGCGATATAAGTGTTCCTGAGAAAAAACTTGGTGCTTCTGTAGCGGGGAAACTAAATTGGGCGAAAGCCCTGTATGAAATTTGAGGTTTGAAAGTCGTGAATTCTGTGGCAATAAAATTGCTTAGTGTGAATTCACATACAAAACATTTCTCATGATTGTGATCTAAAGTTTGGATTTTTGTACTTCCATCGTCGTTTGAATTACTGACAAAAGTGGTTTCCTGATCTAAAAAATGCTCGTAAGAATGGACAGACTGAAACAGTATCGAGAACAATACCGTCAGCATTAAAGAGAGATTTATGAGTACAAATTTCTTTTTCATCCGATGCAAATGTAAGGAAGTGAAAAGTAAAATTTAATGTTTTAACATATTTTAAGAAGATTCAAGATCAAGGAAAATTATTTTTTATTCATAAATAGCATTATCTTTGATATAACATTATTTCAAAAATTAATTGAAATGGATTCGATAACAGCCTCAAAATTAAGCCAAAAAATAAAACTACTTCCAGATGATTTGCTTTTGGAGGTTGATAAATTTGTGGATTATTTGAAATTTAAGTCGGAAAACGATGATTGGTTAGATAGTTTGACGGATAATCAGAAACAATCAATCAGAAGTGGTTCAGAAGATATTTCAAATGGAAAAACTTACTCGCACGCTGAGGCTAAGGAGATTATCAAAGAACATATAAATCGCAAAATTTCCTAATGGAAATTGTCTGGTCTGAAACGGCTCTAAATTCATTTTTGGGAACTATTGATTACCTTTTTGAAAAATGGACATTGAAAGAAATAGATAATTTTCAGAATAAAGTAGATGAATTACTGGATAACATTTTAGCCAATAATGAACTTTGTCCCGAATCTAAATTTTTTG
>Ga0265780_10005600_pt1 | contig 15856 bp, 16 predicted proteins | sample P1T30metagenome_FD_192432 | JGI IMG/M metagenome (GOLD analysis project Ga0265780, IMG submission 192432) | Plant litter microbial communities from East Loma Ridge, Irvine, California - P1 T30 | ecosystem: Environmental > Terrestrial > Plant litter > Unclassified | place: USA: California... | reverse complement strand
GACGAAGGCGAGGTCGGGCTGCGACGCGACGAGCATCTTGATGCCGGCGCGGAACAGCGCCTGGTCGTCGACGAGCGCGACGCGCACGCGCGGGGCGGCGGTCGGCCGCGGGTCGGTGCCGGTCGGGTCGCCGTGGGTGGAGCCGGTGCCGGTCGGGCTGGTGCTGGTCGGGTCCGTCATCGGATGCCCACCTCCTGGGTCAGGGCCGTCGTGGGGACGACGGCGTGGACGGCGAACGTGCCGTCGGCGTGCTGCGTGGTGAGCGATCCCCCGGTGAGCACGGCGCGTTCGCGCATGCCGTCCAGGCCGTGGCCCCCGCGGCGCTCCTCGGTGCCCGGCCCGGTGATCGTCGCGCCGACCCCGTGGGTCCCGTGGGTGCCCGTGTCGGTGGGCACCGGTGCCGTGGGCGGGCGGACGACGTTCGTGACGAACAGGTGCAGCGTGTCGTACCGCCACTCGAAGACCAGGTCGACGGGCTTCTCGCGGTCGCCGTGGCGCAGGGCGTTGGTGAGGGACTCCTGCACGATGCGGTAGACGGCGAGCTGACGGTTCGTGCCGAGCTGCTGGGGCTGGCCGAACTCGTGCCGTTCGATGCGCAGGCCGGAGGCGCGCATCTGCTCCACGAGCTTGTCCAGGTCGCCGAGGGCCGGCTGCGGCGCCTCGCCCTGGCTGTGGCGGAGCTGGCCGAGCAGCACGCGGACGTCTCCGAGGGCCTCGCGGGCGGTGCTGCCGATGGTCTGGAGGGCCTCGTCGACGCTCGTGGGGTCGGCCCGGGCCGCGTAGCGCGCCCCGTCGGCCTGCGCGATGACGACGGCGAGCGAGTGGGCGACGACGTCGTGCATGTCGCGGGCGATGCGGTTGCGCTCCTGCTCGACGGCGATGTCGCGCTCGGCACGCGCGGCCTCGCGCTCGGCACGCGCGGCCTCGCGCTCGGCCCGGGCGGCGTCCGACTCGGCGCGGGCCTGCTCCTGCTCGGCGAGGCCGAGCGCCTCCCGGCTCAGCCGGGCCGACGAGCGGGTCCGCACGAGGAGGCCCCCGACCCAGGGCAGGCCGAGCAGGCCGAGGAACCCGAGGAACGTGATGCCGAACTGCAGCAGGACCTGGATGAGGTCGCTGATGCCCGAGAGGCCGGCGCCGTTCCAGTAGAGGCTGAGCCCGAAGGTGAGGTAGAGCGTGCCCACGACCGCCCCGACGCCGACCGAGAGGAGGCCGGCCCACTTGGTGCGGTCGGTCCCCCGTGCCGCCGTGGCGTAGAGCACCGCGCAGATGGCGAGGTTGGCGACGCCCGGCGTGAGGCGGTAGATCATCTCCCCGGCCGCGACGGCCCAGCAGAGGGTGAGCGCGAAGCCCGGGGCGAGGCGCCGCAGGACGAGGGCGAGGCAGAGGCCGAAGGCGGCCAGGACCCCCAGGAGGCCGTTGGAGTCGCCGGCCAGGGCGACGGCCACGACGAACAGCACCCCGGCGAGCACGGCGTCGACCACGACCACGCGCGTGGGCACCGATCGCTGCAGCTGCATGGCTCCACGCTAGGGCCGAGGGGCGACCGCACCAAGCCGCGGAGCGCCGACGCGACGTCCGGCCGACGAGGATCATCCGGTGGTCGGACGTCCGCCGGTCAGAAGCCGAGGCGCCCCAGCTGCTTGGGGTCGCGCTGCCAGTCCTTGGCGACCTTGACGCGGATCGACAGGAAGACCTGCTGACCGACGAGGGCCTCGATCTCGGCCCTGGCGCGCTGGCCGACCTCGCGCAGGCGCTCCCCGCCGCGGCCGATGACGATGGCCTTCTGGCTGTCGCGCTCGACGAAGAGGTTGGCGTAGACGTCGAGGATCTCCTGGTCGTCGCGCTGGACCATGTCGTCGATGGTGACGGCGAGCGAGTGCGGGAGCTCGTCGCGGACGCCCTCGAGCGCCGCCTCCCGGATGTACTCCGAGATGCGGTCCTCGACGTCCTCCTCGGTGACGGCGTCGGCGGGGTACATCGGCGGCGACAGGGGCATGAGGGCGATGAGCTCGTCGACGAGGATCTCGAGCTGCACGCCCTCGACGGCCGAGAGGGGCACGATGGTCTCCCACTCGCGGAGCTCGCTGACCGCGAGCAGCTGTGCGGCGACCTGCGGTCGCGACGTGCTGTCGGTCTTGGTGACGACGGCGACCTTCTTCGCCCGCGGGTACTGGTCGAGCTGCTCGTTGATGAAGCGGTCGCCGGGCCCGAGCTTCTCGTCGGCGGGAACGCAGAAGACGATGACGTCGACGTCGCCGAGGGTCGTCTGCACGACGTCGTTGAGCCGCTCGCCGAGCAGCGTGCGCGGTCGGTGCATGCCCGGCGTGTCGACGAGCACGAGCTGGCCGCCGGGGCGGTGCAGGATGCCGCGGATCGCCCGGCGCGTGGTCTGCGGCTTGGAGGACGTGATGGCGACCTTCTCGCCCACGAGCGCGTTCGTGAGGGTGGACTTGCCCACGTTGGGCCTGCCCACGAAGGTGGCGAAGCCCGCGCGGTGCGCGGAGGGCTGCTGGTCGGTCATCGGGTGTCCTCGCTGTCGTCGGTGCCGAACGCGGCCTGCGCGTCGGCGAGTGCCCGGTCTCGTTCCACGAGCACGGTCTGCAGGTCGCGGCGCCGGCCGACCGTGCGGTCGGCGGTGAGCACGAGGCCCGACACCGTGACGCTCGCCCCGGGCTCGGGCAGGCGGCCGAGCACCTTGGTGATGAGCCCGCCCACGGTGTCGACGTCGTCGTCGTCGAGCTCGAGGCCGAAGAGGTCGCCGAGCTCGTCCACGGGCAGGCGCACGCTCACGCGGTGCACGCCGTCGGCGATCTCGCGGTGCGGGGCGACGGCCCGGTCGTACTCGTCGCTGATGTCGCCCACGAGCTCCTCGATGAGGTCCTCGAGGGTGACGAGCCCGGCGATGCCGCCGTACTCGTCGACGACGAGGGCGAGGTGGTTCTTCTCGAGCTGCATCTGGCGCAGGGTCTCGTCGGCCTTCTTCGACTCGGGCACGAACAACGGCGGGCGGGACACGGCGGTGACCGGTGCGTCGCCGCCCTCGACGCGCTCGTGCACCCGACGGGCCAGGTCGCGGAGGTGCACGACGCCGACGACGTCGTCGGTGTCGCGGCCGACGACCGGCACCCGCGAGACGCCGCGCGCGAGCAGGAGGCTCAGGGCCGTCCCGATGGTCGCCGACGCCTCGATCGCGACCATGTCGGTGCGCGGCACCATGACCTCGCGGACGACGGTGTCGTTGAACTCGAAGATGGAGTGGATCAGCTCGCGGTCGTCCTCCTCGAGGACGTCGAGCTCGGTGGCCTCGTCGACCATGCTGAGCAGCTGTTCCTCGGACGAGAACGACGCCGTGCGGGGCCGGCCGGGGGTCACGCGGTCGCCCACCGCGACGAGGGCGGACGCGACCGGGCCCAGCACGAGCCGGAGGCCGCGCACGAGCCCCGAGGTGCCGCGCACGAGGGTGCGAGGGTGCGCCCGGCCCACGCTCCGCGGGCTGCTGCCCACGAGCACGAACGAGACGATCGTCATGATGAGCGCGCTGAGGAGCAGCGCGAGCCAGAGCCGGTCGACGGTGCGCGCGAACGCGAGCGTGACGAGCACCGCCGCCGACGACTCGGCGAGCACGCGCATGAAGTTGACGGCGTTGGCGTGGGCGCCCACGTCGGCGGCGATCGCCAACAGGGACCGCCGGGACCGCGGGTGCTCCTGCGCCTCCTCGGCGAGGTCGCCGCGGCTCAGCACGCCGAGCGCCGAGTCGACGGCCGCGAGCAGGCCGCCCAGGACGACGAGCACGACCGCGACGACGACGAACACCGTCAGCAGCACGGCGTCACCGGGCGTCGGAGGCGGCGAACGCCGCGAGGATCTCGCGCTGGAGGCCGAACATCTCGCGCTCCTCGTCGGGCTCCGCGTGGTCGAACCCGAGCAGGTGGAGGACGCCGTGGCAGGTGAGCAGCAGCATCTCGTCGAGCGGCGAGTGGCCGGCCGTGGCCGCCTGGGAGATCGCGACCTGAGGGCAGACGACGATGTCGCCGAGCAGCCCGGGCGGTGTGGGGTCGCCCTCGGTGCCCGGGCGCAGCTCGTCCATGGGGAAGCTCAGCACGTCGGTGGGGCCGGGCTCGTCCATCCACTGCACGTGGAGCTGCTCCATGGCCGCCTCGTCGACGAGGACGATGGCGAGCTCGGCCTCGGGGTGCACGTGCAGGTGGTCCATGGCGAAGGCCGCGAGGCGCTGGATCGCCTGCTCGTCGGTCTCGACGCCGGACTCGTTGGCCAGCTCGACGCTCATCGGGCTCCTCCTCGGGGCTGACGGTCGCGGGGGGCCGCGCCGCGTCGGGTGGGCCGGTCGCCGGCCTCTGCGGGCGCCTCGCCCGCCTGGCGCGGGTGGGACTGCACCTGGCGCTCCTCGTCGTAGCGGGTGTACGCGTCGACGATCTGCCCGACGAGGGTGTGCCGCACCACGTCGTCGCTCGTGAGACGGGCGAAGTGGATGTCGTCGATGTCGTCGAGCACGCGCGTGACGAGCTGCAGGCCGCTCGAGCCCGTGGGCAGGTCGACCTGCGTGACGTCGCCCGTGACGACCATGCGCGAGCCGTGGCCCAGGCGCGTGAGGAACATCTTCATCTGCTCGGGCGTGGTGTTCTGCGCCTCGTCGAGCACGACGAACGAGCTGTTGAGGGTGCGGCCGCGCATGTACGCGAGCGGGGCGACCTCGACCGTGCCGGCGGCGAGCAGCTTGGGGACGATCTCGGGGTCCATCATCTCGTTGAGCGCGTCGTAGAGCGGCCGGAGGTACGGGTCGATCTTGTCGGTGAGCGTGCCGGGCAGGAACCCGAGGCGCTCGCCCGCCTCGACGGCCGGCCGGGTGAGGATGATCCGCTCGACCTCGCGCCGCTGCAGCGCCTGGACGGCCTTGGCCATCGCCAGGTAGGTCTTGCCCGTGCCCGCCGGGCCGATCCCGAAGACGATGGTGTGGTCGTCGATGGCGTCGACGTACTGGCGCTGCCCCAGGGTCTTGGCCCGGACCGCCTTGCCGCGGCTCGTGAGGATGGGCTGCCCGAACAGGTCGGCGGGGTGCCCCTGCCCGGCGTCGAGGATCTTGGCCGAGCTGTCGACCTCGGCGGGCGCCAGGTCGTGGCCGCCGCGCACGAGCGTGACGAGCTCGTCGACGAGCTCGGCCGCACGGCGGACGTCGCCCTCGGGGCCCTCGAGGGTGACCTCGTTGCCGCGCACGAGCACGCGGACGGTGGGGCACTGACGCTCGACGGCACGGAGCAGGCGGTCCTGCGGACCGAGGAGCTGGACCATGGCCACGCCGTCGACCGTGGTCGTGACGGTGGCCGTGGGTGCGTCGCCCTGGGGCGTCGCGGTGGGGTCGCTAGTGGGCAAGGGTGCCTTCCTCCAGGGGTCCGCCGAGGACGTGGGCGTGCACGTGGAACACGGTCTGTCCGGCCGAGGGGCCGGTGTTGAACACCAGGCGGAACTCGCCGCCGGCGTGGTCGCCGAACGCGTCGACGGAGCGCGAGAGCGCGTCGGCGGTCGCCACGAGGTCGGCGAGGAGCGCCGGGTCGCCCGCCGCCAGCTCGACGACGTCGCGGTGCCGCTCGGTCTTGGGGACGACCAGGAGGTGCACGGGCGCCTGGGGCTCGATGTCGCGGAACGCGATGAGGTCGTCGGTCTCGTGCACGATGTCGGCGGGGATCTCGCGCGCGACGATGCGGCTGAAGACGCTGGGCTCGGGGGCCCCGGTGGTCTGCTCGGACATGCCGCCCATGCTACCGGCGGGGTCCGACGCCGGGGCGGACGGCGTCACCAGCGGCCGAGCCCGACGGCGAGCACGGCGAGGGCCGCGGGCCCGGCCGTCGACGTGCGGAGGACGCTGTCGCCGAGTCGCACGGCGACGGCCCCGGCCTCGCCGAGCGCGTCGAGCTCGTGGGGCGCGATGCCGCCCTCGGGCCCGACGACCACCACGACGTCGCCCGTGGTGCCGGCGAGGTCGACGGACGACAGGGCCCGCCCCGCCGACGGCTCGAGCACGAGCACGAGCGAGCCGGAGGCGCGCGCCACCAGGTCGCGGACCGACGCGACGGGACCGACCGTGGGCACGTGGGCCCGGACGGCCTGCTTGGTCGCCTCGCGCACGATGGCCCGCCAGCGGGCCAGCCCCTTGTCGACCTTCGGCCCCTGCCAGCGGGAGACGCTCCGCGCCGCCGCCCAGGGCACCACCTCGTCGACGCCGAGCTCGGTCGCCGCCTGCACGGCCAGCTCGTCGCGGTCGCCCTTCGCGAGGGCCTGGACGAGCACGAGGCGACGCTCGGGGGGCGGTTCCGTGCGCACCCGGTCGACCCGGAGCACGAGCCGGTCGGGCGCGGCCTCGACGACCTCGCCGTCGACGACGAGCCCCCGTCCGTCACCGACCCTCAGGGCCTCGCCGAGGCGGACGCGACTGACGGTGACGGCGTGGCGGGCCTCCTGCCCGGTGACCACGACCGTCGCGCCCGGCTCGGTGGCGGCGAGGTCGTCGACGAGGTACGCGTGCGCCACGGTCAGAAGTTGAGGAACCGGTCGCGCAGCTTGCCGAAGAGGCCCTGCTGGAAGTGCGACAGCTCGGGCTCCTTGCCCTTGCGCCCCGAGGCGAACTTCTCGATGAGCTCGCGCTCCTTGTGGGTCAGCTTGGTGGGGGTGACCACCTGCACGCCGATCTTGAGGTCGCCGCGACCGGTGCCCCGCAGCTTGGTCACGCCGCGCTCGCGCACGGTGAGCACGTCGGCGCTCTGCGTGCCGGGCTTGATCTCGAGCTCGACGTCGCCGTCGAGGCCCTGCAGCGTCGTCGTCGTGCCGAGGATCGCGTCGGCCATCTGCACCTCGAGGGTCGCGAGCAGGTCGTCCCCGTTGCGGCTGTAGGTGTCGTGGTGCTTGACCTTGACCTCGAGGTAGAGGTCGCCGTTGGGGCCGCCGGCCTGGCCGACCTCGCCCTGGCCGGGCAGCTGGAGGCGCAGGCCGGTGTCGACGCCCGCGGGGATGTCGATGGGGATCGTGCGGCGCGCCCGGACGCGGCCCTGGCCCTGGCAGGTGGGGCAGGGCTGCGGGATGACCGTGCCGTACCCGCGGCAGGTGCCGCAGGGGCTCGAGGTCATGACGTTGCCGAGGAGCGAGCGCACGGTGCGCTGGATCTGGCCGGAGCCGTGGCAGATGTCGCAGGTCTGGGGCGAGGTGCCGGGCGCCGCGCAGGACCCGTTGCAGGTCTCGCAGAGCACGGCCGTGTCGACCTCGATGTCGCGCTGCGTGCCGAAGACGATCTCGTCGAGCTCGACCTCGAGGCGCAGCAGGGCGTCCTGGCCGCGCTCCCGACGGGACCGCGGGCCCTGGCGCTGGCCGCCGCCCCCTCCGCCGAAGAACGCGTCGAAGATGTCGCCGAAGCCCGCCGCTCCCCCGCCGCCGCCGAAGCCCGCCTGCGGGCCGAGGTCGTACTGCTGGCGCTGCTGGGGGTCGCTCAGCACGTCGTAGGCGTGCGTGACGTCCTTGAAGCGGTCCGAGGCCTCGGGGCTCGGGTTGACGTCGGGGTGGAGCTCCCTGGCGAGCTTGCGGTACGCCTTCTTGATCTCCTCCGGGGTCGCCGATCGGTCGACTCCGAGCACGTCGTAATGGTCTGCCACTGGTTCGTCTGCCTCGTGTCGGGGGTGGTGTGGTGGGTCCGGGCGGCCGCGGTCAGCGGTCGCCCAGCAAGCTGGTCAGGTAGCGGGCCACGGCGCGCACCGCGGCCATGTTGGTCGAGTAGTCCATGCGCAGGGGGCCGAGAACGCCGAGCCGCGCGACCTCGCTGCCGGACGAGGTGTAGCCGCTCGCGAGGACGCTCGTCTGCGCGAGGCCGAAGGAGGCGTTCTCGCGACCGATGCTCGCGGCGACCTCGACGGCGTCGAGCTGCATCTCGCCGAACAGGCGCAGCAGCGCCACCTGCTCCTCGATGGCCTCGAGCACGGGGAACAGGCTGCCGCTGAAGTCGTCCTCGGTGCGGACGAGGTTGGCGGCCCCCGCCATGACGAGGCGGTCCTGCCGCCCTGCGGCGAGCTGCTCGACGAGGCTCGCGACGAGGCGGCGCACGGGCTCGCCCTCGCGGGGCGGCCAGCGGTCGGGCAGGGCGGCGAGCGACCGGGCGGCGTCCGCCAGGGGACGACCCGAGGCCACCTCGTTCACCGCGGTCCGCACCTCGTGCAGGAAGGCGTCGTCGACGCGCGCGCCGGTCTCGACGACGCGCTGCTCGACCTGCCCGCTGTCGGCGATGAGCACGGTCATCACCCGGGTGTCGCCGAGCCGGACGAGCTCGACGTGCCGGACCCGTGCCCGGGAGAACGAGGGGTACTGCACGAGCGCGACCTGGTTGGTCAGCTGCGACAGCAAGCGGACCGTCCGGGCGAGGACCTCGTCGAGGTCGGTGCTGTCGCCGAGGAACGTCTCGATCGCCTGGCGCTGGGCCGCGGAGAGCGGGCGCCGGTCGGCGAGCTGGTCGACGAAGAGCCGGTACCCCTTGTCGGTCGGCACCCGACCGGAGGAGGTGTGCGGCGCCGCGATGAGCTCTTCTTCTTCGAGCAGGGCCATGTCGTTGCGGATCGTCGCCGCCGAGACGCCGAACTGGTGCCGCTCGACGATCGACTTCGAGCCGACCGGCTCGCGCGACGCCACGTAGTCGTGGACGATGACGCGGAGGACCTCGAGACCGCGCTCAGAGACCACGGCGCACCTCCTTCTCGTCCTCGCCGGTGGACGCCGCCCTGGCACTCGCGGTGTCCGACTGCCAATCGTACGCCACCTCCGCCGCCCGGCCTACTCGCCACCCGGGCGTCGGGCCTAGGCTCGGTGCATGACCGACCTCCCTCCGCAGCAGCCCCACGACCCGGCCGGCCAGCAGGGCCAGAACGGGCAGCAGGGCCCGTACGGCCAGCAGGGCCCCTACGGCCAGCCCGACGCCCACGGCCAGCAGGGCCAGTACGGCCAGCAGGGCCAGCACAGCCCGTACGGCCAGCCCGGCCAGGCCTACCAGCAGCCCCCGCAGCCGATGCGCCCCGAGGACGAGAAGCTCTGGTCGACGCTCATCCACCTCGGCGGCATCCTCTTCTACGTCGTGCCCTCGCTGGTGGGCTACCTGGTCCTCAAGGACCGTGGCCCGTTCGTCCGGGAGCACACGCGCCAGGCGCTGAACTTCCAGCTCACGCTGCTCATCGCCTACGTCGTCGGCGGCATCCTGTCGACGATCTTCATCGGGTTCCTCGTGCTGGCCGCGGCCGGCATCCTGGCGATCATCTTCTCGATCATCGCCGGCATCGCCGCCAACAAGGGCGAGTGGTACCGCTACCCGCTGACCATCGAGTTCATCCGTCAGTAGCCCGTGGGCACCGGCACGACGCGAGGCGCGCTCCCGAGGGGGCGCGCCTCCTGCGTGCCGGGGCACCGTGCGGCGCAGGAGTCGCGACCCGGCCCGGTCAGGACGGCAGCAGTCTCGAGACCACGGCGTCGGCCATGAGCCGCCCGGTCCGGGTGAGCACGACGCGGCCGCCGAGCGCGGCGCGGCCGTCGACCCAGCCGTCGCCGATGAGGCCGGCGACCGCGGCGCGCCCCTCGGGGTCGAGGTCGCCCGTGGGCAGGCCGTCCCGCGTGCGGACCGCGAGCAGCACGCGCTCGACGCGCCGGGTCTCGGCGTCGAGGGTCTCGCGGCCGGCCGCGGGCGAGTCGCCGGCGGCCATGCGCTGCGCGTAGGCGGCGGGGTGCTTGACGTTCCACCAGCGGACGCCGCCCACGTGGCTGTGGGCACCCGGGCCGACGCCCCACCAGTCGTGGCCCTGCCAGTACGAGAGGTTGTGCCGCGAGCGGTGCTCGCCGCCCCGCGACCAGTTGCTGACCTCGTACCAGTCGTACCCGGCGGCGGCGAGCGTCTCGTCGGCGAGCTCGTACATGTCGGCGGCGAGGTCGTCGTCCGGCTGCGCCACCTCGCCGCGGCGGATCTGCCGGGCGAGCTTGGTGCCGTCCTCGACGATGAGCGCGTAGGCCGAGAGGTGGTCGGGCTGCTGCTCGACGGCCGTCTCGAGGCTGCGGCGCCAGTCGTCGAGGGACTCCCCCGGCGTCGAGTAGATGAGGTCGAGGCTGACGTCGAGCCCCGCCTCGCGGGCCCAGCGCACGACGTGCGGGACCCGCTCGGGGTCGTGCGTGCGCTCGAGGGTGGCGAGCACGTGCGGCACGGCGCTCTGCATCCCGAAGCTCACCCGGGTGAAGCCGGCGGCCGCGAGGTCGGCGAGGTAGCGCTCGTCGACGCTGTCCGGGTTCGCCTCGGTCGTCACCTCGGCGCCGGGCTCGAGCCCCCAGGTGCGGACGACGCTGCCCAGCATGAGGGCGAGGTCGGCACTGGGCAGCATCGTCGGCGTGCCGCCGCCGAAGAACACCGTCGAGGCGCGCCGCTCGGGCAGGCCCGCGTCGCGGAGCACCTCGCCCGCGAGGCGGACCTCCTCGACGGCCTGGCCCGCGTAGTCGTCCCGGCGGGCGCCGCGCAGCTCGTCGCCCGTGTAGGTGTTGAAGTCGCAGTAGCCGCAGCGGACCCGGCAGAACGGCACGTGCAGGTAGACGCCGAGGTTGCGCCGGTCGACGCCGTCGACCACGGAGCCGGGCAGGCGGCCGTCGGCGGGGGCCGGGTCGGCGAGGGGAAGGGCTCCGGGCATCAGTCGAGGGGCAGGGCGCCCTCGCCCTTCGACTCGATCTGCTGCGGGCCCTCGCCGGGCTCGCTGACGAGCAGCGCCTTGAGGTAGCGCTTGGTGTAGACCGCCTGCTGGCGGCGCAGCGCGGGGGCGACGAGCTTCCAGCGGAACGAGCTCGGGCGCGAGAACACGCGGATCGTGAGCCAGACGGAGCCGTCGTCGGTCTGGTCGACGACCCACGACTCCTCGCCGGACTCGGGGTGCCCCTCGAGCGTGCCGTAGCCGAACCCCTTGCGGCGGGGCTCGTCGACGACGTACACCACGCGCACGGGCGCCTCGACCGTGCGGCCGTACGCGTCGATCGACAGCGTGGCCGTCGTGCCGGCGGTGAGGAACGGCGTGCCGTCGGGCGCGTAGTGCGCCTCGCCGCCCTCGGCGGACCACTCCGCGGCGCGGACGGGCGCGCCCTCCTCGTCGAAGACGACGGGCGTGTAGCCCTGCTCCTCGATCGGGGGCACCGAGTCGACGCGGACGCGGATGCCGCTGCGCTCCTGGATCTTCCAGGTCATGGTCGCGGCGACGGCGGCCTGGAAGCGCGCGTCGCCGTGGCCCACGCGGGTGCGGTACTCGGCGGCGACGAAGCCCTTGGGCGGGTACTGCAGCAGGTCGGGCGCCTGCGTGGCGCCCACCTCGCCGTAGGTCGTCGTCGTCTCGGTGTGCGTGGCACGGCGCACTACTTGCCGCCCTTCTTCTCCGTGTCGCCGCTCAGGGCGGCGATGAAGGCCTCCTGCGGCACGTCGACCCGGCCGATGGTCTTCATGCGCTTCTTGCCCTCCTTCTGCTTCTCGAGCAGCTTGCGCTTGCGGGTGATGTCGCCGCCGTAGCACTTCGCCAGGACGTCCTTGCGGATCGCCCGGATGCTCTCGCGCGCGATGATGCGCGCGCCGATGGCGGCCTGGATGGGCACCTCGAACTGCTGCCGCGGGATGAGCTCGCGCAGGCGACCGGTCATGAGCACGCCGTAGGCGTACGCCTTGTCGCGGTGCACGATGGCGCTGAAGGCGTCGACCTGCTCGCCCTGCAGGAGGATGTCGACCTTGACGAGGTCGGCCTCCTGGTCGCCCATCGGCTCGTAGTCGAGCGAGGCGTAGCCCGCCGTGCGCGACTTGAGGTTGTCGAAGAAGTCGAAGACGATCTCGCCGAGCGGCATGGCGTAGCGGATCTCCACGCGGTCCTCGCCGAGGTACTCCATGCCCTGCAGGGTGCCGCGGCGCTGCTGGCAGAGCTCCATGATGACGCCGACGTAGTCCTTGGGCGCGAGGATCGCGGCCCGCACCATGGGCTCGGTGACGCTCGCGATCTTCGCGCCGGTCGGGAACTCGCTCGGGTTGGTGACGGTGACGGTCTTCTTGTCCTCCGTCGTGACCTGGTAGATGACGCTCGGGGCCGTCGTGATGAGGTCGAGGCCGAACTCGCGCTGCAGGCGCTCGGTGATGATCTCGAGGTGCAGCAGGCCGAGGAACCCGCAGCGGAAGCCGAAGCCGAGCGCCACCGACGTCTCGGGCTCGTAGACGAGCGCCGCGTCGGAGAGCTTGAGCTTGTCGAGCGCCTCGCGGAGGTCGGGGTAGTCGCTGCCGTCGATCGGGTAGAGGCCCGAGAACACCATGGGGAGCGGCTCGGTGTAGCCCGGGAGGGCCTCGGTCGCGGGGCGCGCGGCCGTGGTGACCGTGTCGCCGACCTTCGACTGCCGGACGTCCTTCACCCCGGTGATGAGGTAGCCCACCTCGCCGACGGACAGGCCGGGGCTCGCGACGGGCTCGGGCGACGAGACCCCGATCTCGAGGATCTCGTGCGTCGACCGGGTCGACATCATCTGGATCTTCTCGCGGGGGCCGAGCGAGCCGTCGATCATGCGCACGTAGGTGACGACGCCGCGGTAGCTGTCGTAGACCGAGTCGAAGATCATCGCGCGCGGCGGGGCGTCCTTCACTCCGACGGGGGCGGGGATGCGGTCGACGACGCGGTCGAGGAGCTCCTCGACGCCCATGCCGGTCTTGCCGCTGACGCGGAGGACGTCGGCCGGGTCGCCGCCGATGAGGCTCGCGAGCTCGGCCGCGTACTTCTCGGGGTCGGCCGCGGGCAGGTCGATCTTGTTGAGCACGGGGATGATCTCGAGGTCGTTCTCGAGGGCCAGGTAGAGGTTCGCCAGCGTCTGGGCCTCGATGCCCTGGGCGGCGTCGACGAGGAGGATCGCGCCCTCGCACGCGGCGAGCGAGCGGCTGACCTCGTAGCTGAAGTCGACGTGCCCGGGGGTGTCGATCATGTTCAGCGCGAAGGTCTTCCCGTCGCGCTCCCACGGCATGCGCACGGCCTGGCTCTTGATGGTGATGCCGCGCTCGCGCTCGATGTCCATGCGGTCGAGGTACTGCGCGCGCATGGCCCGCGACTCGACGACGCCGGTGATGCCGAGCATCCGGTCGGCGAGGGTCGACTTGCCGTGGTCGATGTGCGCGATGATGCAGAAGTTGCGGATGGACTCGGGCGCGGTCGACGCCGGCTCGAGCGCACGGGAGGCTTGGGGGCTCACACGGTCCTCTGGGGGTGGGCGGCGGTGGTCCCGTCGATCATCCCATGCTCGGGCAGGGAGGCCGCTCCCCCTCGGGGAACGGCCTCCGCGACCGGGGCGACGGGCCGGGCCCGCGACTCCTGCCCCGGGGTCAGCGGAACGCGTCGGCGAGCAGCGGCGTGAGCCCGAGGAACGCCATGCCCGCGCCGACGATGAGCACGGCGCCGACGGCGAGGCCGAGCATCACGGCGTTGAGGACGAGGCCGACGAGCCAGGTCGAGCGCGCCTCGGGCTCGCGACGGCGGGCCAGGAGGGCGAGCACGAGGCCGGCGATCGGCACGACGAGCAGGGAGCCGGTGACGATCGAGGCCAGTCCGAGCACGAGGCTCGAGAGGCTGAGGGGCGACGAGACGCCGGAGGCGGCGGGTGCGGCGGCAGGGGCAGGCGCGGTGAGCGGGGCGGGAGCGGGGGTCGTCGTGGTCATGCCTCCAGTCTGGGCAGGACGCTCGGCGGGCCCCAGGGGGCAGGCCCCCCGATCAGGCCGGGGGCCGGGGACCGTCGGGCAGGGCGGCCAGGCCCCGGCGCAGGGCGTCCGGCGACGAGGCGAGGCTCACGCGGATCCAGCCCTCGCCCGAGCGCCCGAAGGCGCTGCCCGGAGCGACCGCCACCCGCCGGTCGAGCAGGAGGCGCTCGGCCCAGTCCGCCACGTCGCCGCGGCTCACGTGCGCCACGTCGATCCAGAGGTAGAAGGCGCCGGCCGGGTCGAGGTAGCGCAGGCCCTTGGCGTCGAGGAGCCCGCGGCAGAGGTCGAGGTTCGACCGGTAGTGGTCGCGCGCGTCGGCGACGGACTGGTGGTCGCCCGTCACGGCCGCCAGCGCCGCGTGCTGGTCGGGCTCGGCGACGCAGCTGATCATCGCCTCCTGCACCGTGCGCATCGTCTCGGCCATGCCCTTCGGCGTGACCAGGTAGCCCACCCGGACGCCCGTCATCGCGTACGTCTTGCTCAGCGAGAAGGCGCTGAACACCCTGTCGTCCTCGTCGAGCGAGGCCAGGCTCACGTGCGGCTGCCCGTAGGTGAAGTACTCGTACACCTCGTCGCTGATCACCCAGAGGTCGTGCCGGCGAGCCAGCTCGAGCACGCGGCGCAGGACCGCCTCGGGCCAGACGACGCCCAGCGGGTTCGACGGCGAGTTGACGACGATCGCCCGCGTGCGCGGCGTCACGAGGCGCTCGAGCTCGTCGTCGTCGGGCAGGAACCCGCGCTCGGGCGTCAGCGGATAGGGCACCGGGTGCGCGTCGAGCATGCGCGCGCTCATGGTGAAGGTCGTGTAGCCGGGGTCGGGCACGAGGACCTCGTCGCCCGCCGCGAGCAGGAGGGTCATCGCCTGGTGCAGCGCCTGCGTCGCGCCGACCGTGACCCACACCTGCTCCACGTCGACGTGCACGTCGTTCTCGCGCGCGAGCTTCGCGACGAGCGCCTCGCGCAGCGGCGCGATGCCGCCGTTGGGCGTGTAGCCCGTGCGGTCCTCGCTCCACGCGCGGCGGGCGGCGTCGCCCACGTGGCGCGCGACGGGGACGTCCGGCTCGCCGATGGCGAGCATGGTGACGTCGTCGAGCTTCGCGGCGATCTCGAAGACCCGCCGGATGCCCGACACGGGCACGGAGGGGATGTGCGGTGCGAGCTGCGGCATGGCCCGACGGTACTACGCTGGTCGAGGCACCCCGCGACACGCCACCGCCAGCACCGTTGTGAGCCAGGCCGCGCCCTGGTAACGTGACCTGCTGGCTTGCGCGTCAGATCCCCTCTCGGTCGCGACGCGAGGAATCCGTCCACATGCCGCCCCGATCGACTCGATCGGAGGCGCAGAACCAAGAAGGTAGTCACCCCGTGGCAAACATCAAGTCGCAGATCAAGCGCATCGGCACCAACAAGAAGGCCCAGGAGCGCAACAAGGCCGTCAAGAGCGAGCTCAAGACCGCCATCCGCGCCGCCCGCACCGCCGTCACCGCCGGTGACAAGGAGAAGGCCGCCAAGGCTCTCGTCCTCGCGAGCAAGAAGCTCGACAAGGCCGCCAGCAAGGGCGTCATCCACAAGAACCAGGCGGCGAACCGCAAGTCGTCCATCAGCAAGCTGGTCGGCTCCCTCTGAGCCACCGACGCTGACCGAAGCCCCGAGCTCCTCGAGCTCGGGGCTTCGTCGTGCCCGGGGCGGGCGCGGGTCGGGCGGGTGCCCGCGCGTGCGGGTCGACCTCGACGTCGCACCACCTGCCCGACATCGCACCACCTGCCCGACACGGCACCACCGGGGCCGCGCGCGCGATGTCGGACGACGCGCGTGACGCCGCCGCGGGCCTGAAGGGCCGCCGCCGCGCCGCCGACGCCGCGCCGCCGGGTGACGGCGCCACCGGGCCGCCGCGCCACCGCACCGGTGCACCGCCGGGCCGCCGGGCCGCCACGCCACCGCCGCGCGCCACGCCACCGCCGCGCGCCACGCCACCGCCGCGCGCCACGCCGGCGACGCGCGCCGCCCCGCGCCGGCTACAGGCGTCCGCGGGTGGCGACGCTCGTGACCATGCGCTCGAGGGCGTAGACGGGGTCGCGCTCGGCGCCC
>Ga0265780_10005599_pt1 | contig 15856 bp, 13 predicted proteins | sample P1T30metagenome_FD_192432 | JGI IMG/M metagenome (GOLD analysis project Ga0265780, IMG submission 192432) | Plant litter microbial communities from East Loma Ridge, Irvine, California - P1 T30 | ecosystem: Environmental > Terrestrial > Plant litter > Unclassified | place: USA: California... | reverse complement strand
GCCATCGCCCGAGCCATCGCGAAGCGCCCTGCCGTCGTCCTCGCCGATGAGCCCACCGGCGCACTGGACGAGACGACCGAAGACGACGTGCTCGCCCTCTTCGACCGGCTGCAGCAAGCGGGAACCAAGTTCGTGATCGTCACCCACAGTGAGCGCGTTGCACAGCGATGTGGACGTCGACTGCAGCTACAACACGAGCAGCTCATCGCGCGCGACTACTGACGGACTGGAGGCACGGTGCCAGCTGGCACCGGGCCTCCAGCCCGTCAGCGGTTGCGCTCCAGATCCCCGATCACGCGTGCGCAGAACGGTCGCGGCTGAAGAACTCGGTGAACATCTCCCGTTTCGCCGCATGCGAATCGGGCTCGAGCTCGAGTCCCTCCATGTTGAGGTCGGTGCCGAACAGTCGCAGGATCCCAGGACCACTCGGCTCCGCGGTCTCGAGGGACACCGAGAACAGTGTCGGCAACACCTCGCCTGCGGCGATCCGCCGGGCCTCTGCAAACGCCGCACGGTACGTCGCGTCGGTGACGCGAATCACACTGACCGACCAACTCGTGGCGTCCCAGTCGGGCGCGACCATCTCGCCGCTCAGCGCATGGAAGAAGTGCACGACGAATGTGTCACGCTCGCCTTCGGTGCCGTAGTGCCGCTCGTCCACGTCTTCGATCTGCACGAACTCATCTTGTCAGCGTCAGCCGGGGTGTTCGAGGCCGCGGACCAGCCGAAGCATGCACCTTCGCCGGTACCATCTCGCCATGGCTGAAGCAGGTCTGCTCGCAGCGAGCATCGCAATCCTGGTGGGCACGGTCGCGATCCTCGTGAAGCGTGTGCGGACCCCGGCCTGGGTGCGTGACGCGCAGCTCACCTTGAACGCCAGCCCCGTGACCAGTCTGCTGTTGTTCCTGGCCGGTGCGCTCCTGGTCGGCCTCGTCCTCGCCTTCGGGATCTTCTTGGTCGCCACCAGGCACGGCGTCATCGGGTGGGCGATGGTCTGTCTCGCTGCGACCGGCATCGCTCACCTCGGGGTGACCGTGTGGATCCGGCGACAGCCGCTCTCGTGATCAGGTGCGGAGTCAGGCCGTGGTCAGTGTGGATGTTGCATGGGGCACTCCACGCCGTTCGCGATCTGCAAAGCTCAGGACATGTCGTGGCCAAAGGCTGATCCCCTGCAGTCGGATCGCCTCGCCCTGGAACCGCTTGCCGTCGACCACGCAAGCGAGATGCTGACCGCCCTGGCTCCACCAGAGCTCTACCGGTTCACTGGTGGCGAGCCACCGACCCTCGACGAACTGGGCGCACGGTACCGCCGCCAATCCCAGGGCCAGTCTGAGGACGGCAGCGCGGGTTGGCTGAACTGGATCGTCCGTCCTGCCTGCGGCGGACCGGCGATCGGATTCGTGCAGGCCACCCTCGAGCGCAAGGAGGACGGCCTCGTGGCGGACCTCGCCTGGCTGGTCACGCCAGAGGAACAGGGTCGAGGGATCGCCGTCGAGGCAGCAGCAACCGTCGTGACGTGGTTGCGTTCGATCGACGTCCGACACATCAGGGCTTTCATCCATCCCGATCACACCGCCTCGATGCACGTGGCGCGACGGACCGGGCTTGCACCCACGAGCGCTCTGGTCGACGGCGAGCTCCTTTGGGAAGCCTTCTTGCCTACGGCCGCTGAGCACTGATGCTGTCCGGTAGCCGATCCGTCAGCGAGACAGGTTGCTATGCCAGCGATGACCGGAGTGCGGCTGCTTGGGCCGCGGCGAGACCTTGCTCGGCTAAGGCGAGAAGAGCGGTGTCGTGTCCGCGTCGGAGCTCGACCGCTTGACGGAAGTCCTCGATTGCTCGGTCCGCGCGGCCGGCGGCGAGCAACGCCTTCGCTCGGTGTTGCCGCATGACGGCCTCCCGGCCGGTTCCAGCGCACTCCGCAACGAAGCCGACCGCCTCTACCGGATCGCGATCGATCACCGCGACTGCAAATGCTGGAACCGGCCCGCAGTTCCTAGCAACCCCGCAACCCATCCGCGCGCCTCGGGCTGCGAGATGTGAGTGATCGGCGTCGCCCTACCGAGCCCTGCCCTGTGCGAGCGTTCATGGCTTCACGGACCGCTCATACGCTTTGCTTGGCGTGATCCGCCGTGAGGGACGTGGCGGAGCGAGGGGACTTCTGGTGCGTCTGAGCCGACTGTTTACGCCGACTCGTCTTGTGATCGTCGCCGCCACCGTTGTGGCGGCGCTGATGGGGGCTGTCCTCACCGCGCCAGGGGAGCTGGCCGCTGCGGACACTGCTCCGGGAGCTCAGTTCATCGCGTCAACGGGGCGGATCCTGGACACCCGGAACGGCACGGGCGGCTACAAGACCGCCATGCCGGCGAACACGTGGCGAACCGTGCAGGTGACCGGGAAGGCAGGAGTGCCGTCATCTTCTTCGGTAACTGCTGTGGCACTGAACCTGACCGAGGTCAGTCCGAGCGGCCTGGGGCAGGTTTCAGTGCGCCCGAACGCGAATACTGCCTCGACCCTGGTCGGCACTTTCGATGGCGGTGACCTGGGGACCACGTCAAACCAGGCGGATGTTGCCGTGAACAGTGACGGCACGATCCAGGTGGAGACCAACGCGTCCACCCAGCTCGTGGCCGATGTCGAGGGGTACTACTCCACCGAATCGTCGGCCGCCGGTGGGTACGTTCCGATTGCAGGGAAGCGGTACGTCGGCGATCAAGCCATCGCGGCGAACGGCAACTACACCGTGCAGATCACTGGCGTGAACGGCATTCCATCCAATGCCACTGCCGTGGTCGCGGACTTCGTGGTGAAGAACAAGGGGACGGATCAGGGTTACATCACCCCCGGTCCCGCGGGGTCAGGTGTCCCGACGACTTCACTGAGCTACCCGGGTGTGGCGAACGTGGCAACTGCGATCAGCGCACATGTGCAGTTGAGCGCTGACGGGAAGCTCGAGGTGTGGAACCGCAACGGGACCGCCATCGCGGTCAACATCGACATCGAGGGCTACTTCGTCCCGGGAACGTCAACTGCTGGGTCATTCACGCCGGGCTCCGGGCGCGCCTACGACACGCGGGTGAAGCCGCACGTTTCCGTCCCGAAGGGCAAGACGATCACCGTTTCTGTGGGTGGCACCCATGGGGTACCGAGCACGGCGGATGGTTTGTCGTCGGTTGTCGTCGACCTCATCGCTATCCACGGTTCGACCGACACTGCTGGCTTCGCCCGCGCCTGGGCTGACGGTACAGCGGAACCGAACATCTCGGACGTTGAGTACGCCCCGAACTCGATCCGCTCGAACACCAACACCGTCCCGGTCGGGCTGGACGGCGCAATCGAGATCCACAACCTCGGAACAGCTTCCGTTGATTTCGTCGTCGACATCGAGGGCTGGTATGGCGGGGGTGCTTCGACGATGTGCGCGAACGACACCGACTCGATCCTCGGGGAAGCAGCGGACACCACGACGCCGACCGTCGGTGCCTCCGAAGGCGACCCAGTTCTCTCAGCGGTGCTGACCAATTCGCTTGCCGGACGGGTGAACGGCCAGATCTTCGTAGTCGATTCAGCGGGGAAGGCTGTTGACGGCTCGCCCACCGCTACCGAGACAGTCGACAACGGGTCGACTATCACCTTCCACTTGCCTGCCGAGTACATCCAGTCCGGATCGAAGTACACGTGGTGGGTGCACGCGTACCAAGATGACACCTGCGCGGCGCAGGCCACGTCTGCCAAACACACATTCGTTGTCGGCACCCCTTCTCCGACGGCCGCGCCTGCGACGCAGACGATGACGGTCACCGGCGACACGCTGACCACGGCAACGGCACCCGACGGGCAGCAGGACTGCGAGGGAGCACCGTGCAACCTCACTACCGGCGCTATCGCGCTTGGTATGGACGGACAGAACGCCGACCACATCACCGCCCTGCATGCCGACCTTGGCGCACTCCCGACGGGCGCAACGATCACGTCGGCGTCCTTGAACCTCACTGCGAATGGGTGCTTCGGCGATTCCTGCTCGAGCGGAACGCTCTCCGTCGCGCAAGCGACACAGGATGTTGGCGCGGCGACAACCGGACTCGACATCGCTGCGACCCCGGCCGACAGCCCGTTGACGTTCCCTGAGTCGGCCTCGACCACGAGCTACGACATCACCACCATCGTCAACGACTGGTACGACAGCAATGGCGCCGGCAACTTCGGTGCGGTGCTCTCGGAGTCGAACACCGCAAGCGGCGCAACCGGTGAGAACTACTACGGGTCTGCATCGGCAGTGTCGCCGGCATCAATCTCCATCACGTACGTGCCTGCGTCTGTTCCAGGAGCGACGCGTGCACTGAAGGTGACAAGCGGTGACGGCGGAGTGATCGCAGCGTGGGCTCCTCCGACCAGCGCCGGTTGGTATGACACCACCGGCGCGACCGACGGTGTGAGCTCGTACACAGCGTCCGTCCTCAACTCCGCCGGAACACTTGTTTCCAAGAAGACCGTGTTCAAGCCTCGTGCCGTGTTCACCGGTCTGACGAACGGGAACGCCTACACGGTCAGTGTGGTCGCCAACAATCCCGCCGGTTCTGGGCAACCGACGGTCTCCGGCAGTGCCACGCCAGTCGCCGTCACCAACGGGCCCTCTGTATACGCCACCGCTGTCAAGAACCTCGTGGACGCCGAAAGCAAACTCGCCTCGGGCAGCGAGGCAAGCACGTCCGATGCGCTCAGCGGCGCATCAGCAGCATCTGTAGTGACCCCAGCGCTCGGCGTGCTCAGCACCGGATACCTCGACCAGTACGACACCGAGTCGGCGAATGATCAGCAGGACACGAACGACGTCACCAAACTCACCGATCTGCTCGCGGTCCCAACCGCTACCGGGGTGACATTGTTCGCAACCGCCACAGAGACGTACACGACCGTGGACACGAGCAGCGGCTCAGCGGAAAACGTGGACGGGCAATCGGACGACGACGGCGCCTACCTCTTCACGTCGGACGGCACGAACCCCACCCTGCGTGGATACGCCGACCAGGACGCCCTTGTGGAGCCGGTGACAACGAGCTCAGACGACAGTGCCGAAGACGCAGCCGGGTGGGCAGCCAGTGGGGATCCGGATCTCAGCTCCGTATCGACTACCGACTATCAAGGGCCAAAGGGCGGCAGCATCGTCGCTGGTGTTGCCAGAACTCGCACCATGGTGACTGCTGCACGTGGCGCGACTGGACCGACGGTGGACGTCGCCGGCGTCGCTGCATGGGCGTTGAAGTACTCGAAGGAGGATAAGTCCACCAACTGGTTCAGCCCGGACTGCACCAACTTCGTGTCTCGAGCACTGCACTGGGGCGGATTCGCCAACATGGTGAACAACGAGATGACCCAGCACATCTCTCACGACTCCAACCGGTGGTTCATCGACCGAGCATTCGGTCGGAATGCGTTCTACTCGATGTCCTGGGGCCACCAGCCGGAGAACTACAACTTCCAGCTTAGCCACGGGGCAGTGAGCGTCGGTAGGAGCAGCGTGAAGCCGGGATACATCGCATACGTAGCCTTCAAGGGTGGCGGTAAGAGCGGAATCGACCACGCCGCGATCGTGACGAAGGTCACAGCAGGCAATATCTATGTGTCGCAGCACTCGAAGAACAAGACCAATGAGCCGGTTTACGGCAGAGGCCAGACGTGGGCAGGACTTGACCCGCACATGAGTGGCCCTTACTGGGTGAACCCCTATGGGATTTAATATGAAAGCATCGATCAATTTGGTCCGAGCGGTGTCTCTTGCCGGGATCGCGATGTTCTCGCTCTCGGCGCTCGTCGGGTGCGCAGCATCCGACTCGCCGTCAGATGCGGGAGGGGAGCCATCCGACGCATCGCAGGTTAACGTGCGCGACGCGGTCATCGACGGACTCAAGAATGCTGATGAGAGTCAGTTCGTCACCGCTGTGAGCAAAGCAAACCGACCTGCAGCGGAGGTCGCCTGGTCAAACTGTAAATCGGTTATTGGGAAGCCAGCGAAAGTCACCTACGACGATGGGGTCGATCCGAGCATCATCGGTGTGATCTTGCACCCGAATGACCGCGCTCTCAAGCGATGCTGGGTGACACTCAGCTGGACGAAGGGCCAAGGCTGGGACGTCACGGCAGAGCTCACCCTCAAGGACGGATAGCCAACCTCACGTCCCTGGCCGACCGACGGCTCACGTTCGGCTGCCGCGGAACCGCGGTGGGAGGTTCCGGGCCCTGACGTGAGCTGACTGGGCCCGCTAGTGCTGCATCGACTGACCTCCAGCTCTGGAGCATGCTCGTCCCCGTGATTGTGGTCGTCCTCATCGCGGGGGTCACATCTGGGCTGTTCGCGCTCTCAACCAACCCGGTGGGAGACATCGCTGACGGCACGTGCATCGAGGTCGACATGAGTAGGCTACGGGCTTCAAGCCCACGCAGGCCGCGTCGGGCGGTGCCCTCTGACACCCCGTACCACCGCCGCACTTGATTCAATGGCAGCGCGAAACCGTCCTGCTGATCTAGCCCGATGAGCAGCATGAGCCTCTCCGACTGGTCCAACGACACGTCATAGCCGTCCGCCCAGTACGAGTAGGGCAGCTTGAAGTAGTTCCCGTCCGCAGCCTTCCGCGGCCGCGTATACGCGGCCTTGCTACCGGACTCATTGAGGAGCAGGTACTGCATGCTGTTGCCGCGCGTTGACGCTCGATCAGGTCGAGCGAAGTGAGCTTCGAGACAACCTTGGACCGCCGTGACTTCGCCGCCGCTCCCGTTGCAGCGTCCTCCAAACGGAGGAGGTCCACCCAACGCAACCAGCATCAACATCCAGGGCCAGCAAACAAGGCGAGGACGGCGGTGCCGATGATGAGGAACGACAGCAGTCCAGACAGCAGATACTTCGTGGCCCGGGAGAACTGCACTACCTCGTTCACCTTTTCCGCCGCTGCGAGACGACCGCATACACGATGGCTGCGACGATCAGCGGGACGCCAACCCACGGCACCCAGGGGAGCACCCCAACACCCATCGTCATCCCTCCCGCCCGCCACGTCGGCAGTACCGAACTTCAATCAACCTCGCGAGTAACGCCGCGCGGTGCGGTGCGAGATGCTGCCCGTAAGCCGGTCCTTCCACGGACCTCGGTGTCCAACTCGGAACTGGACGATCCGCGAGCAGACTCGTGTCGCACATAGGTGGTCCGCTCATCGTCGCAATGAGGGAGCCCTATGCGGACGACCCAATGACACTCGCCGGAACGACAGAAGCCCACCGAGATCCTCGGTGGGCTTCTGTCATAGTGTCAGACACGTTTCGGTCGGGCTGACAGGATTTGAACCTGCGACCCCTTGACCCCCAGTCAAGTGCGCTACCAAGCTGCGCCACAGCCCGCGAGTTCCGGAGAACTCAGGATCCCGGAGGATCCTCGCCCACGTCCGACCGGAGCGCGAGCGACCGGTCCAGCATAGCGGACGTCAGACCCCCTCCGTGCCACGGCGAGTCGGAGCAACGCGACCCGAACGACACGCTCAGCCCGGCCGCACCACCTCGCGCCGCGCCGCCAACCACGGCAACCCGAGCCCGACGAGCAACCCGCCGGACCCGTCCGCCGCCAGGTCCCCGATCGTGTCGTCGTACCCGACGAAGATCTTCGAGTCGACGAAGTTGTGCCCGAGCCACTCCCCCATCTCCCAGACCGCCCCGACCGCGAGTCCCGCACACAGCGCGAGCACCGCGACGACCACCCGGCGCTCGGCGTGCGGGGCCGGCACAGCGCGCAGGTCGGCACCGATGACGTAGAGCACCGCCGCGAGCAGCCCCGTCAGCACGACGTGCATGAACTTGTCCCACAGGAAGACGGTCGTGTACCACTCGAGCACGCTCGACCACCCGGCGAGGAGCACGAGCACGCACACTGCCACGTCGAACGCCGGCCGCAGCCCGAGCATCCGCGGCACCACGACCCCGAGCAGCGCCAGCGCCATGACCGGGAACGCCGTCCCACCCCACCCGACGCTCGCCACGACGACGCTCACGAGCGTCAGCGCCCGCACCGCGTCGGCCACCAGGAACCGCGGCCGCAGGAACGTCGGTCCGAGCGTGGCGATCACGACGCCCACCGCACGACCGCGTGCACGGCAGCGTGGTCGGACGGCCACACGCCGCTCGGCCGCCGCACGTCGACCGCGACGCGGTCCACCTCCGCCTCGGAGGTCACGAGCACCCCGTCGATCCGCCGGCCACCGACGCGCGGACTCCCGTAGTGCGGGTACGTCCCGTAGGGCTCACCCACCTGCCTGGAGGCCCGCCCCCAGCTGTCCTCGACCCCCGCCTCCGCCAGGGCTCGCCAGGGTGCGGAACCGGCGGGGCTGTTCCAGTCGGCCATGACCACCGCGGGCAGGCCGCGCTGCCGGACGATCCGGCCGAGCAGTTCGGCGGACCGGAGTCGGGCCCACGGCGAGGCGACGTCGAGGTGGGTGGCGACGGCCAGGAACCGGATGCCGGTCGCGCGGTCGTCGACGACGGCTCCGACGGCGTGCCGGGGGAAGGACGTGGCCCACGACCGCGAGCCGGGGCGGTGGGGTGTGCGGGAGAGGGCCCAGGTGCGGCGCTCGACGACGTCGAGGCGGGAGCGGTCGAGGAACAGGCCGACCTGTTCGCCACCGCCGCGCGTTCCCCGCCCGGCCAGGACGGGCTCCCAACCCGACCCGAGGCCGGACGTCAGGTCGTCTGCCTGCGTGGGCAGGGCCTCCTGGACGGCGAGGACGGTGGGCGCTTCGGACGTGACGAGCGCGAGCACGGCGTCGCGGCGACGATCCCAGGCGTCCGGGTGGGTCGGCTGTCGCGGCACGCGGCGACGCACGTTGAGCGTCATGCAGTGCACCTCGGGCGACCGGACCGGTCCGATGAGCGGGCGGTCGTCGGGGTGGTGGGGCATGCCTCCCTTCTACGAGACGACACCCGTCGGATTCCCAGGGACCTCTCCGTCTGGCTCGTAGGGTGGCTCGATGCGTTCTCGTTCCACCCCTCGTTTCCTGTTCGCGATCGCGGTCTCCGGGCTGCTGCTCGGAGCCGCCGGGTGCACGTCGAGCGGACCGGACACGAGCCGCCCGACCTTGGCGAAGGCCTCGGCCGACACCGTCTCGGTTGCCGACGCTGCGGACGCCGCCGCCCGGTCCGTCCGCGTCAGCAAGGCCCTGTTCGCGAGTGCTCCCGGAGCGGTCGTCGCCCGGGCCGGCGACACCGACGGGATCCGTGGTGCGGCGAAGGCTGCGGCGAGCGCCCACGTCCCGGTGCTGCTGACCGCAAAGAACAAGAGCGCCGCCGTCGCCCGCGAGCTCGACCGGCTCGGCGCCGACTGGTACCAGGCCGAGGGCGACGTGTCGGTCGACACGGACGTCGAACAGCGGCAGGCGCCGGACGGCGGTGACGCGCCGGAGTCGACCCGGGCCTCCCGGCAGGCGACCGTGGTGGTGGCGGACGCGAGTGCGGACGCTGCTGCCGTGGCGACCGCGAAGGCCGCCGGCGCCCGCGTCGTGACCATGCCGGAGGGCGTGACCGACCCGGCTGCCGCACCCGACGTGGTGACGGCGCTGCACGAGCGGGCGAAGCACCCGACCGTCCTGGTCGGCGCGGCGTTCGACGCCCTGCCGGATCCGGAGTGGACGGTCCGGGCTGCCGAGGGTGGGTTCCAGCTGCGGAACGGCGGCCAGCGGCCGTTCGACGGGCACCGGTACGTCGCGCTGTACGGGGCTCCCGGGGCGCCGGCGCTGGGCGTGCTCGGCGAGCAGGGGCCGAAGGAGACCGTGCAGCGCGCCGAGCAGGTCGCGAAGCCGTACCGGGCGGAGTCCGACGAGCTCGTGACGCCCGCGATGGAGGTCATCGCGACCGTCGCCGCCGGGGACGCCGGCGCCGACGGCGACTACTCGACGGAGCTGCCGGTGTCGACGCTCGAGCCCTACGTCGACGCCGCGCACGAGGCGGACATGCCCGTGATCATCGACCTGCAGCCGGGCCGCTCGGACTTCCTGTCGCAGGCGAAGAAGTACGAGTCGCTGCTGAAGAAGCCGGGCGTCTGGCTGGCGCTCGACCCGGAGTGGCGGCTGACGAAGGACCAGGTGCCCCTCAAGCAGATCGGGAGTGTCTCGGCGTCCGAGGTGAACGAGGTCTCCTCGTGGCTGGCTGCGCTCGTGAAGAAGGAGGGGCTGCCGCCGAAGGCCCTGGTGCTGCACCAGTTCCGGCTGTCGATGATCCAGGACCGCTCCGCACTGCGGACCCACCCGGAACTCGACATGCTCGTGCACGTCGACGGGCAGGGGTCGCAGCCGGACAAGCAGGCGACGTGGAAGGCACTGCACCAGGGCGCGCCGGAGGGGCTGCACTGGGGCTGGAAGAACTTCTATGACGAGGACACGCCCATGCTGACGCCCGCGCAGACCATGCAGCAGGTGCAGCCGACGCCGTCGTTGGTCACGTACCAGTAAGCGCGCCCCGTCGCGTTGTCCACAGATAGGAGGCTCGGGTCGGGTTTCGTCGGTCGGTGCTGACAGCATGGGGGCATGTCTGGTCTTGGTGTCGGGTCCACCGCGTCGTCTTCCGTCTCCCCCTCTGCGGACATCGCCGCCGAGGCGCAGCAGGCGCTCGCTGCGCTCACCGGGCGCCCCGACGCGGTGTTCCACCCCGGCCAGCTCGAGGCGATCTCGGCGCTGGTCGAGCACCGGCAGCGCGCCCTGGTCGTGCAGCGCACCGGGTGGGGCAAGTCCGCGGTGTACTTCCTCGCGACGCTGCTGCTGCGCCGACGCGGGGGCGGCCCGACCGTCCTGGTGTCGCCGCTGCTCGCCCTGATGCGCGACCAGGTCGCTGCCGCCGCCCGGGCCGGTGTCCGTGCGGTGTCGATCAACTCCGCGAACGCCCACGAGTGGGGCGAGACCCAAGCCGCCCTCGCCCGTGACGAGGTCGACGTGCTCCTCGTCTCCCCCGAGCGCCTGAACAACCCGAAGTTCCGCGACGAGCAGATGCCGACCCTGATCGCCCGGATGGGCATGCTCGTGGTCGATGAAGCGCACTGCATCTCGGACTGGGGCCACGACTTCCGGCCGGACTACCGCAGACTGGCCGAGCTCATCCGGTCGCTCCCCCACGGCGTCCCCGTCCTGGCCACCACCGCGACGGCCAACGAGCGCGTGGTCGAGGACGTCGCCGAACAGCTCACCGCCGGTCCGGCCGACCCGGTGTTCACCATCCGCGGGTCCCTGGCTCGCAAGTCCCTGCGCCTCGGCGTGCTGACGCTGCCCGATGCCCGGCAGCGGCTCGGCTGGCTCCTCGCGCACCTCGGCGACCTGCCCGGCAGCGGCATCATCTACACGCTGACCGTCTCGGCGGCCGAGGACATCGCACGGCTGCTGCGCGACAACGGGTACGCCGTCCGTGCCTACACGGGGCGCACCGACACCGACGAGCGCGAACAGCTCGAACAGCAGCTCAAGGGCAACGAGCTGAAGGCCCTGGTCGCCACGAGCGCGCTCGGCATGGGGTTCGACAAGCCCGACCTCGGGTTCGTCGTGCACGTCGGGGCTCCTTCGTCGCCCGTCGCCTACTACCAGCAGATCGGTCGTGCGGGTCGTGCGACCGACAACGCCGACGTCCTGCTCCTGCCCGGGCGCGAGGACCGCGAGATCTGGCAGTACTTCGCCAGCGCCTCGATGCCGACCGAGGCCCGCGCCGCCGCCGTGCTCGGGGCCCTGTCCACCGACACCGCGATGTCGACCGTGGCGCTCGAGGGCCTGGTCGACATCAAGCGTTCCACCCTCGAACTCCTGCTCAAGGTGCTCGACGTCGACGGCGCCGTCCGACGCGTCACCGGCGGCTGGGTGTCGACCGGGCAGCCGTGGGCGTACGACGCACCCCGGTACGAGCGGGTCGCAGCGGCCCGCGCTGCCGAGGCCGCGTCGATGCTCGACTACGAGTCCACCTCGGCCTGCCGCATGCAGCTGCTGCAGCAGGACCTCGACGACCCCTCGGCCGAGCCCTGCGGCCGGTGCGACAACTGCGCCGGGGCGTGGTTCCCGACCGCCGTGTCCGACACCGACTCGTCCGGGGCAGCGGCCGCGCTCGACAAGGTCGGCGTCGAGATCGCCCCGCGTGCCCAGTGGCCCTCGGGGATGTCGTCGCTCGGGGTCTCGGTGCGGGGCAAGATCGGCGCGGACGAGCTCGTGCAGCCCGGCCGTGCGGTGGCGCGTCTGACCGACCTCGGCTGGGGCGGTCCCCTGCGTGCGCTGTTCTCGCCGTCCACCCCCGATGCCCCGATCTCGCGCGAGCTCGTCGACGGCTGTGTCCGGGCGCTCAAGGACTGGCCGTGGGAGACCCGGCCGACCGGCGTCGTGGCGATGTCCTCGCGGTCACGGCCCGAGCTCGTGGGGTCCCTCGCCCAGGCGCTGTCCACGATCGGGCGGCTGCAGTTCCTCGGCACGCTCGGCCGCGCTGGCGGGACCCCCCGCGGCGACGGTGCGACGAACAGCGCCTACCGTCTGTCCGGCGTGTGGGACACCTTCGTGGTCGATCCGTCGCTCGCCGCAGCCCTGCAGGCGCACGAGGGCCCGGTGCTGCTCGTCGACGACCTGGTCGACAGCCGGTGGACGATGACCGTGGCCGGCCGCGAGCTCCGGCGCGCCGGGGCCTCCGCCGTGCTGCCGTTCGCCCTGGCCACGGTCGCGTAGCCCGGTCGCGCCGCCCCTGCACCTGTTTTGCGACAGTCCACGTGTCGATCGACGCGTGTTCTGTCGTGGTGCCGGTCCGCCCGCGCGAGCGTCGACGCCGAACGACACCACCGACGTCGTACGACACCGACATCGTCGCTCCCGAGCGTGCGCAACAACCCGCGCCCGCAAGAAGCGACACCACCGACGTCGTACGACACCGACATCGTCGCTCGGCGTCGGTACCCGCCCGCCGGAGCCCTAGCGCCGCGCGGGCTTCGGGAACGTCGCCCGCATGTGGTCGCTCGTCAGCACGTCGCCGATCCCGACCATGAGCACCGAGAACAGGATCTGCTCGATGACCATCCAGAACGGGTAGAGCCCGGGGATCGCCGCGACGATCAGCGTCACGATCGGGAAGATCCGGCTGAACAACCGCAGCCGCTGGTACGCCCAGTAGTACCCGAGCTGCGCCCGCCAGGCGAACACGTAGAGCGTCAGGGTGATGAGCAGCACCACGGTGGACCGGAACCACACCGCCCACGACAGGGACTCCCCCGCGCGGGTCAGCAGCACGGCGACCACGATGGCGGTGAGCCCGACGACGGTCTCCGCGACGAGCAGCCACCGGATCCACCGGAACGAGCGGACGGTGTCGGGGTGTCCGAGCATGTCCTCGCGGATCACGTACCCGGACTGCCGGCCTCCGGCCAACCGGTCGAGCCGAAGACGGCACCACACGCGGTCGGCGAGCACACCGAGTCCGTCGTTCTGCTGCGTCACCAGTACATCGTGCCCCATCCCGGCGGCGGCAGCGGACGCGGCACAGCGACGAGCACCGATGTGGAACGACACTGTCGAGGTCGGACGACCACGACAGTGTCGTTCGGCGTCGGCACAGCACGGCCCCAGCGCGCCGCGCTCAGTCCGACGGGACGAGTGCCGCGCCGCCCAGCACGGTGCCGGTGTCGGCGTCGAGCAGGACCAGGGAACGGACCTCGTCGGGCAGTGACCACGGATCGCTGAGCACGACGGTCAGTCCCTGTTCGACCCCGGCGGCCTGGAACAGGTCGTAGGACTCCCCGGCGGGTGTCCACACCGGCTTCGAACCACCGCGCACCGTCCCCGCGGACAGCACGACGTCGACGGGGCCGTCCCCGCCGGTCTCCAGGTGGTCGATCTCCACCGCGACGGTCTCGTCACTCGTGTTCGCGGCGATCCGGACGTGCCCGGAGGCCGCAGCCCCGATGCCGACGATGTCACCGGACACCGGCGGGACGCGGCGCCACCACGGGTCGATGGGCGAGCCGTCGACCGGACGGACGGGTTCGGGCTCGATCGGTTCCTCGAGGCCGTTGGACGGCGGCAGTCGGACGTCGGGCGACTGCGCCGGCTCGGAGGGCACGGAGTCGGCACGGGTGACCGTGTCGCCGTCGTCGGACGTGTGCGAGATCGTCCAGAGGGACACCGAACCCACGACGACCACACCGACGAGGACGCCCACCAGGGCGAATCGACGTCGGTCCGCTGCCCACGGCCCGGTACCCACGCCCCCATGATGCCGCACCGGCGCGACGGACCGGCTCCGGGCCTCCAGGCCGAGCACGAACGCAGAACGCGCCCCGACGGATCGGGGCGCGCTCTGCGTGACGGGTGGGAGGACTCAGCGCTTCCGGCGCTCGCGCACCCGCATGTTGACGTTGATCGGCGTGCCGGAGAAGCCCCAGACCTCGCGGAGGCGACGCGTGATGAAGCGTCGGTACTGCGGGTCGAGGAACGCCGACGTGAAGAGCACGAAGGTCGGCGGCTGGCTCGACGCCTGGGTCCCGAACAGGATGCGGGGCTGCTTGCCGCCGCGCACGGGGTGGGGGTGTTCCTGCACGAGCTCGGCGATGAAGGCGTTGACCTTGCCGGTCGGGATGCGGGTGTCCCACGACTCGAGGGCGGTCTCGAGCGCCGGCACGAGCTTCTCGAGGTGACGGCCGGTGCGGGCGGAGATGTTCACGCGCGGGGCCCAGGCGACGTGCGCCAGGTCCTGCTCGATCTCGCGCTCCAGGTAGCGGCGGCGCTCGTCGTCGAGCAGGTCCCACTTGTTGTAGGCCAGCACGAGGGCACGGCCGGACTCGAGGACGAGGTCGATGATGCGGAGGTCCTGCACGGACACCGGCTCGGTGACGTCGAGGACGACGACGGCGACCTCGGCCTTCTCGAGCGCGGCGGTGGTGCGGAGCGATGCGTAGAAGTCCGCGCCCTGCTGCATGTGGACGCGCTTGCGGATGCCGGCGGTGTCGACGAAGCGCCACACCTTGCCGCCGAGCTCGATCTGCTCGTCCACCGGGTCGCGGGTGGTGCCGGCGATGTCGTTCACGACGACCCGCTCTTCACCGGCGGCCTTGTTGAGCAGCGAGCTCTTGCCGACGTTCGGGCGGCCGAGGATGGCCACGCGGCGGGGGCCGCCGACCTCCTGCTTGGCGACGGCCGAGGTGTCGGGCAGCGTCTTGATGATCAGGTCGAGCAGGTCCGCGACGCCGCGGCCGTGCAGGGCCGACACCGGGTGCGGCTCGCCGAGCCCCAGGTTCCAGAGTTCGTAGGCGTCGAGTTCACGGCGCTCGTCGTCGGCCTTGTTCGCGACGACGATGACGGGGCGGTCGGTGCCGCGGAGCATCTTGACGACGTGCTCGTCGGTGGCCGTGATCCCGACCGTGACGTCCACGACGAACAGCACGGCGTCGGCGAGGTCGATCGCGACCTCGGCCTGCGCGGCGACCGAGGCGTTGATGCCCTCGGCGCCGGGCTCCCATCCGCCGGTGTCGACGAGCGTGAAGCGCTTGTCGTTCCAGTCGGCCTTGTAGCTGACACGGTCGCGGGTGACGCCGGGGACGTCCTGCACGACGGCCTCACGACGACCGAGGATGCGGTTCACGAGCGCGGACTTGCCGACGTTCGGGCGGCCGACGATCGCGAGCACCGGGTAGGCGGGCAGGTAGTGGACGCCGTCCTCGCCGACCTGACCGGCCTCGAGCAGGGCGAGGTCTTCGTCCTCGAGGTCGTACTCCTCGAGCCCGGCGCGGAGCGCGGTCGCGCGCTGCTCGGCCTCGGCCTCGTCGAGTCCGGCGAGCCGCTCGCCGAGGGCGTCGTCGTACTGGGGGAAGTCGTCGTTGTCC
>Ga0265780_10005598_pt1 | contig 15858 bp, 23 predicted proteins | sample P1T30metagenome_FD_192432 | JGI IMG/M metagenome (GOLD analysis project Ga0265780, IMG submission 192432) | Plant litter microbial communities from East Loma Ridge, Irvine, California - P1 T30 | ecosystem: Environmental > Terrestrial > Plant litter > Unclassified | place: USA: California... | reverse complement strand
GCCAGATTTGACGGAGATAGCTTATACAAGTCTACGCGTAACTATAGCTAGCAGTTTATTAGCTATATCTGCTACCTCGCACAGCTAGGGCGCGAATTCTCGCGTATTAAGGTCCACTAGACTACAACAATACGTTCTATAACCTTTTTTGTAGATTATGTATAAGTTAAAAAGTAGGGTAAACATAAGTCAAAGCCGGATATTTGAAAGTTCGGCGTCTAGACGTTCCCTAGAGACATGGTCCCGTCACGTGCGCAGCAAGGGCCACTATGCCGTAAGGTGAACGGCTAAAGTAAAAGCTAGACTAGGAAAACGTCCCGAATAACTGGAAATATGGCGTAAACCAGATCGACGTTACCGTGGTCCGTGGAATCTCCCGCATTGTAGGAGATTTTACAAACATGCTGTCGGAATGCATCCCAGGATACTCGGATTCGTGAGAGCGTCGGATTCGCATCGAAGTGCCGAGGAGATCTGGAGGCTCGCATCGTCCCGCACGCCGGTAACCTGCGTCAACTCCACACCAGATCAGATCAGATCACTATCTGCTCTCTTCAAGGCCACACAAGAAGGGATTGCATCACACGACTTCCAGGACTTTGACGAATTGCTAATCAGCCGAGAACTTTGTATGAGGCTCAAATCAGGACATGATTGTACTCACTTGCTGCCAGGTTATTTCCGAGCCACCAGAGACCTGTTACAATCTGCTATCTTGTGCCGCGGACCGCGGTGGCTTACTCGAGAGACGGCGGCAAGAGCTATCGGGAAGTAAGTGGTTCGATGCGCGGTTCAAAACAAGGTTTTTCAACTCCCCTTCAAAGTCTTATTTATCAACGGCACGGCAACAATAGCCACATAACGGCTTGGAAAGCAACGTCGTAGATCAACGGTGGTTTGCATAAGCTCAGTACTATCTCATGGTCAACTTCGCCATCATCTGCGCTCTACTGTGTACACAGTATGCCTCACACAAAATACACGACGGAATGTTTCTCGAGAATCGAGCACAGATGCGCCGCAGGAGTCTCGCCACATGGCGCCCGCACATCTCCACATGCTGAGGAACCGCCTTTTGCTTCTTCGATGGAGGGTCACGAAGGGTCGATCGATCAGAGGCGGCGCAACAAGATTTTGTTAGCTCTAAGATCGTCGCTGCATTTTCGCAACCCACACGTGAGGTAGTTCGCGATGCGTGTGAATCACCAGATGCCATCTGTAGTGCCGCATAAAGAGCGGAACACACCGGACGACAGAAATGCCAGCGAACAGCTAGAGAAGGTAAGTTTGGCTACCGCATAAACGGCAAACACACCGCTTTTCTGGGCGAATCCAGAGAGCTCGCAACTCGCAGCCCTTTTAGCTGCTGCAGTAGCGTCGATTCTTCGAGATTGGACACGAGGCAATTGTCTGGGACCAAGCGGGCCAACGATCTGCACTACCTTGGAAAAAAGCATCGGTTGGAGCCAATGAAAAAATCGGAGAGATATAGACTTTTGCCTACATCTTAGCCACAGTTGTATCGCGGTAAATGAGTCGGATGGCTGTTCTCCACGAAGCATTTCCCCGCAGTACATAGATTAGTATGCAGTGAGTAACAAAAGAGGAAAAAAAGTTTGATGTGGGATGATGAAGGGCCTCGGTACGTTAGTGACAATCAGATGGTACTGAGTAAAGGCGGCGTCAAAGGACACGTCGTGTGCGATGTGCATTTTAACAATTCCTAACGTGTCGGATCACGAAGCTTCGAACACAACGATGACGACACTCGCGAGCAGAAATGATACTGCGGTGATGAGAGCACCATTCCTTACACACTACACTGTACACACCTTGGAAGGCGTGTTGCCAATTCGATGGAAGACATCAATGATGCCATGGAAGCTCATGGCACTGTGGCTCCACAGCCGTGTAGTATCGACTACTGGGACCACGATGATGGGCATCGACTACGACGACAGAACAGTAACAAAGTCACCGAGGTACATGGGAAAACAGCTCAGTGATGACCTGATGATTTCAACAGCTCTTGACGAAAATCAACAATGCGTACTAGAGACCGCTCAACACTTTCTGTGCAGTATGCATGTACGTGCTATTGGCATTCGCGCCTGCGCCTACTTCGTACTTGACGCCAATTAGATGCCTAGATAGCTTGGTCATATCAAGTGACTGAGAGAGCGTAGGCTGGGTGAATAAGTTGTATCGCATGTGCATTCGGAAGAGCATGGTGTGATCTCACAAGAGGCATGCTCTTCCGAATGCATATTCGATACAACTCAAAGTCTACAAACCAACCGATTCTAGAGTCCTTAGGTGGTGCTAGCTGGACATACTGCGCAGTTCCAAAACCCGCCGCAGTCCGCCCCAGGCGTTTCATGTTCACCATTATCACATAAACTTGAAGCACAAAGAGATAGATATCAACATGAATTCCCAGTATACTCAAATGATCACTGCCAAACTATCCGCTCCCATGGCCGCTAGATTCATCTCTTCGACTTCTTAGAAGACTTCGTCGGCGCTTGAGAAAACTTCTGCGCCGCAGCAAGCTCTTCGCGCAGCTTTGCAAATATGACGTCCTTATCATCTCTTTGATCGAAGTGTTCCGCTTCAGAGCCTATTACTGAGTCAGTTTCGAGCTCCATAGCATCCACTGTCCTCACATCTGTCAGACTCACCGTCATTATCGCTCTCTTCATCGGACGTAGCGTCTTCCTCGCTAGAAATCTTAACTTCATTCGAGGAAGCTAGTGGAACAGGCTCCCTCGAGGCTGCATCTGGGGCTTTCTTCTTGGACCTAAAGATACTGAAGCTACTCTTCTTCGCCGCTACGATGCTTGGCCTCGCTGAAAACGGTGTTGGAGCCGGGGCTGGGATGGCGAGTGGTGCCATGTCAAAGTCAGGGCCAGAGTCGAAGTCGGACTCCGACTCCGACTCAGATTTTGTCTTGACGCGAACGGGATCAACGACTGCAAGATCTAGCGAAACGGTCTGCGTGTACACTCTGGTGGATACTACCTTGCTTCTTGCTCTTGGCCGACGTTGACTTTGTAGTTTTGGCCTCTGGGTTCTGAACAAATTTCTCTTCGGCCTTTCCTCCCTTGGACTTTGAAGCTTTCGATTCAGCCAAGGACTTCGTTTGAACGACCGGTAAGTTTTCGTCTTCCTCGTATTCCTCGATTGCTGGCTTTACAGCCTTCGACTTCGACTTGCCTTTGGTCAATGGCTCATCCTGTTCCTCCTTCAATTTTGATTTCTTTCCTTTGAAGCCCTCCTTCCGGACGACCTCCTCGCCAGCCTTTTCTGTCTTTGACATTCTGCCTTTGGTCTTCGTCTTGGTGTCTTTTCTCGCGACTTCCTCTTCCTCTTCTTCCTCTTCTTCCTCATTAACTATCCTCTTCCTTCGACTTCTTTGCTTTGCGACCCGCGCTATTAACAAGGCCCTTTGCTGTGAAAGACGTGAGTTTGAAAAGCCCAGAGTCATAATTAATAGCTTATAGCATAACTACCTATAGCTCCAGCAGGATTACCAACCTCCTTATTGGCTTTGTAGGCCTTTCCAGCAGCATTTGCCGCCTGAACCCCTGTAGGGCTTGCTAATGGTAGTAAGAACATTACTATGTTGGTTCGAAGCAATTGTTTGCAATGTGGTACGCTGATGGGTATGTAGGCTGTGGGACTAAGAACGTAAAGGCAGAGGTCGTGACCTTTATATGCGAAGACGTCTTCGTATCACATCACATCGCAGAGCGCTTGATGGATGTGACATGACGGATTGAATGCAGAGAGTAACGAAAGAAAAAACGTATGGTCTTGCACTACCTTCAATTGGTGGAGGGCAATATGTGAAGCAAGCATCGTCTTCACGAAAGAAAAGCCCTCTTGGTATACGCTGGTTCACTTGATGAAGATCGCACACTGTAGATGACGCAAGCGACTAGCAAAATCCATATATAGAGTTGAAGATGTGGGCACTACAACGATCGGCTTGTGTTCATACAAATCTAACCATAATCTTTATATCTTAGAAGTCCTTTCTTACTCGAAGTGACTCTCACAAACTTCGGTGCGCTTAACCAGCGGAGCTCGGCCCACCTCGCCCACTCAGAACCAGCGCCTCCTCAACCCTCTTCATGAACTGCTCTCCCTCCTCTATGTCCTGCTTGTGCGGGCCCATCTTGACGACAGTAATGACATGCTTCACGTCCTCTTCTACCGTGCACTCGTCAGGCAGCAACCCAAGATTGCGCAGGCGCCGCGACGTCACCCAGTATGAGCGTATGGTTTGGCTCTCGAAAAAGGGCCCACCGGTTGGGAAGGTTATGTTGGCTGGAGTAACGGGATGAGTAGAGTCGTCGACTTGCTCGTTGGACATTGTCGCGGGATTGATGTGCGTGTGTGGTTATTTTGGAAGAAGTGGAGGTGAAATAGAAGGTGTTTGAGGGAATGGTATTGCGAGCGAGAGGGAGGACTATTTTGATCGACAAACGTGAATACCGAGTCCTTGAAGCGAGTAGACAGAGGAATAATGAAGTGGGAATTGACGTGTTGGACGTGCTGTGAATTTATCTTCGTGCCAGAATCTTGAGGCATGCAAGTGAACGCCTCTGATGTCGAAGTACATCAACCGAAAACTAGAATATTCCTCGAACCCTCATGCGAACTTCCCACGATATACATCCCACCATCCTCATGTTACCGAATGTAGTAAGTCGAGATAAGATGTCGATGCGCGCATGTTACACAGAAGCTTCGAGAAAACGCCACTAGGTATGGCCCGCACTTCATATCGACGTAAGAAGTTGAATTTAACCAACGGAAAGCAAAGTCATAACGTATCGCGTCCAATTATGTGAAGATCTGCAATGATTAGTGATGGCGGCTACAAACTTAACGGAACAACTGCATACCTTGAACCCTGCGAAGGAGAAGCGGCCAGCGCCAGCCCTTCACATAATCACACACTGCATCCCTGGCATCGGAGTATTCTTGATCTTCACCCCAGGAACAAGATCAAGTCTGCTCTCAGCCTTGATCTTAGACTTGTCCTCAGGTTTGGCCTTGGACTTGCCCGCAGTCCTTCTTTCAGGCGTGAGCTTGGTCTCGATGATAACCGGCTTGATGGATTCCTTGGTGTGATCTGCGTACTTGATCATGGCGGCGTCGTGAATGGCGTGGTAGTTGGTGGCGCGTTGCATGCTCCACAGTGCGGCTGGTGTGGTGGGTATGGCGAGGGCGGAGATGCAGAGGGCGAGAAGGGGAGTCAGGAGGAGGGTGAGAATGATGGACATCTTGACAGCAGTAGTGTTTGAGACGAAGGTGGTGCGTTGTTTGATGTTTGGTAAGTTGGCGTGTGATGGGAATCGACAAGTGGTTGACTTGACTTGGTCTCCGTGGATTGAAGCTGAGATTCGGATGGATGTTGATGATGTCGTTTGTTCGAATGCGATCTTGTAGTTGAAAGCTGTGGTCGTGTGTGTTTAAGGAAATTTAACCAGCGTGCTGCGTCGATTTATATACTCTTATGGACCATGCGCCCTTCTCCCAAGTATTGTTATGTCTTGCCATTGTTCTTGCAGAGTCGCAAGACAATCTGTGATGTAAACAATCGTTGCATAGGGACCACCAGCTTAGCATTGTTCGTGGTCGCAGGTTAGTGTCATGATCAACTGTAGTGCATAAGTGAAGGTGGGGCTCGCCAAACAATGGTAGGAGTGGAGCAAGTGAAAGTGACGAAAGATGAAAAATGGGAGCAACCTGAGCACCAACTCACGCCGTGCAGCGACCAAGCGCGATAGTTGTTGTAATCCGAATCAGACAACCAACCATACAAGTTGCCGACGTAGCCATATCTGGTCATACTCACCCTCATCGCATCGCAAGCGTCTGAGTACCTGCAACACAGACGCGTATTAGGCTTCCGCCGGATCTACAGCGCACGACTCTCCACAAGCCTTGTCAGGCTTTTCATACTTAGCAGCCCCATCAAACTTTGCCCCAAGCACACTTGCAAGCTCAGAGACATCCGCATGATCCTCCGTGTTCTGCATGCGATGAACGAACTCGCATTTCCCATCTATCGACATCAGTAACATACGACAAAATTGTCACGTAGATCCACTGACCAGCAGATACGACCACTTCGCCGCCGTTCAAGCTATTCGGGCCACGGAGGGAATTATGGTGAAGCTGTTTCAGACCATAGGTAATGCCACCAAAAATTCGATACAGAACACTGCCTGCTTCGCTCATGTAGTCTTTCTTTGGGTCACCGGACCTGCCGCCCTGCAGCGTCCATTTGAATTTCAGAATGGCGTGCAGGCGGTTGCTAGGGTCACTGTAGACAGGGTACTTGCACGAGGAGGCCGCGACGAAGTTGTCAATGGGCTGGTACTGGCCACAACCGATGATCAAGACTACGGTAGTGAGACGGCTGGTAGTCACCGGATGTGGAGCGTCGACGTACCCTGCGTGTTGGAAGGGAGGTTTTCTGGAGGCAGAGATGCACTCAAGTACCTGACGTAGGCATGACAGTTCACACACCCTGCACATATGTCAGCATCAGCCTCGCGGCATTGGCAAGTAAGCGTGCGCACTCGACTGTATAAGTACTTACAAAAGTGCCGAATGAAGATCAATGCAGTGCGCTTGCCCTTGACCAGCTCACCTAGCTGTATTGTCTTGCCTTCGCGGTCGTACACCTCGATGGCGAGCGCCTGCGATAGCTCATCGGGTGAGACTGGCGCGCGCGCATCAACGGTATCGTTTGCTTTGGAGGGTGTTGAAGCCATCTTACGTCTGTTTTGCTTTGTCTAGAATGGGAGATGGTGGGTTGGAATGTGGAGATGTGCCGGCGCCACCCCGCATTTGACACGTTCACTTCCAGGGCACAGTACGCATCGAACCTTGCGCAGTTTCAATTCTTTCACTTGATATGGGTTCGATCTGCGCTTCTCGAATTCATGGTTGTCTTGTTGCTTGGATGTGTGAATTAGCACTGCAGGTGCCCGGTAGTATGAGTGCACGTGACCGATTTCAAAGCCATGCTAATTCTACATGTAACTTACATATAGGTACGTGTTCTGCTGCTGCATGGTCGATCCGTCACTACGGAGGCCGTGGTGTCTTTGTGTGTCAAACTTCAAGACGCACTCAACGCCAAAGCTGTTGACCGGACATTGTGCAGCCCTTCGTACGTTTCCCAGTTGGAGATGCCTTGACAGTCAAGACTGCTGAGCGGGAGCGGTAAAAGCGGGTCATGGCCTGTAGTGACGGTGAACCGCACTGGGTTTGGCTCACGTGAGAAGGGGAGAGAAGAAGCCAGAGGCGGCAAGATCCTGTTAAAGGACGTCACGTTCAATGATGGTGAAGGAGGCCGCCGGAGTGATGCCATATGCCTAGATAGTGCTAAATGGACGTTGAAACTTTATTTACTGTATAGAATGCACATCTAATTGAAGCTGTAGCTGTCGCAGGACTCTGTTATCGTTTGCTGCTCGGTGGTACTGAGCAATTATTTGGTCTACCTGGGGTACTCCATGTTGGCGGCCGGTAATTTGACCGCGAGAAATTTATCGAACTCCTTCATTGGTGGCGCACGACACAATAATAGCAATTCGAAAAGGCGCATATCGAAGACTCTGCAGCGTACATGTACCTCTACCTACTTTTACGATGGTAGACTTTGCTTAAGCGTCTCACCGCGTGCGCTGGCCCTGCACCGACACATCGGAGAACCAAACTTCAGTCCAACGGAAAGCCCGCGTTTCAACTCGGGTTCTGGGAACTGACAAATTCCTGCAGGGCGCCGTACCGAGATGAGCAATAGCACGTTTGCGTTAGTTGTGACGGTTTCAGACGCCAGCGTGCAGGGCAGCCCCGGCGCTGAAACAGCTCGAGGATCCTTGGGGCGAGAGTCGAAGCCGATCAGAACGCTGAAGAAAGTGACTCTCGCAAAGATATCGGTTCCAGCAAGTGTGAGCAAAGTGTACGACAATGCATACGCAGTCGCAAGGCGTGCGTCTCTTAAGGCGGGATCTGCAGCTCCTTCCGCTTCGCATGGGCTGTAGATTGCATGTTCAAAGACAGTCTGGACGGGAGCTGAAGCTGACCTCGAGACGTAGGGCTAAGCTGCTTCGGGCGAGACGTGGAACGTTGGAACGTTCAAGGCCATGCGAAGTCCGCACACCTCCACGGAAGTTCATGCGTACAGATTGTCCGTCGAGACCCTTCCTAGACACAGTGGGAATGCTGACAGCGAGGCAACTCGTCGAATTCAGAGGGACTCTGCTGATGTCAAAGATGTGTTGCACTAGCTGATGGTGGTGTGGTTTATATATAGCCATGGAGGACGATCATTGGCTGTCTGTCGCTGGTCACGCTGCGTAGCCGCCGTTTTCACCACTCGGCCGCTAGGAATGACTGGACGAGAGCGCAGTGTAGACGCTATCGATCCAGTGGAGCACGTCTTGCGGTGTGCGTAGGGCAAGGCAGTCAAGCAATGAGAGTGCTCTGTTTCGACAGAGCGTTTGCTGGCAATGGTTCATCGCTGCGCGTGGCTGCCGGTGGCGTTTCTAATCGAGCGGCCGACCCTCGAAGACACTGAGTGCTTTGAATACACAGCAGCAATTCATCAATGTAGAGCGCATGAATGAGATGATCGCAGGTTCACAGGCAGGCGGCACGAAATGGCCTGGGCACTGCGCGTTTCAAATGCTGCTCCTGGTCAGCGATTGCTGCAAGCTGCTCCTGGTCTAAGCCCTAATAGACTGCCAAGACCCTGGACCCACTCGTCTTTGATAACCCCCCGTTGGTCGCCGCCCACTTTCATCTTCCATCGATCGTGCTTGTCGCTCGTCCCTCAGGCCCTTCCTGCCCTTTTCCCTCTCTGCTCTGCCCTCCTTCACTCTCTTCACTGCCCCGCGCAGCTTTTGCATCTTATTCTGCTCCTGTTGTTTGGACCAGCCTTTTATCTCGCCTAATACACTCCTAGCGTGCGCCAGTACCGTCGCTGCATCATCCTGAAAGAGGCCGCAATCGACTGCATCAAGTATCAGCTCGCCTGCATTGAGACGAACGAATTTTCGTGACTTCGACGTCCATCTTCATTCTCGACACGTGCCCTGCCTGCTCGACAACGCGCCTTCTCGTCGCATCACTTGCTCTTGCCAACTGCAGCAGGCCAATCGCGTCCCAGTGGTCAATATCGGACCCGACGATTGAAGACCTTTGTTACTAGCACCGACTTCACTGCATCACCCATCGGCCGGTTTTCGATCAACACCCTACTTTATAGCCAGATCCTTGCGATCCGTAATCTCGTAATCACCAACGTCGTCATCGTCTGCTCCGTGCAAGCGCCTGTATATCCACCCTGTCCGTCTGATCATTGATCCGCGCCCAACACTCCCTTCGGTCGGCCCATTCGGTTTCTGGACTATCTCGGACATCATCTTCGCTTCTCTATCTTTCCAGGTGTGCTTAGCGCATCCTCTTTGTTCGCAACATTTTAGAACACCACAATGAGCATGGACGCTGGCGGTCTTGCTCAAATGACTTACAACAACTTCCAGCCCCAGGGCGGCATCGGCATGCCTAGCTCGGGTTTTGGGTCTCGTGGCAAAGGTGCCACTTTGAAGCGTCTCAGCCTGGCGTCTCCTCCAAAGGTTGGAACAATCTCCGAGGACTCGGTCTCGACTCCCCGCACCAGCCGCTCCCACTTGTTGGCTGGTCTTCGTACTGCCCCGAAGACTCCCACGTCTGCCTTGCCCCCTGCATCGGCTCCCTACGGTCAGCAGCAGCACAACCTTGGTGGTAACAACGGCAACCGTTACAACAGGCAGAGCATGGCCGGCGTTCCTCAGACCGCTATTGGTAACAGCTTCAGCGGCATGAACCAGTACAACCAGCAGCCAATGATGTACGACCAGGTCCTTGCCCCTCCTTCCGTGCAATACGATGACGGAGAGATGGACCCCAACATTGCTGCTCAACTTCTGGCGACAGAGCTGTACCTTGCTCAGAGGCAGCAGCAGCTTCAGCAGCAGCTCTTGACTCTGACTGCCCAACAATTTGGCAACATGAACATGAACGGCACGCGTCAGCAACAGCAGTACCCATCCACCCCGTACACTCCCCAGATGAACTCGTACGGCCAGCAGTTCCAGAACACTCCGGCTATCCAGGAAACTGGTCAGCCCGGCTTGTATCTCATGTTCAACCAGCTCACTGGCCAGTACCAGTACGTTATGGACCCAAGCTATCAGCAGGAGGACATTCAAAACCAGACTGGCCTGTCGCACTCGCCCCCACCGCCAACGCCTAGCTTCACCAACTCCCCGCCGAAGGTCAACACGCCGGTGCTTCACGTGTCCCCACCCAACGAGTCCAACCCCAACCCTTGGGCTGTGCGTAGCTCTTCTCCCCCGAAGAAGTCCAACACCCCGCCTCAGGACGTGGTTCCTCTCCCACCGCCATCCGCCAACGCTTTCCGTCGTGGCCACAAGAAGAACCTGTCTTCTCTCGCTGTTGATGCCAAAGCTCAGACTTTAGATGGTCCTCGGTCAGCCTTTGTTCGTCCCGTCGGCTTCCCGGCCACTCCAATGACCGGTACCTTCGGTCCTGGTCAGGCACGAGCCGGCGAGCATCCTGTCCGCCAGCCTCGTGGACCACCATCCATTGAGGATCTGAGGGAAAAGCCCACCACGAAGCACGAGGGCAGCAAGAACTTTGCCACCCGTCAACGCCGCCAGGCTGTGGGCAACCTCGTCCGTGCTGGCATCGGTCGCCGCACGCAGCGCAACGGAAGCGGCAGCGTATCGCCCGATAGCGAGAACTTCCCATCCTCCGACAACGATTCCGATAGCGTTCGCAGCAGCGGCAGTGGCAGTCTTTCCGGCAGGCCCAGCTACGGCAGTCTGCGGGCTGTGTCCATGGGTGCCATTGGTTCTGAGCGCAAGACTTCGATGGACCGTTCCTCGGTGCAGCGGTCGTACACCGCCGATAGTGTCAGCAGTGACGATGGCTTTGCTGTCGGTGGTGGTCTTGTTGAAGTCCGCCCTGCTGAGCAGCGACGTATGCCTAAGCTCATTCTGACCAGCGCCGAGAAGCGCAAGAGCAACATGTTTTAAGAGCTCAGGCTTAGACTCGAAGACTATATTACAAGGAACCGTCAAAGAACGACTACTTTGTGCATATCACGGCGGCGCTTTACGGACGTCGCACTTCACGGCCCGTTACGAACGTTTCTTTGTTGTCCTCTATGTTTTGTGCTCATTATTCTGCATTTTGTGAGCTGAGTTCAGCTTGTATCTTTCATCATCACGATTACCTTTCGTCTCTGCTCCGAGCAGACCTCTTACATGCGCTTCTTGTTCCCACATTTCGCGAACTGCTTTTAATGAGCCGGCGGATGCTCTGGATTTGGTCGAGGGAGGAGGATTGGTGTACCCGGTGTTCGCTGAACGCAGGAGTTGAGGAGGATTACGCTTCAAGAACAACGAGCTCTGCGCCTGAGGCTGGAGCTTATTGCACTCATTGAGCTCTTTTTGTTACTTTGTACTATTGCACACACACGATCCGTGAGTGAATGCACAGATCAACAGTGGAATATGTAGGATGAGACCTAAATGAAATCACACTCGCTTCAAATCCTGTCTTACACCTTGCTGCAAAGCCGTGATCATCCTACTAAATGAATCCCCGTATAAATGAGATGTCACCCATTATCTGTGCTTGCCTGTTCAAGTTCTGCACGTTCTTCAGATCTCGATTTACAATTGCCTGGGCCCTGCGTGACGGCGATCGGTCGCGCTCGCGTGGCCATGATAACGATAAGCCTCGTAAGGCTGAAGTTGGTGTCACATCGCGGGGAAGCTGCGACACAAACACCAAATTTCCATAACGCGACAGCAACCCAAATCTCGCTCTTATACGTAACTTGACGCTCTTTCTCCCTCTAGAGACTCAGCCAAGCCTCATTCCTTCGTGTCAGCGCGCTGCACACCTCACAATGACCGAACCCTCGCCCGTCCGACCTATCTCCCCACCACCGGCACCGCCCACCTCGCGGCCAACCCACACGCTCCCCGCACCCTTTACACAAGACAAACTCGTCGCCATAACGCAAGGTGCGGAAGCACTCGTCTACAAAACAACTTTCCTCACCCCCGACACGCCCGTCGTCGTCAAATACCGCCCACCAAAGCCCTACCGCCACCCCACGCTCGACAAGCGCCTCACAAAACAACGCTTGCTTGCCGAGGCACGGAGTCTGGTGCGGTGTCGCAAGGAAGGAGTACGGGTGCCGGCCGTTCTGGGGGCGGATTGGGATGCGGGGTGGTTGGTGTTGGAGTTTGTGGAGGGAAGGACTGTGCGGGAAGTCCTGGATGGGTGGGCGGGTAGGAGGAAGGAGATCGAGGAGGGAGATGAGAGAGAGATTCTGGGGTTGATGGGCAAGGTTGGGAGGGAGGTGGGCAAGTTACACGAGTTGGGCGTGTGTCATGGGGACCTGACGACGAGTAATTTGATGGTACATCAACCGTCCAGTACTAGTCCAGCGATGCCAACAGGTCGACAAACAACGAGCACGATGCGCGAAGCAGCTATGAGCGGCGCCGACCCTCCGTCTTCACCACCTCCATCAACGTCGAACTCGCTGGCCGGCGATGTCTTTCTGATTGACTTTGGTCTTACGACTGCATCGATACAGGACGAGGATAAGGCTGTGGATTTGTACGTGCTGGAGAGAGCATTTGCGGCGACGCATCCGGCTGCTGAACCCCTGTTTCAGGAGGTGTTGAGGGTGTATGGTGAGAGTGGGAAGGCGGCCAGGGGGGTATTGAGGAAGTTGGAGGCTGTGAGGATGAGGGGGAGGAAGAGGAGTATGTTGGGCTGAGTATGAGAGAGCAAAAAAAAGCAAAGCATCAGTCGGTGAGAAAAAAGGCTTTCGGCCGGGGAACACATGTTTTGAAGAACCAATTTGTGGCAAAAGTTCGCTCGTGCCGCGACGAGACTCATCATGTTCCCTATAGAACTCGGTCTCATGAAGTCGTTATCGCTATCATTCGAGCTCCAAGGAGTCTAGCACACAGCGCCATACTTCGATAGCCATGTCGTTTTCTGGATGGCACATCCCAAAGGAGGACTGTACCCTATCAGGCAAGTCCAGCTGCATCATATCTTCGCCAACACTCAACATCAGATAAGCGCAAAGAAGCATATCCTTTCACAGTAAATTTTCCGATTTCAGCTCGACGTACTCGCACATGAGTTCCAGTTCACACAATCCGTGGCACATACGCTCGTTTTAAGAGCTTTTGGCCGACTTGTTCATACATGCTTTCATTTCGATCAAGTGCTTTCACAGCAACGTGAGCAAGAAAAATCATGAATCTGATAGCCACAGCGCCATACAACCACCCCATACAATACCTCAGACACCGAAAATTCCCCTAGACCAACACCAACCCTCTCCCCTCCTCGACTCTTCCCCCTCCCTTGCACTCACTGCGGCTCCCCACATCCCGCACAAACCAACAACCACTCCCCCCTGGTCGCCCACACAATCTTCCCACCACACTCCTCGCACGGCTCATAACTCGCCAATTTCACATTCCCCTGCTCGTCTTTTTCCCCTTCGTCCAGCTTCTCAATGTCCCCGTGCACCTGATGCGGGCGAGCGGAGCGCCATGCGGCAATGTCGCTGGGCAGGAGCGAGGGACCCCAGGAGGGGTCTTTTGGGGGTGAGGATGGGGATGTGTTTGGGGAGATTGTAGGGGATGCGGTGGTGGAAGGTGGTAGGGGAGGTGAAGGGGCGTTTTGGTTGGTGGACATTGTTGTGGGTGTTGGTGAGGGTGCTGATTGCTTTGCTGGGCTGTTGTTGGGTACGGATGTAGTAGACGTATCGCTGAAACTGGAGGAGTCGGGTACGATGGCTTCTGCGGCAGCGAAGCGGACGGTCTTTTTGTGCGTGCTGGATGGTGAAGCGTAAGGCGTAGTGACAGTATTGACAGACTTGCGTGACTCGCTGTCGTCGTCAACATTGAAGCGAACAGTCTTCTTGGGTGTGTTGGTGTCGTCAGTCATCTTTGCAATAATTACTGGTGAAGCCGGTGGCTGTGGATACTTCGAGTGACGAAGCTCGAAAAAGCAATTGTCGCGGTGAGTTGATCGTGGGAAAGGTTGACGACACGCTGTTGGAGTGACACGACAAACGGAAAAGCGTAGTGACCTGTGTGTAAACGCGAAGGTGATACTATTGGGAAGTTAAGTGAAGTGTTGGTCTGCTGAATGCAGGCAAACCCCGCAGCAGTGATGCCGTAAAGAAGATGTGTTCAAGTCCCTGAATGATGAACTCGTTTATTTTTCGAAGACCTATTTGATCATTTGGATGAGCTACTCACCGATCAACGTTTTTGAGAATGAATCGTGTTAAGGTCGCGCTCACTGGCGATTCTGAGCCAGTTCGCACATCACATCTACATCCGTCTCTCCTCAATCTCCATCTCTGCCTCATATCCCATTTCTCCCCGGTCCCCCCTCCTTCCCACTCCCACCTGCCATCCTCCATCCTCCATCCTCCACCTCAATTCCACAGCCTACAAAACCGATACTTATTCCCACACAACCACCCCTGCTTCAACGTATCCAGCACCCAATAATGAAACGGCATATACACCGTACTCGCCCAGAACACTCCAAAGTAAATGCCTGAATTGATGTACGCCAGAAATTGCAAGAGCATGTTGCTAATTTGGCAGCCCACAGACCCGACAATACCTGATACATGCGCCGGAAAGACCAGCGCCGCAACGCCAACACTCGCTGATATCAAGACCGTGAGTGTCGTGGGCGTTAGGAACACTTGTCCAGTCGATTTCGTCTTCGTTGTCGCTGGCGTACTTGGTGTTTGTGGCTAGTCGGCGCGGTGGTATGCTGCTGTTCGACGCATTGTTGTTGTTGTCTTTGTAGTAGCTTGAGTGAGACGATGCCGAGTTGCGAAGGTTGCGTGTCGAGGATGAAGTTGTTGTTCTGTGGACGTTCGACATGCAGAGAAGATGGTGGCTTTAATGTATTGGTGGAGTGTTTGCTGTTTGACCTGGAGTAGTGTTTGTTGTTTGTTTGTCTGTTTGTTTGCGTTTGGGACTGGAAGTGGAAGGTGCATTTTGGGTGAGGAACGCGCGGACAAAGGCCTCATATAGACAGTGCGAGACTTGAATGTCTGGGGACGTATGGTGGGTGGGGACGTGAAGGGTGCTGGACTTCACCGCAGGTAGGAGACTTAATGGAGGCGCTTGTGAAGGAAGGTGCGATCATGCGAAGTAGCAAATTATGGAGAACGGTGACCTCAGTGCAGCTTTACTGCAACAGGAGCCTAGAGAGCGTTCTTGTAAAGTGAAGGTCGTCGAAGAACCGCAAGTGCGTCAGCTTCATGGCGTGAGTGGTCGCAGGGTGGACTAGGTTGCGACAGCGATCGCATATCATTTACCCACTGCTAGACCTCTTCACTCTCCGCTCCACCTGTCCGATTTGCTCTGCTCCGTCACATTTTGCCTCTAGAAAACCTCGAGTCCACGTACATGTCTTGCCTGCAATTTCCCCACATTTCCAGTTCTCAAGCACTTCCGAACCCACAACAGCCACCAAATCATAGTAGCGGGCCAACATCAACACACAGCCATGGCGACCGTCGCAAATTACAGCCGTCTTCCCATGAAAGCTCCCGCACCGAAACGACCGCAACCGAGAAACTTACGCACAACGACGTGCACCTTCCTCGAGCCTCTTATGGAAGAGAGGTACCCAAAAGCTTCCAAGTTTCCGCACCCTAGAACCCCGGCTCCGTAGACCTTGCCA
>Ga0265780_10005597_pt1 | contig 15860 bp, 13 predicted proteins | sample P1T30metagenome_FD_192432 | JGI IMG/M metagenome (GOLD analysis project Ga0265780, IMG submission 192432) | Plant litter microbial communities from East Loma Ridge, Irvine, California - P1 T30 | ecosystem: Environmental > Terrestrial > Plant litter > Unclassified | place: USA: California... | reverse complement strand
TGCTGCGACCGCCACACGGCCGCTTAATTCGCGGGCCCCTGACACGATCGTCGGAGAAGATGAAGCGACCCACTCACAGCCCTGCCATCTTCCACGAGGGCTTCCGCGCTAGATTCCTTCAGCTTCCTTGGTGCATGCAGTCGTTCGAGCATGGCGCATAACCAGGTGCTGCATGGTTTGTCGTTGCTAGGGGAGTTCGTCGTCCGGATCCTTCTTCGTACCTTACAACAGGTATTCGGTGCGCGAGGGGAACCACCTGAGCACCTGAGCACCTGCCATCGCGACAAAACCAGATTTTAGTGCGACCCACTGGGCACCGAACTCTTCGAACCAAGTTTTTCTCAGAGCGTCACAATTCCGACACAGCTCCTAGCGCCGGTTGCGGCACAGCCTTGCAGATAGAAGTGGAGGCCATCGCCAACCACGACCGTCGGAGAGGTGCTGCATGCTTTGGAAACCCCGGGGCTGGTCCCTAGCGGCATCGGTTACACCGCGATGACGGCGGATGTGCTATCAGTTAGCGATATACAGCAAGCGAGCGCATGTTGTTTTCTCTGCCGCAGCGTATACAAGTTTCAAAGAAGGGTTATGCAGTCATAAAAGATTTTGCTTATTCCATCGCAAAGGGTCGGTGGCTGAAGGCGGCGTGTCCAGGCGCCGGCATGCAGGGCAAAGTTTGAGCAGGAACCAGCAACGTGATACGACAGTGATGACTAGCATTGCATGTGAGATATTTGACAGGCTTTCAAAGCTTTGCACTCCCCAGCGCATGCATGGTGCCTGTATGACCAGCATCTAGTCCTTCCGTCAAACCCTCCTCCAAGCCTACTGAAAACTGGTTTCGAGAATCTCAGGCTTGCGCTCCTCCAAGTCCAGTATCATCTGTCCAAACAGCCCATTCGCCCACGAGAACCACTGCCTCGTCCAGTCACTCTCGTTGAAGCTGTTGATACTCTCGTGGATCAACCCCAAGCCATCTGTACTGCTAACAATCTGGGCTAGCTCATTCACAATCTCGGCTTCATCGTCACTCGTGAAGATGCGAACAATGGAAGCCATCGGCCAGGCCATGCCCGGTCCCTGGTGCGGCCCACCAACGGCATTGATCACGGGACCTCTCATAAAGTAAGGGTTCATGGAGCTGAGCACGAGATCGCGCGTGTTCGCATACGTCTCCTCGTTGACTGGATATTTGAAGAACGGCGCTGAGAGGAGACCCGGGATGTTGGCGTCGTCCATGATGTTGCGCCCGCCGAAGCCATCGACCTCGAATGCGTAGACCTTGCCGTATACCGCGTGGTCGACGGTTCCGTGCGTCTCGATAGCGTTGCGCACCGATTCTGAGAGCCCGGACATTCTCTTCGAAAGTGCTGCAGAGTTTGTGGCATTAAGTTTGCCCATAATCTCAGCCGTTGGAGTAAGGTATGAGCTAAACATCATGTTGGCTGGGATGTAGAGCTGGTAGATAGTGGCATCGTCGCTTGGTCGGAACGCGCTCCGGATCAAGCCAGTACCGTTGGCAACGGGATTGCCGATTCCGTCGTTTGAAAGAGTTTCGGTCGCTCGGGTGGTGGTTCGCTCCCATGTGTATGGACTCTGCAAGACGGCTCCGTCTGCGCCATAGGTAGGAAGCATCATGTCCTCGGCTACATCTAGTACCGCTTCGACAGCTTTCACCCACTGGAACTTGCCAAAGAAATCGACGTCGCCGGTTTTCTCATAGTAATCGGCAGATATCTGTAGAAATGCTGCAAGCGAGTCGAGCTCATACTTGCATTCGAATACGGTGCTGTTGTCGTACTTGGGAAAGACGATATCTTCGTTGGCAGAGTCGTTCTCTGCCGGAGGAACACCGCTCTCGGCAGGCGGTTGGAAAGAGTTGCAATACGGCGCTGCAAGTAGGTATCGCGCCTGAAGGTTGACGACTCCGCGGTACAAGCTGGCTATTGAGTTGGGATCGCTGCTGGCGTTCAACAGCGGGAGGTAGCTTTGTAATTGATTCGACGAGTCGCGTAGCCACATCGCGTTAATGTCTCCAGTGATAATGAACGTCAGCTCTTCCTCTGTGTTATTGGCAGCGTACCCCTTCCATTTGATGGCCGTGTCGAGCGTGTTGGGGTAGGCGTTCTGGAAGAGGCGGTACAGGTCCGGATCCTTGATCACATTTTCCATGCGCGCAACAGTATCCTCCAGGCCTTGCGATTTGAAAGTTCGACATTCTTCAGACGGTCGTTGGTAGGCGAGCTGGTTTTTGCCGGTACTCAGAGGTTCATGAACCTCCAACGCGTAGTCCACGTATTCTGGGCATTGCGCTGAGATGAGCAACGGTATATTGGAGAGCGCACCGAGGATCATGAAGTTGCGCATCTTGTCGGATGATAGCAAGGCGTTCTCGAGGAGCCAGAGAGAGATATCGAAGACAATGGACAGCGAGGACCGCTCTAGAGTATATGTTCGGGGCTATGACGGCACACATGGATCGTCATGGTCACCGACTGTCTTTGCTTCATTCGCTGCCTGTTCCTCCGAATTGGAGGTACCCCGCTTATGGATCTGGTGAGCATCGACGGCTTGGCAACGGATGCAACATTCACTGAAGCTATTCGATGGGCCCACGAGGTCGAAAGCACGGCGACGTCATTTAGCTCGTGAGCCGGCCCGAACGGTCAGCGGACTGGAAATTGGTATTCGGAAGAAGAAGGTAGTATGAGAGCTCACGGATGAGAGTCCAGGTACGTTGTTTGTCGATTGACTCCAACGCGTAAAGTGCCGGCAATTTGCGAGGTCATAGCTGGGGTGCATGGAGGTTTGACGATCTGCGGGGTGGCTGGCGCACCAACACCTACAACGAAGACAACTAATTTCGCAACACGTATCTGAGTTTGACAGAAGAGCGATGCTCGAATAAACTTTTTGGAGTATTTGGAAATGGTAAATGACTTGCTTTTGACAGCGTAGACACAGGAAGCCTTCCAAAGTTGAGTGAGAGCGCTCTGTGCCTATATGCCACAACAGGCTAGCGCGCCTACCCCAAGGAAGTGGACCGAAAGAACGCTGAGCTTTCAACGCTCTATCACTAGCCTCGTAAAACCTCGCGCTTCCCCATATTTCCTCCATCACGGTCTCCGCCTGGAACTCGAAACTTACACGAACTTCACCTGAACTCTAGAAACGGACATGATGAATAGCGATAGATGCAAACCAAAGTACAGCGCACCCTCTACACTTGCCGCCTTCTTCCAATGACGATAGTATGTATATGCCCAAGTCTTGCTCATCTCGAGACGTAATGGTAAGCTGACAGCCTCAATTGGCGCGCGCGATACCGGCCGCATGGAAGATACCAGAGAGCTTGATGCCATACGAAGCTTCTGTCTTTTTGGTACAGCTGCAAGAATTCCTTCTTTGATGAGCAGTCCAGAAGAGTGCCGTTCTTCACCTAAACGTCTAATCGACTAGCATGGTCCAGGCGTTAGCCCACAAACCCTGACTCAAGCGTACCTGAATGGAAGAATGCTCCACTGGGAATGTAGAGTAATCATCATCTTTGTCTTGTGGTGAGTTCATCCGTAGAGCGGAACCTTGCGGCCTGTGGTCGAACACAGCTGAGAGCTCATCGCTGCCCCAGACACGGTACGGCTCACAAGGAATACAGTCTGGACTCAAACCAGCGTACAATTAGACTTTCGGACCCTGCGCATATCAGTAAACGACTGCAAGACTCAGCTGTGGCTGTACCCAGCTTCGTGGACATCTCTCGGCCGATTCGGAAAACGGAATCTTGGTCGTCCGAAGAGGCTCCAGTGGCCCAATCCGTCTTTCGTGCTGACATCTGAGTCGTGTTCAAGCTTGGGAAACATGGTAAGAAAGCACGGATACCCCTTGCACGTCTTGCGATGTCGTCTGTCAAAGTCACTGGGGTGTTGCGGTTTGGTACCAGTTCACGCTCATGGCAACGACCGCATGCGTGATAGAGTGAAGAACCTGCACTGTATTGTTCGGAACACTATATCAGTCAAGAGGTATAAAACCCTTGGAAACTCCAATCTACCCTTATGGAAACCATGTCCCGGAACCCCGCCCCAGAACTATCTGTCCGTCTCGGACCACCCCGCTTCCCCGGGTGTTGACAGTATTCTGATCGTGAGGTAAAGATTTTCCCCTGTCGATCAGTGGCTTCACAGCCACTTCTCCTCGATCGTGAAATATCTGGAGGAGGAAGGCTTCGACGAGTGGGGTCCGTCAGGCCGGGAGTGATGGTTGATCCGTCGAACGCTTCTTGTCACCCAAACAAAATTCCGAACATCTCTTGTGAGGTCTAATCCAATACAATTGCAAAAGTAGTGCCTCTCGGTCGTTTCGTAGTGTCGCGTCGCTGTTGATCCTGTTGTAGGGCCTCACGCCCTCTTAGGCCGCATGTGTTGCAGTCTTTTTCGGCATCCACCTCGACGAGGCTGGAGGGTGCTCGGTTTCTCATCCGTACGTAGTGTTGCTACCGCTTGTTCAAGTCAGCTTGGGGGTACGTTCACAGGTGAAGCGACGTCATCTTACCTTGGACTCATCGGTGCGTGACCCAGGTTGGACTGATAGTAGGGCTTTGGCATACCCAGCTGGGGTAGCTTGCGCCAACTTCGTTCCCGCACTTCTCTCATGTAGGAGTCTTGCTCTGGGCTTCTGTGGAAACGTCTTGAGTCATCTTCAGGCTCTCCGCCGTAGAATCGGTAGACAGCGAAACCGCAGCAGACGAGCGCGCCTGCTCCGAGGATAACGAGAAATATGATGAGGGCTGGGGCGATGTCGAAGCCCATGTTGTTTCTTTTTTGAAGATACATTGTGACTGCGGAGGAAGGGGTATATGCTGTGGTACGGAATCTCGTGCGACGGGAGCGGGTGATATAGGGATGGAGTAGTGTTTGCTGTGGTGACACGCTCACGATCAACAAAGGTAAAGTAGAGAGTGAGCCTAATGCGCGGAGATTCCGGAAGCTGCAGGAGTGACAAGAAAAAGACCGAGGGGATGGTCAGCGTTACGCTGACGACGACGAAATAGTATGGTGTGATGCGGCAACGTCCCACAGACACCGAGTTGCGAGACCCTGCGTGCCACGATCACTTACCTATATACCGTTACAGCTATCGCTTCGGGAACCGCAAGGTCTTCCAGATCGTGCGTCTGATGCGAACCAAAGACCCAATCGGTTGCTAGGAGGATGCGACCCTTTCACCATGCTATTGGCTGCGTCACATATTCACGTGCCTGGGCAGCCAGTAAAGCTGCGTTACCCCACCTATCGACCACGTCTAAGACCAGTTGGCACTCGGAAACGCGTAACACCCCAGCTTCGTCTGCTGCGTAGACACGCGTGGAAGTGTGGTTTCCGGACAGCCCGGGGAGGCTATGTTGGCTGGAAGGTTTCGGACCTGAACTTGGCCCGACTCTTGGAGCCTCTGGTTTCCTTAGCTTTGTATACCACGATATGCCCTCCTTTTTCTTCTGCCTCTGGGCGCAATTTTGATGCGAATATTTCTGTCTTTTGGGGCTGTGAAGGTGAATGTTCGCTGGGGACGCCTGTGGTGGTACGGTCTTACTTAGCCTTGGTGACGCGTCATCCGCACCTTCCAGGCATGCCGAGCGTCAGATTCCCCACCTCCTCAGGCCAACAGCGAGAGCATCAGCTTTCTTATATGAAGATGCGACACTCAGTGACGCAAACTTTGTTCCTGGACGATGCGCATCGTTCGCCGATCGTGAGGCACGTCAGAGCGATAAATTTAGCATAACAGCGATGACGTCGCACCGTCCCGCGCCCTCGCCCTGACGATCCCTTGAGCCCAAGCTTCTTACACCTTCGACGTCCTTCTTCTGGTCCTCCTCTTTGACACTCTGGTTGTTGAGTTGAGATTTTACTGATTCCCATGGTTGCGATACACTGAAGCCAATGCTTACATTCGACACGTGATCCTCTTTGACGCAGATGCGCATCCTTCGGTAGCAACACATGATGGTACCCAGGTATGCGCTCCAGCAAGGGCGGGCGTGGTCGGCGCGCGACGGACGCAATGGTTTCAAAGACCCCAAGCGCCAGTCGCGCCGGCGACGTCCATCCTACCTGACGCAGCAAGAGAATGTTAATGGGATCTCTTATCGAAAGAGATTGTCGATGCTACCTTCCTTCTGTCGAGTCTCCAGGTTAATCTGTTATGGCCGGACACACACCGAGCGACGAGATTCTGGACCTGGAATTGGTAATGGACATTTACACCAACAGGCCCTCCACGAATCCAGATCAGGGCATCTCGGAATTAGCAATCAGCGTATCTACTCTTCAAAAAGACATCAAGAGACGGAGAAGTTGGGCAAACCAGTGCTTAAAGAATCGGGGCTACACCGTGGTAGGAGTAGATGGAAGGCCTCTCTAGATGAGTTGCACTTCGTGTGACCTGAGACGTTTCAGAGATGCACGCATCGATCGCCAGCCTTGTGCAAGAGCTGCATCGCCACAAAGTGGGTTGACGTTCGGGTTCGCGGTCCGTGATTAATCTATATACATTAAACGCCCTGGGTTTTGACGCCACCGGATATAATCGACTCGGATGCAGCAACACTTGCAGCAACACTGCAACTGTGTCCAAGACCCCACGGGGTATTAGTTACACTGCATTTCGGTAGCCATAGGGCTTACATACATGACTGCCGTAGATCCGTGCTGGTTCCCGTGAGCTGCTGAGTTGCGCCATCAGCGGAATGTTAGGCATCGCATCGTCATTCTCGGTTGTTGAGCACCTGAGCATGCAGCTTGATACAACAACGACAATATTCTTCGTTGAGTCCCGTCAATACACCGAGAGGTCCACATCGCCCAGAGTTTAAGTAAACAAAGTACCACAACGTAGTGGCTGAAACTCGCACGTGGTTGGTGACCACCTGGGCGGCGGCAGTGGCCGCAGCCGAGGATAGATTGCCCATCACCACTTCAAGGACAGCACTGCGTCTCATAAATTAATACTGGAGTCATTGAAATTCTCCTAGCCTATCGCAGTGGTTTCACACCGTCACCAGACTGGAAACACCGCTGGGCTTCCAATGATCCAAGAGCTCGACGACCAGGGCGTGTTTCCACGAGCGGATGGCGCTCAACTCAGAAACCAGGTCGACTCGTGCATGGAGATGAATTTTTTGATTGCAAGGCTTCGCCAATACCTGGTCGTGGGAAAACGTGGGCGTCAGTAGAAGGCCACTAGAAGACTTCAGATGAGTATATGAAGGGGCGTTAAGTCCCAGGTTGAAGGTCACTCTCGACAGCAAGCCCATCACTACACAGCTTCAACAATCGCTTCCTACAAGTCATTCACTTTGAATACCATCAACATGCTCTCTTTCCTCCTCCTTCTCGCGCCCCTTGTGGCAGCCCACGGCCACGTCGACAAGGTCGTTGCCGACGGCAAGGAATACCAGGGCTGGAACGCTGCTCTCAAGTACCAGACCCCCATTCCCGCCACCGTAGGGTAAGTGACTCTGTACGAACTGCACGGGAAACATACACTGACTCATTCGTACAGATGGCAGGCCGACAACCTTGACAACGGCTTCGTCTCCCCTGACAGCTTTGGCACTGCCGCCATCGTTTGCCACAAGCAGGGCAAGAGCAACGGTGCCTACGTTACCGTCAAGCCCGGCAGCAAGGTCACCTTCAAGTGGGACACTTGGCCAGTCAGCCACGTTGGCCCCATTCAGGAGTACATCGCGCCCTGCAACGGCGACTGCGGCTCCGTCAGCCCCTCTGACCTGAAGTGGACCAAGATCCAGTCCAGCGCCTGGAAGTCAGGAAGCAACCCAGGAAAATGGGCTACTGACGACCTCATTGCCAACAACTTCGCCTGGGACCTCACCTTCCCCAACGTCGCTCCTGGCAACTACGTTGTCCGCCACGAGATCATCGCTCTGCACGCTGCTGGCCAGACCAACGGCGCCCAGGCGTACCCCCAGTGCGTCAACTTCAAGGTTGAGGGCTCTGGAACTGCTAAGCCCAGCGGCGGTGTTGCTGGTACTAGCTTGTACAAGGTAAGATCTTCCACTTGAGTCGTACGATGCAATATCGGACATGTGCTAACGAGATTGTTTAGGCCGACGATGCTGGTATCAAGTTCAACGTTTTCCAGTCCTTCACCAGCTACCCCGTCCCCGGTCCTGCTGTCAACAAGCTCGCCAAGCGCCATCCTAAGGACCTTGAGTACTAGATACGAACACGAATAATGAGCTATGAGATGTCTGGAGGGCATGGGATGAGGAGAGTGGTTCATGGGTACATACTTCTTTGGGGTCGCTCGTTAAGGCTTGCGAGACGGTGTATATAGAGCATTGGTGGAGTGTATATAGCATTATGGAATCACATTGCGTTATCTTTGGATCTTAATGCTGTATGATGGCACTCAGCACCCTATGGTCGTATATGTGAGGATTTGATTAGCTAGCGTAATAAATCCCAATCGAAAAGAGTGTAGTGAAAACTGAGTGGAGATAGCTGCTGAATTAGGTCAAGGAAACTGTACAACCTGTGGAAGAAAAAAACACTTTTTGCCCCATGAGAATTCCCGTCCCCTGCACGCTCTTGAACTCACCTCACGCACTAAACACACTCAATGCCGCCAAACATGGTCGACAGCGTAATGCTCCTCCGTCTGGGCACTCCCATAAGCCGAACTGTGCAGCACTTCTCTTTGTATAACATTGTGGACACGGCTCATTCTGATACTCGACGTGCTTCCATCCCAGGTCGATGCTGACGTCTCTGAGGCGCTCTTCGTTACCAGGACCACCCACATCTCGAAGCTTTTCGCTGTGCTTGCGCCTGGCTTGTTCTCGCGCTAGATGCTTCTTGAGGCTGGTACTGATCTCCTTGTCCTTTCTGGGTTGCTTCATGCTGTGCAAAGCTTGAGGCTCCTCATAGTCATCTGGGGCTGACCGCTTGAGCGAACTAGAGCCATGATCAAGACGGTTTTGAGCAGCTCTCGCTTGACGTTCCTGGGCCGCTGCGATGACGAGAGCTTCACGTTCTTCAGCAGCTCGTTGCTTGGCCGCGCGTCGCTCAGCCTCTTCATGTTTCCGCCGAGCTTCTGCTTCAGATGATCGTTCCTCATCTTGTTGCTGACGGAGTCGCTCTTCGGCGGCCAAGACATTAGCACGTTCGGCTTTTGCAGCCTGTTCTTTGGTCCGTTCTTGTTTGAGACGCCAACGTTCTCTCAGTGCCTGGTCCTCGTCCGGCGGATGTTGAGGTTTATCGTTACCTTTGGTGACGTTTCGTTCTTTTTGTGCTCTTTCCCAGTCGGCTTTGATACGGGCATCTTCCTTGGCTTGTTTTAGTCCTTGTTGTCTGATCTCCTCTTGGAGACGCTCTCTTGCATGTATTGCTTCCTGCTCTCGTTGCCGAATTTGCTCTTTTGCCTTGGCTTCTTTTGCAAGAAGTGCCTTCTCAGTCTCCATGCGCTCCATCTGACGTCTTGTGGCTTCCTTTGCCTTCTCTTCCAATACTTTTTGCTTATCTCTCTCAATCTCCATCTTCTCTTCATCCACTTTTTTCCGTCGTGCTGCGGCTCTGGCATGTCGCTGCTCGATTTCCCGTTGATCAGCGTTCCATTTGGCGAGGTTAGTTCGGTAGACGTCCCATTGGTTTCGTATCCGAGGGTAGCTCTTGTTGTATTTGGCGCGCTTCCCATCGCTTTTCAGCGTATCCCAGGCAATACCAACCTTATGGTTAAGAGTTAGCTGAATGTCATCGGTCGTCTAATGAGAGTTCCTACGTTCTGGAACTGCTCAGTGTTGGGTGTGGCACCAACTCTTCTGCTGTCTGGGTGGTATGCAGCTTGCAACCGCTTGTGACACCTCTCTATTGTGGCATATGATGCGCGTTCATTGACCCCGAGAATTTCATAGTAGTCGAGCTGCTCTGGAGGATTCAATGGGCCGTTCATATTGTCGTTTGCTCTAGAGCCTTGAAGTTGGTGCTGTGAGGTGAGACGTATGTAATGTATGAAGCGTTAAGGGTGTCAGGTGTGGTGGTGTAGAAGGAATGGAGAAACGGAAGCGTAGGAAGCATTATATATGTGACAAGCGTCTCTTACTAGACGGTCAAAGAGCGGGGTATCTTGAAAGGTAAGAGAAGGAACGCAGAGTGTGCCTAAAGAACGGTGAGATGGATAATGGCACATGGTGAGATAGGTGTAGAAAAAACATCGTAAGAGAACATCAAAGGTGAGAGAACAAGCAGATTTCGCTATCTATTTCCCTAGTAGTTAAGTAGTCTTAGCTAGGGAATCAGACAACAGTAGGCACTTTCTGCCTTTACCTTAGATGCTCTAGTACACCTCGCAATTTACCTTTACATTTACCTCTGCATCGGATGTTCACCGAACTGACTTCGGTTGCCCATCTGCACACCGTGAGTTTGCATCTCTTTACCGTACTCCATTACTTCTTCCTCCCATTGCTTTAGCGCTTCCATTCCTCCTCCGTTGATGACCTTCTCAACCGCGCCAGCAAGCTTCATCGCGTCTAGAGCGGCCTGGTTTGTGCTCGCCGCTGTGTGTGGTCTGAAACCCGCAATTGCATCGCCGAGCAACAGTACTCTACCATTTTCTAGCAAGGCAGACGGCGCGACGACATCTGTGATGGCTTGCACGAAGGGTACCTCGGTCTTATTGACGAGCTCAGCGAACTGAGGCGGAAGTATCTTGTTCGCGAGATCCCTCTGCCGTTTCCATACATCTTCCTTGATGCCACCAGGCGGTAGTGTGATGTGATGTCTCTTCCCCTCGTTGTCTGTCATGAGTTCGACATGCTCCGGCGACTCTTCCTTGTAGTTGACGTACCAGACCCAGTTCAGCAATCGCTCACCAGGTTTAGTAGTCCCGTATTTCCCTGGTATAGTATACGCTAGTATCTGAATACCCTCCGTGTGGTAGAATGGAAACTTCTCGACGAAGACATCGGTGGCAGCCTGTGAGACTTGGGTTTCGGGTACCGTGCCACGCCATGCTACGTATCCGGCGTACGTTCGCTTGACGTCAGGGAAGTATTCGGCGCGTATCTTGGAGCTGGGTCCGTCGGCTGCGATGACGAGGTCGGCTTCGGTCGAGAACGTCTCCCCGGATTTGTGTTGGATTGTGATCTTAACGGGTTCTGAGAAGTCCAATTCCAGAGATGATGCAGGCTTTGGTGCCGCAACACTCGTGACCGTGCACCCATACTCATACGATGTCTTTCCCCCCTCTTCTTCCGTCGTGGGTACCTTCGCGTATTCGGTCTCAGTACCATCGTAGTTCGTTCGTAGGAGGTGGTACAGCAAATCCCAGCTTGTCATACGCTGCTCCTGGTTGTGTCGGCTTATGACACGGCCCTCCTTATCGAGATATAGCCGTTGGTGACTCGGGATCGTCAACGTGGTTTGACTTCGGTCGTGCGCTTTGAAGAACTTTTGCACGTCCTGTCCGGCCACCACACCAGCGCCCTGATCCTGCAGAAGCGGCGTCGGATTGCGTTCGAATATGCGGATGTTGAGATCTTTGCGAAGACGCTTCAATGCGACACCAGTCAGAAGGCCGCCTAAAGACCCTCCTACGATTACTATGTCCTTGGGCTTTGCTGGTGCCATCGTGATGCGAAACGATGAGTGTGGGTAAGGGGCGTTGAGCCACCAGCTCAATATGGTGAATGCTACATTTTAAGCTCTATGTCGATCATGATCTGCTCAAGGATGCAGTCTTGTATTACCGTTCGATGACATGCTCGAGGATTCAGTCGACGCGGGTGCCGGTCAAGCATCGCGACCAACGGCAAGCCTCGGCACTTGAAGCTATGCTTATGTCATCATGACGCGCACTTATCCTCCACTCTCACCTGGGCACCCTCACGAAGTCTGAGTAATTACCCGCCAACTGATGGACACATGGCGCGCTTGTGCAAATTTATCTCTATCGTGTTCATTGTTCTTTTTGTTATATACGTATAAAGCAACTGCGATCTATGCACACCTGGGTATCTACCAAAGCAAGAACTGAACTAAAAGCTAATACGAATCGCAAACACACGCAACGCTAAACTTCCTGAAATACCCTCGACGGCGATGCAGAACTCATCGTCACCTCTAGCGCACCGCGCGCTTCGCTCTCTCTCGCCAATTGACTCGCGAACTTACTCTTTGCACGAATCGCCGGACCCTTGAAGTAAAAGATGTACACCGGAAGACAAAACAGCGCTGTCAAGCCAAACAGTACCAGATACGACCTCTGAATACCTAGATTGCTGTACATGGGCTTGGTGTAAAGCGCACAACACCCCGCGAGCAAATCTCTCATGAAGCCGTTGCCACCAGTCGCAGACGCGCTGTGTGGTCCGTAGGCGGCGACCATGTAATCGATGGACGCGTAGTAGATGGCGAAGTTCGCGACTCCAATGAGGAGAGTGGCCATTATGACGCCGAACCAGTGGATTGGTGGCCCCGTTGCGACGAACGCGCAGATAAGTAGCCCGGCGGGAAGGAGGGTGACGAGCCATAGGAGTGGCTTGAGACGTGCCTCAGGTGCGAGTTGTTCGCCCCGGCTACGTCGAGCATTGTGACGGGCGATGATCGGAATAAAGGCGAAGTAGCCGATGATGTATGACACGGCTAATGCGACGAGGGCAAGCGAGATCTGCGTAGGCGTGAACGACCATTGTTGGAAGACATAGCCGAAGCTCTCGAAGAAAGAGAAGATGAGCGCGTCGGCGAGACCGCTCAGCAGCGACAGGAAAAGGACGATGGGCTCAGTCAGAAGCAACTGATATGGTCGAAACATCGTGGTGGCAACTTCCTTGTAGTGCAGCCTGTCCCTCCATTTCTTGTCTTCGTTAGATCCCCGGATGTTGACATTACCGCTCTTTCGTTCCTTCTTCGCGGCGTTGTCGAGCATAATGGGAGCCAGAGTCTCTCTGGCGATTGCCCCGTGAAGCAGCTGAGTCGTTACTCCAAGGATGAGCTGGATGTAGAAGTTCCAACGCCAACCCAGGAACTGCTCGAGCGGGCCTCCGATAATGCCTCCAATGACTGATCCGAGACAAGAGAAGAGCGAACACCACAAGACGGCGTATTGCTGCTCATCTTTGTGATACATGTCACCGACCATGCCCATGGTGACCGATCCACCAGCCGATGATAAGCCGCCCATGATCCTGCCACCGATGATTCCGGCAAAGCTGTTGGACGTGGCGCAAACCAGGACCGAGATGTTCGTCAGCCCAAGAGAAGCTTGCATGACAGGCCAGCGTCCAAATTCCTCAGAAAATGGCGCCCAGAATTCGCAGCCAAACGCATATGCGACGAGGAAGGCAGTCATCCCCAACCGGGCGTTTGTGATGCCGAAGTAGTCGTTCAGCAGAGGCACAGCGTTGGAGTATACCGAGGCGTTGAGATTCATACTGATCTGACAGAATGCGACCACGGTCAAAAGGCACCACTTTCGTTTTGTGGACCAAGCGTGCGCAGTGCGTTCGGGCGAGGTGTGTTCGTTGAGGATGATGGTGGGCGCGAGGCCGGGGGCCGAGGGTTGTGGCACCAGTGTGGTTGAACTCTCCAGACTGGTACGCGACTGCGCTGGGGAAGAGTTGGTGGAAGCCATATCAGAAGACATAAAGTTCTCTGTTCCTGTTATTTGTGTGTGGTGTATTGGATTGTGTGATAGTAGTGTCTTGAGATAACTATCTTAGAAAGGTTGCATTGAACATGCGAGATTATATACTAAGAAAGTATGATTTTACGATGGATGCCCAACTTTGGATCATCGTCAGTCACGTCAAAGTACTGTGGTTCTGTCGTTTCGCGCACCATAGCTCATCCTATGGGAGAGGGCACATACTAAGCGAAAAGCTGGAGACCGACCACATGCACATCGCAACCGTGGTACGCAGGTACATACCAGTAAGTAAAGTAGAACCGGCATCATTTGTGTATTCGTCCCACTATACTGCTAGGCTGCAAGTATCTGTTAATACTGCACCATGGGTGGGCGTAGTGAGCGTGGACCCCGAATGTCACCTGACTTCGTCTTCCGGCAGGAGAGTAGTCGAGACACGGTTCCAAAGAAGAGTAGCGGGTTCGCTAAGTGTTGTGTTCAAGATCTTGAGTGACAATCTATATGCTCAGCGAGCGTCTCTAGTACCGATGATCAGTGCCCAGTAGGTAGCACTTTGAGTTACAGCAGTCTTGTACGCGGGAGGCCCGCTTCCCCACGAAGCAATATCTCCATAGATCCAAGACCATGGCCTTTGTCGTCCTTCGGCGCATTCTATACAAGGAAAGAGATGAACGAGTCTGCAGCCTACATTAGGATGAAAATATGTAAAGTAGATGATCCAACGTCAACGTAGGCTCTAGGGGGTTCAGAAAATTTCCTGAACGGGGTGGGCGCGTGATATGATGTCGCGTGGCAACGACACAATGATCGGAGATCATGAATACATTGTCGGATTGATGAACTGCTCATAGAATTGTCATAAAGTATTCTTTAAATGCGTGGCAATGACGGTAAGATTATGTTTGTGTTTAACAAGGTTAATTCGAGGCCATTTTAGTACATGACGCCAAGAATACTAGACGTGCGGAAGTCCGTCGAACGTGCACAGTACTTGATCATATGTATGGTTTCGGTAATGACATATGATCTTGTTGAGTGTAAGGCGAACTCAAAGTCAAAGTGTTAGCGCGTCAGCGCGTCATTTCGCCAATACCACATAACAACGGCAGGGGGTCGGGTTCGCGGGTAGGTACACCACGATATGTAGCAACCCAGTCCAAAACTGTGTTTGCACGTGAAGTAATTGGGCCTCGAGGCCGTACAACGTTCAATCTCTCGACCGCATCCTTGTACCTGATCACGTTCGCAGAAACCAGACGGAGCTCCCACCCTCCTCGGTCGGATGCTGCATCGATATTCAGGTAACCGTAATTACGCGCCCGGCATGCTACTCGAGGTTGCAGCCTTCGTTATCGAGATCATACATCTTTCATGGTGATGCGACATGCCGATGGCCGGAAGGCATCGACACCCTGCCGCCACGGTACAGCCACAGTGGGCATTTTGTCCTCCCGCACGCTTCCCCGCACTAGGTGGATATGATCGATCAATCATGCGTGTATCTTGGCTTGAAGGTTTCCGCGGCTCGTTGCATAGTCGACAGGCGCGGAGGTACATCCTCAAGCGGACGGCGTGCCCGATGGACAGCTTGTGACAGCTACGTTGAAGCATCCGCGACAGGAACATAGGTGGCCTTCTAGAAGTTTGACATGAAACCTCTGAGACTGACAGAAGTGTTGAGCATGACTGGACGTAGCGCGATGTTTTCGAAGCCGCGAAGGATAAAAGAACGCATGAACGTCAGACTTTCTGCCGGTCAATGGGAAGACGTGCGAAAGCACAATGAAACGGGAGTACTGCATGGATATTCCTGTATACATAGAATCGAGCTGCATCAATAGTCCAAGTGCTATAGTCGCAGAATTCGGCGCGTGCGGTGCTGCAACGCGGCCTGCGAAGGGTAGAGCACAGCACTGTACCTGCAGCCGCGGCATGCGGTCATCACCGTCAGGACGAAGCGTTCGAAATTGGAGTTGCAGCGGGAAGAAGCCGCGGGATATTGCTATCGAGCGTGTGTAGCGATGGAAACGCTTCGAAGCACGAAAACGTTGACGTTGGTGTGATGGTAGGAGCGAATCCTGGGGTACCTGGGAAATTGCTGGAGTGCCGAAACCTCCGATGTCTGATCTCGGCATGCGACGATCCAGCCCAGCACGAACCAGAACATGATCTACCCCAACTTCGACACTCTCGTC
>Ga0265780_10005593_pt1 | contig 15869 bp, 13 predicted proteins | sample P1T30metagenome_FD_192432 | JGI IMG/M metagenome (GOLD analysis project Ga0265780, IMG submission 192432) | Plant litter microbial communities from East Loma Ridge, Irvine, California - P1 T30 | ecosystem: Environmental > Terrestrial > Plant litter > Unclassified | place: USA: California... | reverse complement strand
GCCTGCCTGGTCGATCGTCATCGTCTTATCTCCTGTGCTGGCACCGAGATACGGCTTGCGGATCATAGCGATAAGCCGGAGTGATCTGCACGGGCTGTACGGAAAACCGAACGATGAAGGCTGACCTCGCCGATCTCAACGCGTTCCTGGCGGTCGCGCAGGCGCGGGGGTTCCGCGACGCTGCGCGCACCGTCGGTTCGAGCGCCTCGACGCTGAGCGAAGCGGTGCGGCGGCTGGAGGCGCGGCTGGGCGTCCGCCTTCTTCATCGCACCACGCGCAGCATCGTGCCGACCGAGGCGGGGACCCGGCTGATCGAACGGCTGGCGCCGGCGCTGGGTGAGGTGGAAGCGGCGCTCGATGTCGTGAACCTGTTCCGCGACCGGCCCGCGGGGACGCTCAAGCTTAACGTGCCGGTGAACGCGGCGCGGCTGGTGCTGCCGGCTATCCTGCCCGGCTTCCTCGCCGCCTATCCGGACATTCAGGTCGAGATCGTCGCCGAGGACGGATTCGTCGACATGGTGGCATCGGGCTGCGACGCCGGCATCCGCTATGACGAGCGGCTGGAGCGAGACATGATCGCGGTGCCGATCGGCCCACGCATCCAGCGCTTCGCCACCGCCGCGTCGCCGGCCTATCTTGACGCGCATAGTCGGCCCGACCATCCACGCGATCTGCTGGACCATGCCTGCCTGCGCGGGCGCTTTACCGGTGGCGCGCTGACCAGTCCGTGGGAGTTCGAACGCGACGGCGAGATTGTGCGGATCGAGCCCCAGGGGCCGCTGATCGCCAGCGTCGCCGGTGCAGCGGACTTGCTAGTCGATGTGGCGATCGCGGGTGGTGGGATCGTCTCGCTGTTCGAGGATTGGCTGCGGCCGGCGTTCGACCGCAGCGCGCTGGAAGCGGTGCTGCCGGAATGGTGGCAGTCCTTCTCGGGCCCGTTCCTCTACTATTCCGGCCGCCGGCTCGTGCCGCTGCCGTTGCGTGCGTTTCTCGATTTTATTCACGGCTAGGGCGCGTCAGCGGATCCCGACAATGCGTCGGGTAGCGGCGTACTCCGAAAATTGAAAAAAATCAATCGCAAGGGGGCCGGCAATTGGCCTGTCCTCCGGCTGACGGCGGAAGTCGGCGAACAGGTATGAGCCTCGGAATGTCGGGTTTTGGGTCAGCACGGCCACGGTTCTGCCGACGAGAGGAGGTCTGTCAGCCGTCCTCCATGCCCTTCCAGAAGGCCACACGGCCATGAATCTCCTCCGCCGCTGCCTTCGGCTCCGGATAGTACTAGGCCGCATCGGGATTATCAGCCCCTTCGACGTGGAGGTCGTAGTAGCTTCACGGCCGCCTATCTTTGTCCGCCGGCTCAACACGCTCAGCGAGCTCACGCCCTAAGGATACATCGCAAAGATTTGGACGTCAGAGCCAGACCGGTTCATCGTCGACCCGATCCCACCAGATGCCGGGACTAAACACCAGGCGAGACATGGCGATCGCGATCAGGTCAACCTTTTAGCCCATGAAATGATTGGATCGAGTCGCCTGAGGCACGCGGCCACCCGCATCGTCTGCTCCGAGAAGCGAGCCTCATCAATAATGGCCCCGTTAGACGAATCGATGGCGTAATGTCCGCATCCGGTAGCGACACACCGCAACCAATCTGGTTATCGTTCATGGAAAGATTCCATCGTCGCTTCAGTGAGCGGATCAAGAAAATACTGGAGCGCAGTTCGCCGCTGGAGCTTGACCGTCACGTGCACTGGAATGCCGGGCCGGATGCCGGTGTCAGCACCGCGTACTTGCCGAAGCAATGCCATTTGGCTATCAGGCACAACGATCTCAGCCGTGAAGTAACTGGCACCCGTTGCCTCGTTTCGCACACTATCGGCTGATACGGTACGGATCACGCCAATTAGTATTGGTAAGTCGCGCTCGTGTAACGAGAGAAATTTTATCTCCGTTTCGCGGCCGGCGTAAAGGCCGTCGCTGTCTTCGGGCTGAAACCGCGCGCTGACGACCAGCGTTGCGGCTTCCGGGACAATCTCCAAGATGTCCTGCCCCGGCTGCACGACGGCACCGGGCGAAAAGAGACGCAGGTTTAGAACGCGTCCACTGATCGGTGCGCGCACCAGCGTCCGCTCGACTTGATCGCGTGCCGCAGCCCAGCGGGGCGTTGCTTCGTTCAGGCGGAATTGAGTATCGCGCAGAAGTGCGGCGGCGTCGTCGGCTTTCTTGCGAGTGACCTCGACTGATTGCTGAGCGGTGCCGGCAATCTGCTGCACCAACGCGGCGGTTCGGGCGGCATAGTCGGCATTGCTGCCGTTGAGTTCGGCGATCGAGCGTTCAAGCGCGCGAACGTTGTTTCGAGATACGATGCCCTGATCCGCCAGCCGTCGCGTGCTTTCAAGTTGAGCCTGCAGCGATGCGCGTTGCACCGATGTCGCATCGACCTGCGCATCGACGCCGCGCCGCTGTTCGGCGATCTGCTCCTGCTGCTTCGACAGCACCCCCTGCGTCGCGGCCGCCAGTGAGCGGCCTGCTCGGGTCTGCGCCAATTGCAGCCGTTGGGCTCGCTCGATCAATATCCGGTCGGCCGCGCTGGCTGTCGCGAACTCGACCGGCCAACGAATCGGCCCACCTTCCAAGTCCGCTTGCAGCCGGGCACGTTGTGCCTGAAGATCAATCACGGTGCTCGCCAACGCGCGTTCACTTGCAACCGCCTCAGCCGCCGACAGCCTGACCAGCACTTGGCCAGTGCGCACGCGCTGGCCCTCGCGCACGCCGATCGCCTCGACATTGCCGCCGGTGCGATTTTGAACAATCTGACGATTGCCCGCGACGACGACCTGCCCCTGCCCGAAGGCGGCGGCATCGAGGGGAGCTGAGGCTGCCCAGCCGACAAGCACAACAAAAAAAAGGATCGCGGTGATGCCCCCCAGCAGCAAAGCTGACCGCGCTGAATCGGGCAGTTGTGCGGTGGCTGACGGGACGGCGTCGGAGCCAAAGGGGGAGTTGGACCCGTCCGTGTGCAGGGGACTCATGCCCCGGCTCCCTGACCGGAATTTGCGACCACCGGTCCGGACGGCTGGTGACTGTCCGTAGGCTTCAGTTGGTCAATTGGTACGACGATGCCGTCGCGGACTAGCAGCACGCGATCGGCCACCTGAAGCAGGCCGGGTCGATGCGTGGAAACGAGGATCGCCGTACCCTGCGCCCTCAGCGTCGTCATCGTCTTCTTCAAGGCCGCCTCTCCATTGATATCGAGATGCGCGTCAGGCTCATCGAGCAGGAGCAGGGACGGACGTCCAAAGAGCGCTCGCGACAGCGAAACCAGTTGGCGCTGCCCCGCCGACAGGCCACCTGCTTCCCGGATCGTCAACATCGTATCGTACCCCTGCGAGAAGCGCTGTATCGTCTCGTGCGCGCCAGCAAGAGCCGCCGCATGCACCACCATGGCGTCAAGTTCGACCGGACGCTCTCCGTTCCTCATTGCGCCGAAACGCGAGATATTGGCCGATACCGTTGCCGGAAACAGCGTCGGGACCTGTGGTGTGTAGCCGATGGTGGCGCCCAACGCCTCGCGGTCCCAGTTCGTCAGGTTCGTGCCGTCAATGCGCACCTCGCCAAGATCCGGTGGCAGCGCCCCTGCTACGACGCGCATCAGCGTTGACTTGCCCGCGCCGCTCGGACCGATCAGTGCGACGATCTCGCCCGGTGATACGTTGAAGGAAACATCATTGAGCAGAAGACGCTCGCTTCCGGGCGCCCGCAAGCTAACGCCTGCGACATCGAGGGCCCCTCGCGATCGCGGCAGCGCGGTACGCGGTGCGGTGTCGTCGGAGAGATGTAGAAAACTCGTCAGTCCTGCATAGGCCGCGCGGGCCGAGAGCACGTTCTTCCATGACCCCAGCACCTGCTCCACAGGTGCCAGCGCCCGCCCGACCAGCAGTGACGCGGCGAAGATCGCGCCCGCCGAAATCCACTGATGGATCGCCAGCCAGGCGCCAAGCGCCAGCGCCAGCGACTGATATATTTGGCGCAGAAATTTGGTGAGCGCCAGGAACGCGCCGGAGGTTTCGGCGAGCTTACCCTGCCGTCCCACTAGATCGGCGCGATCGTAAAGATGTTGCCGGACAATCGTGTCGCGCATGCCGAGGACGCGAGCGACCTCTGCCGCCTGCACCGCATAATCCTGAATGCGTCCCTGGACCGCGGCGCGCGCCTGTGTGTCGGCTGCGGCGCGCTTGGTCGCCTGTTCGCTGGCCAACGCCACCGCCGTTAGCGACAGAGAGGCGAAAAGTGCGAAGGCACCGAGCCAAGGGTGAAGAACGAAGCAGACGACGATGTAGATTGGAGCCCACGGCGCATCGAATAGCGCCAGGATCGCTGGGCCGGTCAACACCCCGCGCAACGTGTCGAGGTTACGGATCGCTGTGGAACGCTCTGCAGGCGATGCGGATGTTGCACCAAGTATGCGGCGCAGGATCGACGGAGCAGCACGCTTCTCAAGCCGAATGCTCGCACGCAGCAACAGCCGCATCCGCGCGAAGTCGAGCAGTGACAGGGCGATGAGGGATATGCCGAGGATGAGCAAGAGAAACAGCAGAGTCGCACTGCCGCGCGTCGGCACGACCCGGTCGTAGACCTGAAGCATGAAGACCGAGGGGACCAGGTACAACAGGTTCACAAGCCCGCTGAACAGCGCGGCGTACACGAAATGGTGCTTGGCGCCGCGAAGCGCCTCGATCACCGGATTGGGGCTTGGGTGGGTCGGCATGGCCTCGGTCTTTCGGACGCGGGAGACGGACCGAGGGGTTTGTAAAGCCCGCCCGGTCGCACCGGATCAAGCGTAGCGAACAGTGACGCGATGCCGCTTGCGCAGTGCAGTGCCGGCCATACCAAATCCTGCGATCATCAGGAGCCACGCCGATGGCTCTGGAACGGCCCCCGCTGCGTCCATGACCCTGAGCAAATAGCGACGTCCGTCTGCCCCGCTGCTGGTGAGCGTGAACAAACCTGTCCGCATGGTGGGCGTCGTTTCGCTGCCGGTGTAGAGCTGATCCCCGAAGAGGGTGGCGAGAATGCCTGGGCCATCCGCATCCGAAATGACGATGCCGCCACCGTTCGAGGCGGAGAAGAAATCGATGTAGGCGTCGCCTTCCGTCGTCTGCGGGAAACTGCCGCTTAAACGCTCGATCGCGAACCCTTCCCCATCGACCGCCTGTGTTGGTGAGGGATTGAACGGCAACAGCCAACTTGCACGATAGTCGTTTCCGCCAACCGGGCTGAGCGAATAAAGCAGGTTCACAGCCAAAGCTTGGGTCGGGATGACCGCTACCATCATGGCGGCGGCGAGCAGGGGCGTGGCAATCTTCATGGTTTCTCCTCGGGAGTAACGAACGACTTGTTCGGATTGGAAAGTGGCAGCGTGCGGGCCAACGGGCGATCGATGCGCGCCGGATCGGCCACCGTGATGCGAGCGCCCGACAAGGGAACCGGCAGCGGCGCGGCGCGCGATCGGTCACTTGGCACCTGTGACCGATCGAATATCGCAACGAGTGGCTCGAACGGGCCGAATTGCCGCGCCTTGTTATGCTTCAAGTCGGCGTTCGGATCGTAAGGAGTGGACTTCGGTACAAGCGCCCCCACCTGCAATCGGCCAAGCAGCGCCAGCATCGTCGCTTGTCCAGTATACCGTCCGTACCGCGCGTTGGCGACGATCACCTGTGCGTTCAGCAGCCGCTGTTCGGAATCGATCAGCTCGAAATTGGACCGAAACCCCTCAGTAAAAGCGCGCTTCACACCCTCCAGCGCAAGGCGCGCCGCAGCAACCGCCGCTTCGCCACTAGCGATCTGGCGGTCGGCCGTGACGGTCTGGTTCCATGAATTAAGAAGACCAGCGTTGACGCTTCGGCGCGCGTCCTCGATCAAAAACGCGGCCGATTGCTGCTGCGCGATCGCGGCACGCACCCGCGATCCGATCACGCCTTGGGTAAGGATGGGAACGGTCACGGTGATACCGCCCGAGATCGTGCGGCCTAAATCACGCACCTGATAACCTAGCGGATTTACGTAGCCGTAGCTGCCCTGGGCGCTGATGGTCGGGTGGCGTTCTGCGCGTTCGGCAGCAATGCGACGACGGCTACTACGCTCCGCGAGAATGGCCTGCCAGAGCACAGGGCTCTCGCGTTCGGCGAGTGAATAGCCAAGCTCCATCGAACTCGGCATGCCTGGCAATACCGGGGGTACTTCCAAATTTCCGGGGTTATGCCCGACGACCGCCGCGAAGCGCGAGCGACTCTGTTCAAGGCTGGCCTGAGCCTGCGCCAACGCGGCTTCGATGATGAGCAGCTGCGCCTCGGCCTGCGCGACATCGGTACGCGTCAGGTCGCCCTCGCGTTCGCGCATCTGCGCCTGACCGACCTGGCGGTGATAGGAATCGACGGAACGCGACTGGATATCGACCAGTTCAAGGTCGCGGCGCACCGCCATGTAGGTGTCGATAACCTGAAACAACGTCTGATTCTCGGCCTCGCGCAGCCTTTCACGACCAGCAAGGATATCCGCCTCGGCGACCGAAATCTGCGCCGCGGTGCGACCGCCACTGCTGAGCAACTGCGTTACGGACAGCGCCACGCCCATCGAGCGTTGCTCGAAACGGGAAAAGCCTTCTAGGAACGAGCTGCGTTGTAATCGTTCGTTATATCCGATCGTTGCCGAGACGCCCGCACTCGTGCGATAGGGTGCAGCCGCCTGGATCACGGTCTCGTCGAGCGCGCGGAGCTCTGCACGTTGCGCCTGAAGCTGCGGATTGTTGCGATAGGCGTCGATGATGGCATCGGCCAACGTCTCCGTGGAACCGGGAGCGGTCGAGCCCAGGAGCAGCGCAAGGATGCCGGTACGACGCCACACAGAAGATCATCTCCAGTTCCGGCTAAAAAGGCGTTTGAAAGAAGTCCCGGGCAGGCGAGAACTGCCAGCCCGGGATGGAAGGGGGTGTCAGGCGTGCAGCAACACGCCTCCGCTCATCGCGCCGGCCATGGCATCATAAAGGTAAAACTCACTATGCTGCCCGATCGAACTGGTGAGGGCGGCGCCCTCACCAGTCATGGCATCAATGGCCGAGGCGTGCGCCGCCGTGCTCATCGCCGCAATCGCATCGATCGTGCCGGCTGCGGTCAGCGTTGGCTGAAAGCTCTCCTCTCGGATCACGTCGCCAATCTTAATGTCGGTGCCCGAAAAGAAGGCATACCAGAAATAGCCGTCCTTCTGGCCGGCCGATTGGATCACCGCGCCGCCCTGCTGGCTAAGCTGCGCGGTATCTCCAGTGCGAGTGCCATCGAGCAGCAGCAGCGTGTTGGATGCGATGGTAATTTTGCCGTCGCTGCCCGCGCCACGCAAGGCCGTTTGCGTGGCGATCATGTCGCCGCGGTTAAAGTCGAGCACAAGATCCTTACCGCTTGCGCCACTACTATCGAACAGGAACCTGTCGTTGCCCGTTCCGCCGATCAGCCAATCGTTGCCGCCGCCGCCATTTAGTGTGTCGTTGCCTCGCATACCAACGAGGAAATTGTCGAAGCGGTTGCCGATCAGCGTGTCGTTGCCGTCACCCGTCACCGCATTCTCAATCGCGCTGGTGCGTGCGATGTTGAACGCCTTGTTGCCATCGAATGTGGTTGCCTGCCCGCTGACGAGCGAGAGCTTTACGTCGGATGACACCGCTGCGGCATTGATCCAGTCGGTCCCGCCATTTGCATCTGTCAGGGTCTGACGACTGCGCTCCCCCACGATCTCCGTCATCTTGAAGAACTCGTTCGTATAGGTATACACGTCGTCGTTGGTGACTGCGGACCCGTACATATCAAACTTCAGGCTTTTGATCGTCAGCGCGTTGTCTACGTTAATTCCAAATGTGTCGAACGCAATGCCGCGGGCGCTGAACTCGAGTGCCCACTCCCCTTTGCTGTCCACACCGCGCATTCCTGAGAAGCCGAAAGTAAATTCTTGGTTCTCGGCCCCGGATTCAAATACGACTTGCCCGTCTATCGGTGCAAACGCCGTTGATCCGTCGGGCGCGATGAGCTTGATTTGAGACAGGAAGAACGAGCCGAAGCCCTCGGAAATGACCCCGTTGATGTCCACCGTTTGCAGATCACTGTAAAGAAGACTGACGTCGAGTAGTTCCAACGCAACATCGCTGTCGATTGTGAAGGTCTTGCGAACGATGTCGCCCGTGATATCACCTTGCGACTCCAAGACGTTTAGAATTCGGTCTGCGCTCGTACCATAAGCAGTGGCGCCGATTTCAGCAGTAGTGACCTCATGGACTTCATTTGACGACGTCATGGGAGCGCTGAAGAGGCCCCAAACCTCCGCCATGCGCGTTGCGTTATAAGCATCGACCGCACCATAGCCATAATCGTTGCTGAAATGCATCTTGCCGCCATTCCAGTTGGCGTTCGAACCGACCAGATTGAAGCCACTTTCATTGAGCGAAACTGTGCCTCGCTGTTCGTTCTGGATCAGATCGATGGCGACTTGCCGCGCCTCAAAGGCAATCGGCATCTTGGCAGAGACTGCCAAGATGTTCTGCACGTCGCGCCAGCCGAGATTCTCATTCGCATCAAGCATCAGCGCTACAACACCGCTGACGATCGGGGTCGCGCCCGATGTGCCGCCGAAAGTGTCGGTGTAGTCGCTTGCGCTGGTCGGATCGATCAACGTGTTGTAGCCCGCAGCGCCAAGCAGGTCCGTGGTCACCTGCCCGGTACCCCCAATGACGGCGAAATCGTTCGACGGGGCCGACACCAGCAGGTGCCCCCCGCTGTTACTGTAATAGGACGCAGCTCCATCAACTTGGCGGTATGCGCCAACCGCGATCACGTGACGATCGGTGACCCCGACATATGATTGGCCCGGCGAGGCGTCGTTGCCAGCCGCCATGACGGTGATCGTGCCTAAGCCGTCGCGACCCGTCGCCGCAGCGAAATCAAAAGTCCGTGCCAAAAAACTGCTGAAGCTGTCAGGGTTTGCACGCGATTGGGCCACGCTATACCCCCCGTTGCCACCCCAGCTGTGGTTGGTGATGTCAAATTGATTGGCCTGCATCAACGCGCTGCTGAACGCGGCTGCGTTGCTGCCGTTGACGAAGATCGGAGAGTTGGAATCGAAGATGTTCACGCCTGTAAGGGTTGCGTCATACGCAACGCCCACACCGCCGCGGCCATTGCGTTCCGCCGCAATGAGCCCGCCGACCGAGGTGCCGTGCGGACCCGTCGCCACGTCACCGTTAAGAACCGCGCTATTGACTACGACATGCTTGGATGCGTCGTAATTGTCGTCCAGATCCCAGTGCAACGCCTGAGTGCCGTCGTCATAGACTCCGACATTCACCCCTTGACCCGTGTAGTTGTTCCAGACCGTGCCGACATCGCCAATCTGCTTAAGATGCCACTGGAGCATCAGTTCGGCGTCAGATCCTCCCTGAGGATTGTACAGATCGTTAAGGTTGTCCACCAGCTTGCGGCTGATGAAGTCATACGCACGACCAAGAGGCACTGTCTCGTACTTCGTCGCCATCGTCACAATCTCCCAGGATCACCAGCAGGATTGCCGGCGCGTTGCATTGATGCTTGCGATGTGTCTGCGCAGGGTGGGACCGTCCGATTCATGCTTGCGCTTGAAAGCAGCAAGCAGCGAGGCAGGCGTCGACGTGTCGCGCCGCATCCCATGTACCGTTGGAGACAAATATCGTCATCCGTACTGCCCCGTCTTCTGCGCGCCGGGGCGAAGCCGCCGTGCGTGGTGGTGAAGCCTGTCGACCGCCTAAGCGGCTTCATTGCTGCAGGCCTTATTTTCTATGACGGAGGCGTGCGGGCGAGCCCTTAACAAATCTGAAACTCTTTTCCCGACGGGTCGTTCTTGTGTGCCAGCACGTCCGCCTAGAAGTGACGCAGGTAACCAATCCTCGCGGTTAGCGGCCGAAGCGGGGTCGTAATTTCACCGGCACGCGTCAGGGTGCCGAGTGCATAGCGATCGCCGCGGTTGTCGAACAGGTTGTCGACAGACAAGGACGATCGACCTTCGGCGTGATCGAGATCGATGACGACTCCCGTCCGGACATAATTTCCCTGACGCTGGCGATCATAGAACAAGAAGGAACCATACGACCTCCCCTCGTATCTCCCCCATATGTTGACATTTAGCTTGGCCGCACCGCCCACAGGCCGAGACCACGTCGCCTGCATTTGAGCGATAACGTCGGCAATGTCCGGCAAGTTGACTCTAAGTCCCTTGGCAACAGGTCTGGCTGGCTTGTTGTCGTTGAAGGTCGCGGCGGCATCGATCCGTAATTCCGGCAAGATAGGGCCGCCTAGTGCCAGATGAGCCGATAGGATGCGCCAGTCGTCCGCGTGACCGGTGATGAAGCCGGTAAACGCCTCGAACGTGTCAACTTGGAGCTTGCTCCAGCGGGTGCGCGATATCGAGGCGGCCATCATCCATCCATTGTCGACGTGCCAGCGAACGCCCACATCCGAAGTGGCGACTCGTTCATCCAATGTCTCATCCGTGACCACGGTAGGCTCTAGCAGTGGCACCTTGGCGCGCGCTCCCTGTTGGTAGCGAATGTACGCGGAGACGGACCGTTGCGGTTGGATAACCGCAGACGCGGTTGGCAGCAGCCAACTCTCGCGCAGCCGAGGATTTGCATAGATGCCAGGTGAGGCGCCAATCTGAGACTTTGTTATGGCCTGCACCGCCCGCACACCGGCACCCAGCGTGAGAAAAGGCGCGATCCTCACTGACCCTTCGCCAAAAATTGCAGTTTCGGAAACTGCGTTTCGCACGCTGATCGAAGGGAAAGCCACTATGATACCATCGTCTCGGTATTTGGAGCGGCTGACGGGTCGCGTATACGATATTCCCGCGACCCAGCTCAAGCCGTCGTCGTCGCGCCGATTGAAGCGGGTTTCGTGCGTCATCATGTTATGCAGGCGGCGGGCATCGGCCTGTCGCGTTCTGCCGAACGACACAAAGGCAAAGCGTTCTCGAAAATCCTGCGAGGCCAGGCCCGTAGCCGATACCACGTCCACGCCACCCATCCGGCCGCTGACCACGAGGTGGGCGGCCGCATAATCACTACCGAACGGTTCCGCGGCCACACCAAGGTCGGTCAGCGATCGGGCGCCGATCGTCGTATATTGGGTGTCACCGCTACGGCTGGACTGCACCATGCCGGTCACGTCGAGCGTCCACGAGTCTTCGATCCACCAGCGTGCGATCATGCGCCCGCCTTGGATCATTGCGTAGTTCAAGTTCCGGCCTACGGCGGGCTTATCGATATAGCCGGGTTCGCGGCGGACATAACTGACGGTGCGAACTGCCAAGTTATCGGTTAGCGGGACGTTGATCGTCGCGGTTAGATCCGCACCTTGCGAGCCGTGATGCGTTACCGAAACTCCGCCGCCAATCGTCGCCTCGGTCCGACCCCGCTTCGGTGTGACCGGGTTCATGCGGATGACGCCGGCAAGCGAGCCGGAGCCGTACAACGTCCCCTGTGGCCCCTGCAGCACCTCAATGGATTTCATGTCGTATAGTTGTAGGTCCGGGTCTGAAGCACTGTATGTCAACCGCACGTCCCCAAAGTACAGACCAGTTACTGATTGCAGCCGACCAGAAAAGCTCGAATCTGAGATACCTCGAATAAACAGCTTCTCGCGCCCCCCGCCGCGATAAGTGGACGAAATGATGGTCGACCGAGTGACCAATGCCTGCGTACCCCCCTCGATTCCGATCTGCGGTAGATCGATGGTTTCCACACTTCCAGCAAACGCATCGAGGGGGGTGGTGCGCTTGCTGGCGATGACGATCACGTCGGGCCCCGTCTCCACCGCTGCGCGTAACAAGGCCGCCGGCCGCACGTGCGGCGCACGCGCGTGAGCGGACGTCAGCTTCCACCCTGAACGATTCAGCCGAACTGCATCTGCCCCCGCGCTGCGTGCCAGCCTGCGCACCGCTTCAGATATGCTCATTCGACCGCGCACGGCCGATACCCGGCGTTCCAACAATGTCGGGTCGGCCAGAATGACGCTGATCGCCGCCTGATGCGACAGCGCGTCGCTGGCCTGACCTAGCGGTCCTGCCGGCAGGTCGAACGACCTTTGCTGTGCGGTCGCGGTCGATACGAAGGCGATAGCCGGCAGCGGCAACAGCCATACCGACAGCGGCCGCCTCACCGTCCGGTGAGCTTCCACCCGTCGCCATCGCGGTGCATCCGGACGTCGAGTAGCACAGCCAGCTCTTGCGGGCGGGCGCGGATCGGCGCAACAGCCAGTGAACCGGTGAACCGCCGTCGCCCAATACCCGGATCGACCATGATCGGCCGACCCAGCGCCCCCGACAGGTCGGCAGCGACTTGCGTTAGTGGGGCGCCGCCATAGCTCATACGGTCCTTGCTCCACTGGCCGATAGACATCGGCGCTCTAAAGAAAAGTTCCGCTGGGCGATCGTCATGCAATACCGCACCCTCGCCGGCGTCAAGCGCGATCGGTGTTCGCGCCGGATCGACCGTCACCGCGCCTTCGGCCACGGCCACGTTGGTCGTGCCCGCGATTCGCACGATCTCGAAGACCGTACCCACATCAACAATACGATGCGATCCGGCAGCGACACGGAACGGCGAGCCCGGATCGTGGGTCACGGTGAAAATCGCCCGGCCACGTTCGACGGTCACCTCTCGGGGGCTGTCCGGGTCAAGCGTGAGGCGGCTTGCTCCGGCGACGACGATTTGGCTACCGTCCGTCAAAGTAATCCTTGCGGCCTGTCCAAGTGGCGTTTCGATGATCCTCAACCGGCGCGCGGTCTCCGCTTGGCCAAGGAAGAAAAATCCCGCAATGCCCGCGGCAAGGGCGAGAGCCGCGGCTGAAAGCGACCCGCGCCACGCTCCGCCTGTGGTCCATCTGGCGCGGCTACGCAACGGCACGATCTCACCTAACTCTGCCGACACGGGCGGCAACCCTGCTGGCCGCGATGGGAATGCCGTCATGGCCGCTGCCAATTCCTCGACCGCAATCGTTGCGTCCATATATGCCGGACCGCGGGCGGGATCACCGGCAAGCCAGGCGTCGAATGCATCCCAGTCGGTAAACTCGAGGTCGGAGACGCGAACAGCCCATGCGACCGCGTCGTCTGCCTCGTTATCTGACATGTTTGCCATGCTCATAAGACGGAGACATCTAACTCATGCATTGTCGAAACTAGCACGGAAAGAGGCGAGCGCGCGATAGACGCGGCGCAGATCTCCTTCAACCGTGCCGATGCTGATCCCTATTTCCGCGGCTACCTGTCGCTGTGTTAAACCATCCAGGCGATGTCGCAAGAAGACTCTCGCCGCTCGTTCGCCCTGATGGCGTATGACGGCAAAAGCGCGCGTTGACATTTGCCGAGCTTCCAAGACCCGGTCGGCTGCAGGCTGTTCAGATATCCCGTGGCTCGACGCTCCAACCAGCTCGGCCCAAAGTGCGTCTCTTATTTCCGCCTGCCTTTTCGAACGCTTCCAGTCGATCAAGAGGCGATGTGCCATCCTATATAGATAGGCTTTCGGATCATGTATGACAGCGTCGCTTCTTGGTATGCGCATCCAAAGCTCCTGCAGTATTTCCTCACCAAAATCCTGCGCGCCAAGGCGGGTTAGAAACGTCAACAGAGCAGGACGGTGCATCAGGAAAATGCCCTCTATTTCTATAGTACTCGCTCCAGATAGATCCACTGCCGATCAGCCGCCCATTCCCAGCCTTCCAGCACCTTTATGTACTTTATGTCCTCAATTAACAAGTCGCGGCGACCTAGCCTTGGAGACAGGTAACGCACGGAGCCAGCGTCTATTTTTATGAGATAATTCAAACCTTTGCAACATCACAGCCTTTCGCAAGTTCCTGTCCTGTATTGGTGGAACATGTGCGTGACGGCGACCAGCTTTTTATGCAGATTTCGTTACCGTCGGAGGCAGATAGCGATGCGGGCGCTGGGTGTTGCCCGTGACGCCCCCCCCTGTTCCTTGATCCGTGAGGGTCCCCCGATTTCTCATCCAGGTTCAGGGTGAGTTTCCAGCGTTCATTCGGCCGCGATCTTGGCTGCGGCAGCAGCATATTCGACCGGCGTCTTCCAACCTCCACCGCCTTTCCAACGATGCTGCGCATCGCTGGAACCTTGGGCGGTTCCGCCAAGCGATGTGTGAGGGCGATTCTCATTATAGTCGCGCCGCCAGGCCTCGATCTTGGCCCGGGCGTTCTCCAGCGACAGGAACCAGTGCGTGTTCAGGCACTCGTCCCGAAGGCGGCCATTGAACGATGCCACAAAGGCGTTGTCCGTCGGCTTGCCTGGCCGGCTGAAGTCCAGCGTGACACCGTTCTCGTAGGCCCAGCGGTCGAGTGCCTTCGAGATGGATCCGGCCCATTGTCCACGCGAATGGTCCTGGGCGCCCCGCGTGACAGCGTGATCCGCGTCATCGCTTCGACCACCTGCTCACCCTTGATGCCCTAGTCGACGTCGATCGCCAGCGCCTCGCGGGTGAACGCATCGACCACGGTCAGCGCCCGCAGCCGCCGGCCATCGAACAGCGCGTCGGAGACGAAGTCCATCGACCACATCTCGTTGGCCGCCGCAGCCGCGGGTTGCCGGTCGCGGTTGGCGGCGCTGACATTGCGCCTGGGTTCCTTGAGCCGAAGGCTCAGTCCATCATCCCGGTAGAGCTGATAGACGCGCTTGTGATTCACGAACCATCCTTCCCTGCGCAGCAGGATGTAGATGCGCAAGTAGCCGTACCGCGACCGACGTGCCCGTCTCCGCCTGCTTCAGCGCGAACGCGATCTGCTCCTCGGTATGCCTCGTCTTCTTCATGTCCCAACTCCTCGCCCGCAGGCTTCAAAGGGCCGGAAAACTCTCACTCAGCATGGATGAAAAAACAGGGAGGACGTCACTTTTGATCCAGACTCTCATAGTCGATGGACCACTCAGAAGGGGGCAGATCATTGCCACCTCTTCCCCCGTTGTTTAGATCGTACGATGGGTGATTTGCCCACCACCATCAGGTAGCCTGTCGACTATGTCCTTTTCCGCCCAGATCGGGCAATTCCGGCAAGGCAATCCAGCCCCGCTGTACATTCAGTTGCAGCAGCTGCTGCGCGAGGCGATCCAGCAAAAGCTGCTGGCGGCCAGTGATGCGATCCCGGCGGAGCGCGATCTGGCATTGGAGTATGACGTATCCCGGATCACCGTCCGCAAAGCGATTGGTGGTCTGGTCGAAGAAGGTCTGCTGACCCGGCGACGCGGGGCGGGCACGTTCGTGGCGACACGGGTCGAGAAGGTCTTCTCGCGGCTGTCATCCTTCTCCGAGGACATGCTGTCACGCGGACGCGTGCCGTCCAGCCAGTGGATCAGCCGTGCGTCCGGCACGGTGACGCCAGAGGAAGCGATGATGCTCGGTCTTTCGCCCGGTGCGCCAGTGCTAAGGTTTCAACGCATCCGGTTCGCCGATGAGGTGCCGATGGCGCTGGAGTTTACGACGATCGAGGATAGCTGTCTGCCTAGCATCGCGGCCGTCGAGGACTCGCTCTACGCCGCCCTCGACCAAGCCGGCAATCGCCCGGTCCGGGCGCTCCAGCGACTGCGCGCCGTCCCATTCCGGGGAGAACATGCCCGGATGCTGGGTGTCGATACCGGCCATGCCGGGCTGCTGATCGAACGCCGCGGCTTCCTGCGCGACGGCCGCGTCGTGGAATTCACGCAGAGCTTCTATCGCGGCGATGCCTATGACTTCGTAGCGGAACTGAGCGACATCTGAAGACCGAAAGGGTCATCGGCCCTCACATTCCTGTTTC
>Ga0265780_10005592_pt1 | contig 15870 bp, 13 predicted proteins | sample P1T30metagenome_FD_192432 | JGI IMG/M metagenome (GOLD analysis project Ga0265780, IMG submission 192432) | Plant litter microbial communities from East Loma Ridge, Irvine, California - P1 T30 | ecosystem: Environmental > Terrestrial > Plant litter > Unclassified | place: USA: California... | reverse complement strand
CATGCTGAGCGAAGCGCGTCTCACGACCAAAACCTGGCGCGACTTCCTTGACGCTTTCATCGATGACCCTGAGCTCGCCGTACGCCTCAAGGACCGAACACCGCGGTAGCAATCGGACGGTTACGAGCGAGCCGTGACGCAGGTGGCGCTGTTCTACAGCTTCAGCCTGGAGGGGCATGTACCAGAGAGTCGCCAGTTTTCCGCATTCAGGTCACGAACGAACAGCGGCTCTGCCTGAAGCAAACCAACGGCTACCGGGCGAGAAAGCGGTCCTTCCGCAGTCGCCCAATGCTGGACATTCATGGTCACCTGAGCGTGCGCCGTAACCAGACAGGCAGCGTACGCTTACACGCGATCATAAAGATTTGCGCTTACCTCGCGGTGCTACGGCATACTAGATGTTGTCCGATAGAACGACACTTTTCAAAAGGCAGCTGCCAATCACCTATGTTAAATAACTGCCGAAATTAATGACTGATTCAAACTCCCAATTTCCAGACACCGTCGGCGTTGCGAAACGCGCAAGCACATCTATGATTTCGTTTTTGAACCACGTCTTGTAAACGCCCTGATTTGGATCAAAGAGCTGTATCTGCGACGTATATGGATAATACAAGGCTATCGCATGCCCTTGTGCACTGACAGGCGTAATGTGTATTATATTGTACGTATTCCAGATAACTCGAGACAGAAACTCGTGAGCAGTTTCTCCGTGCCTAAATCTTTGAGCCGACGCGTCGTTGGATAGCGACTGCCAGTATGCCGGCGTCCCTTGCAAATTCCGGGAGTAGGCAGAATTGGTGCTCAACTCCCAGAGCCCGAGCTCTTTCTGGGTCACTCCGTTCTTACGATCACTCAGCCACTTCATGCTTTGGCCAAGGCATGTTCCCTCTGGGTTGCTGGCGACTGTACGGAACTCCCAGTTTAGATATGGCTGGGAAGGGGATGACATCAGCTGTATTCCTAATGGACCTCGCTTCTACGAGACAGTCGCTAACGTAAGTCCGGTTTATGAATAGAGACGGTATGGTGTCGTACGGTTACAAACGCATATCTAACTTTGCGAATTTCGTTACAGCCGTTATCAAAATACGAGTTTCCCCGATGGAACGCGCCTGTCCTGCGAGAAAGCGCGGATAGCGCTGCTGCCGCCCTCGTCGGCGAATCTTTAAGCTCGATGTACGGAGAGTATATCAAGTTGGCAAACGGTAGCCATCTTGCGGAAACCTGTCGTTCCGCTCTCCTGAACAGTTTCGGATGCCAGCAGGCATACGAAAGTTTTGGAGGCCCGAACTCGCGGGCCACAAGCGATGGCTATGCGGATTTCGGCTTTGGATCTGATCCGGTGTTGGGCGGCACCGCAGATACGGGCATAATTTTAGATGCGGACGTTCCGGATCTGGATGGCGGCGTCGGGTTGCGGAGACGGATGGCTCGGCGTCTGTAGAGGTGATGGCTTCTTTGACGACGATCGGTACAGGTGGCGTCGGCTCCGCAGGCATGCACGCTGCGGGATCGGGGATTGTCGGGCCGTGCCGGGTAACGACGCCTGCATCCCGGCAGTGGCGCAGAGGCCGGCGGTGTGCGGGGTTGACGCTGGTGCCCAAAGGTTTCGATGACGACCATGCGCCCTGCAGCACGGGCACGGCGATCGGACCTCCGGTACGACCTGCGGCTCGGGAGCAGCGGGCGGCGCAACCCCGAGCAGTTCGCGGGCATGTTCGAGATGCACCTTGCGGGTGGCGCCAGCGAGCAGGCCGTAGTAACGGATGCGATTGAGGCCCTTGGGCGGGACGTGAGCAGGACGCGATTGAGCCCCACCCATCACCGGACACAGGAATGCGCAAACGATTTTCGCTCCTGTGGCTTTGAGCCTGACCGGAAAGAAATCACTTACCTGCTCGGTCGCGCCGTCAAGCTTCGTCCACCGAACCTATTGCACTTTTTCTTTCGGACCGCGCGGGCGCGCGGTGTACGTATCTTTAAGGCCATCGCTGCGGTTCGCGCACGCGTCTTTTGGCTTGATGATCAGCTCCAGGCCAAGCGTGTCGAGAACGGATGCTAACAGATCTATCTTTGGTCTCCGCCCCTTTTGCAAATTTTTATACAACAGGGATCTATCGATATCGACCTCCCGGGAGAGCCAAACCATCCCCTGATTAGACTGAACATGTTCTCTTATGTGTTCTAGGGTGTAATCAAACGTGTTTTTATCAACACGTCCTACGATATTTCTCAGTGTCATCGATGAACTCATCATTAATGTCTAAAATGCGGTTAGCTATCGCGCCTCGCTTCAAGCTCGTCTGCGTATCGATGCGCATCAAATAAAATTCAAATTCTCCACGCTACTTGTCATGAGATTCGACGAATGAGGCATGGCTTAATTCGGCATCGTCAGGTGATGCCAATTAGACTGGCCCGGTTTTTGAACGAAACTATTCAAAATCTTTTCCATATCGATGAAAATATTGATTTTTTCTCTAAATTACTAGGCCTGCTATATGATATTAATCAGCGTTTCTTTGGTATGCCGCGATGACGCATTGGCCGGCCCTGCGTGCGCCCAGCTGCCGGGGTGAAATGACAGCATACAAAGCTCTGAAAATACATACCGTTACTCGAAAAAACGTATGTGAAAAATTATTCATGAAATTACAGGTGCGATCTGAAAATAACGGCCATGTGCTTATTTTAAGCGTCTCATTCTGACGTTGCTACATGATAGCGGATGACGTCTCCGGATCAAAATACAAAAGCGTTGCAGTTTGGTCACGCGCCCCTTCAATTTCGGGAAATTTGTGACAATTGTAACCGATCTCTGATTGTTGTCGGTGTTTCGCACTGCGTACACGAATTTGGCAGTGAATACTGCGGGCGACAATTCCCTGAGGTTCACACAAGAAACCCAGGCATAAAGGGAACAACGTGATGAGAATGGCTACCCGGCGTCGCATCTTGGCGACGACGATTATTGCTGGCGCGGCTGCATTCAATTCGTCAGCTTACGCGCAAACAACTCGGAATGCCCCGGACACCGCAAGCGCGTCGCCGCCTGCCAACGTCACACCGTCCGATCTCTCCGCAGTCGCCCAAAACACTGATATCATCGTCACCGGCTCGCGTATCCAGCAGCCGAACCTGACCTCGGCGAGCCCGGTCACAGTGCTGAGTGCCCAGACTGCAAAGCTGCAGGGCACCACCCGGATTGAAGATCTCGTCAATTCCTTGCCACAGGCCTTTGCTGCGCAAAACAGCGCTGTTTCCAACGGTTCAACTGGAACCGCAACGCTCAATCTTCGCGATCTCGGCGATCAGCGCACGCTTGTCCTCGTAAACGGTCGTCGCCTGATGCCGGGCGACCCTACCGAGCCAGCGCCCGATATTAACTTCATCCCGGCCTCGCTGATCAAAAGTGTGCAGGTCCTGACCGGCGGCGCATCCACGACCTATGGTTCGGACGCTGTTGCCGGCGTCGTGAACTTTATCCTCGACACAGATTATACCGGTTTGGGTGTCGATACCCAATATGGTCTGTATCAGCACGATAACCGCAACAGCTACCAGCAAGGCATCAACCGCGATGCTGGCTTTGGTGCGCCGGATGGTAATTCCGTAAATGGTGGCCAGCTTGACACCACCGTCAAGATCGGTGCCGGCTTCGACGACAACCGCGGCCACATCGTCGGCTATTTCGGCTACCGCCGGATCGCTGCCGTCGATCAAAGCACGCGTGATTACAGCAATTGCGGACTGACCGGTCTTGATGCCGGCGGCTTCACGTGCAGCGGCTCCACGACGGCGTTTCCCGCAACACTGACGATCACCGGAGGCCGACGCTTCCATGTGACGCCTGATGGCGGGATCGCGCCGGGCGCGTCGATCTTCAACGCCAATCCTTACAATTACTACCAGCGCCCGGATGAACGCTACACAGCTGGTTTCTTTGGTCACTATGACGTGGCCGATGCCTTGAAGCCCTATGTCGAATTCGGCTTCATGTCGGATCATACCAACGCCGTGATCGCGCCATCGGGAGATTTCGGTAACACGCAGACCATCAACTGCGATAATCCGTTTCTCTCCGCCGCGCAGCGCGGCGCGATCTGCTCAACCGATAACCTGACCGGCAACACCGTGTTCAACCCGATTACGGGCGGCCAGTCTGCTCAAGCGAACCTCTCGATCAACCGTCGGAACATCGAGGGCGGCGGCCGCGATGCTGACCTGCGCCATACCGACTTCCGAGCGGTGCTGGGTGCGAAGGGCGATGTCGCGAAAGGCCTCTCGTATGATGCCTATTTCCAATATGGTGAGACGCAGTACAACCTGATCTATCGCAATGAGTTCTCGGTTTCGCGTTTGAACAACGCCATCGATGTCGTCACCGGGGCAAATGGTCAGCCCACCTGTCGTGTCACGGCGGCCGGCAGTGATCCGAACTGCGTGCCTGTCAACTTCTTCTCGACTGGCAACCTTTCCTCTGCCGCCCTCAACTATCTTGAGGTTCCAGGCTTCCAAAATGGTGAAAATAAGGAAACAGTGGTCAATGCCTCGTTGACGTTCCTTGGCGGCGAATATGGCATCAAATCGCCATGGGCCGATGACGGCATCGCCATCAACTTCGGCGGCGAATATCGGCATGAATCCCTGCGTCTTGAAGTGGATAACGAGTTCGCCAGCGGTGATCTCGCCGGTCAAGGTGGCCCCACCCTCCCACTTTCGGGCGAGTATAGCGTTCGGGAGGCCTTCATCGAAGCGCAGGTTCCGATCGCGAGCGACAAGCCCTTTATGCACGCCCTGACGCTTGAGGGCGGCTACCGCTACTCGGACTATAGCACTTCTGGTTCGGTGTCGTCCTACAAAGGCCAGGCAACTTGGGCGCCGGTGCGCGATATCACGTTCCGCGGCGGCTACAACCGTGCGGTGCGCGCAGCCAACGTCAACGAACTCTTCCTTGCTCAGTCGGTACAGATCGACGGGGCGACCGATCCGTGTGCTGGTGCCAACCCGACCTTCACGCAGGCCCAGTGCGCCAACCTTGGCGTGACCGCGTCGCAATACGGCAAGGTGCTCGACAATCCGGCGGGGCAATATAATGGCGAGAAAGGTGGCAATCCGAATCTGAAACCGGAAAAAGCCGACACATACACACTCGGCGTGATCCTTCAGCCAAGCTTTCTGCATGGGTTCAGTGCGTCGGTTGATGCCTTCAAGATCAAGGTCAATGATCTGATTGGCACGGTCGGTGCCGACTCAATCCTGCAACAGTGTGGCCTCACCGGTGCGTCGGCCTTCTGCAGTCTCGTTCATCGAGACCAATTCGGCACGCTGTTCCAGACGCCAAACGGTTTTGTTGTCGACACCAACCTGAATGCCGGCTCGCTTGAAACGCGCGGGATCGACGGTGAAGTGTCATACGACGTGAAGACGGGCAAGTTTGGCTCGCTGAATTTCCACTTCAACGGTACGTACCTTGACGAATTCCGCCGTCACGTTGCCACCGCGAATTACGATTGCGCCGGCTACTTCGGGAGCACGTGCGGTACGCCTGCACCGAAATGGCGTCATCAGGCTCGTTTGACTTGGAACACGCCGGCCAACATCGGCCTGTCTTTCAACTGGCGCTTTTTTGGGGGAACGAAGTACGAGAATACCAGCGCGCAGCCAGACCTCGCTGGAGGCTTCGCACCGTCTGATGCTCGGATCGCGTCGCAGAGCTATTTCGATCTCGTCGCTACGACGCGCGTTGACGATCATTTCAATCTCCGTCTGGGCGTGAACAATATCGCTGACAAGGAGCCACCGCTCCTCAGTCAGACTGCCGCGCCTATCAACGCGTTCGGGAACGGCAACACCTATCCGACTGTCTATGACTCGCTGGGGCGTTATCTCTTCGTTGGACTGTCGCTCAATTACTAAGCCTTGCCTGACTTTTGGAACTGGCGGCGGGTATCAACCCGCCGCCATTGTTTTGCCTCTCGTGCGAGACTTGAGTCGACCGGACATCGGTGATGTCGATGTTGACCAGCCCCCCGCTTTCCGGCAGCCGCTCCGGCAGGCTCGCGAGAGCAAGCGCGGAGCACCAGTCCCTCCGTTGATAGTCTCGACGCCACGCACTCGGCCGCTGCGAATCCGCGTGCGCAAGTTTCCAGCGTAGCGCGGCCTCAGCCTTCTCGTCGACACCGTGCATCTGGAACACCGCCTTGGCCACATCGCGGCCGATCGTGACAACTGGCATCGCTTCTCACGTCGATGACCACATCGGATCGTAGTGTCTTCCAATGGGCGCATGCCATCAAGGGGGCGGTATCTCGCCGTTAGTGAATGGAAACGATCGGCGCGCTGCGCGATAACCAGCGCATCAGCCTGCCAGTAGTGGCAGCCTGATCATCCTCGGCCCCTGCTGAGGATCGGTGTTCCTTCACCAGCCACGGGCACTGCCCAGGTCGGGTACCTGGGGCCGCTATCGGATGCTTACTCTGAGTCCTGACTTGCATTGCATGCTGACCGTATTACTCTGCTCATTGCGCCACGAGGGTGGCGCCGAGGCTTGAGACCCTCGCTTGATGCCAGTCACCGCTGCGCTTCGCACGGCCGGGTGGCCCACGCACATGTCCAGGCCGCTTGCGGCTAAAAGCGTGGGCACATGTTCAAGCATGGTCTCAACTCCCGGCTCAACCGGGAACGCCTCGCATCGTTGCGGAGCGTCTATGCTGATGCGGCTTGGTGCAGCTTGGTCGGATCACGCCGACCGCAAATCGACCGTTCATCGATGCCGGTGAGCTTCGACATGCTCGTTGATGAGGCGCTGAACCGGGTGGCAGAAGGTGATCCTCTGCCGCCGCTCGGTGATCGGCGGCCCGCGTCCGGGCTTGCGCTGGAGAAGCTGTATCGCGCCCAGCGATCCGGGCTCTTGCGCTTCTTTGCGCGCCGGGCGGACCGGCAGGACGCCAATGATCTGCTGCACGACGCCTTCGTCCGGCTGGCGAGCGCGGATCAACGCCGCGTCGAACCCATCGATCGACCCGAGGCCTTCCTCTCGCAAGTTGCGACGAACCTCCTGCGCGACCGCGCACGGGCAGCGTTCGATCGATCGGTGATATCGTCGACGCAGGTCAACGATCAGGTTCCGCCGGTCACCGACATGGTCGCCGCGCTCGAAGCCCGGGACATGTTAAATCGGCTACAAACCGCTATGCTGCGCCTGAAACCAAAGACACGTGAGATCTTCATGGCGCACCGACTCGACGGAGCAACCTACGCGGATATCGCGGAGCGAATGGGCTTGAGCGTCAAGACGGTCGAATGGCATATGTCCAACGCCATTTCGCACCTGCATCGCGCCCGAAAGGGGCCGCGGTGATCCGGTCCAGGCAGAAGGCACCACTCGAACGCACCGAGCGAGAGGCGCTGGAGTGGTTCAAACGCATCCATGCGGACGCAACCTACAAGTACCGCGCCGCTTTCGAAGATTGGTACGCGGCGGAGTCGCGTCATGCCGACGCCTATGACGATGTTCTGAGAACCTGGGACGAAACCGCCCGGATCGCGCAGACCCCCGTCGGGCAGGGGCGGCGGCCATTCTTCGCGTCCGTGTCCAGAACGGATAGCTGGCGATATGCGCGCTTGGCGCTGGTTGGCGCGCTCCTCCTCGCGATGATCGGGGTTGGTGCGCACCAGTTTGGCGGTTCCGGGCTGCCGCTTATTCCTGCGGCTTATGCAAGCAGCGTCGGTCAGATCCAGACGCTGCGGCTGCCCGATGGAACCCGGCTTACGCTCGACACCGACAGCGCGATTCGTCTCGCCTTCAGCGAGAGCGAGCGGCGCGTGATTCTCGAGCGCGGACGCGCCCGCTTTGAGGTCGAACCGGGCGGGCACCGCGCTTTCGTCGTAGCGGCCGGACCGACGATCGTCACCGCGACCGGCACGACCTTCGATGTCGATCTTTCCCGCGGCGACGTGGTCGTTTCTCCGCTTCGTGGTGTGCTTCAGGTCGGGAGCAGCACGGCTGCTGCGCCGTCGCAGCCGGTGCTGCTCATGGCGGGGCAAATGGCCTCGGTATCAAACAATGTCCTTCGTCGCGGTCGGATTGCGGCGTCTGATACGCAATGGCCATCCGGCATGTTGACCTTTGAGAATGCGCCGGTCGCCGATGTCCTGGCGCGGGCCAATCGCTACGCCGCCGCCAGGATTGTGCTTGCCGACGATGAGGGGCTTGGCACGCTTCGCTTTACCGGGACCTTCCAGGCAACCGACACCGCTACCTTGGCCAAGCTGCTGGCGACGACGTTCAAACTTGTCCTGACGAAGAACGCTGAGAACAGGTGGCGCCTTTCCCGCGCGTGACTGGCGACATTTTCCTGAAATAAATTCCCAGGGTTTTGCGCGCCTCGGGCGTCAACCCCCGCGAACGGTGGCGTTTTTGCGCATCGTCAAGGGGACGTCGAGATGGGGAAGTTTCGGGTTACGGCGATTCTAGCGGCAGCGTCGGTCGTGTTCTACGCTGCGACGGGCACGTCACCAGCGTTTGCACGAAGCGCCGATTACCAAGTCTATCGTCTCCCGGCCCAGCCGCTCGCGGAAACCTTACGGGCCATCTCGGTAGCGTCCGGACGCGCAATCGTCGCGCCTGCCGAACTGCTGTCCGATACGTCGGGCGCGGCGGTCGAGGGCGCGTTCACGACTCGGGACGCCATCGCCGCCGCGCTCGCAGGATCGGGGTTGCGCAGTCGAGCCGTCGCTGGCGGCTTCGTCATCGAATCCGATGCGGAAACGGAAGATCAGGATGTCGTGGTGACGGGTAGCCGAATTCGGGGTGGTACGGTTGCCTCTCCCGTCATCACCCGCACGGCTACTGATTTTCGCGATCAGGGCAAATACGATCTCGGCGACGCCGTTCGCAGCATTCCGCAGAATTTTGGTGGCGGCCAAAATCCAGGCGTGGGCATCAACGTGCCCGCCAATAGCGGGTTCGATGTCGGCGGCGGGTCGTCGATCAATCTGCGGGGTCTCGGCAGCGACGCGACGCTGACGCTGCTTGACGGTCATCGCTTGGCGTTCTCGGCTTCATCGCAAAGCATCGATGTGTCGGCGATCCCGCTCGGTGCGGTCGAGCGGCTCGACATCGTGCCCGACGGCGCCTCCGCGCTCTACGGCTCCGATGCCGTCGCGGGCGTCGCCAACATCATCCTGCGCAAGCGTTTAGACGGGGCTTTGATCGGCACCCGAATTGCAGGTGCGACCGACGGCGGTGACTTCCAGCAACAATATTGGGCGACCGCCGGCACGCACTGGACCGGCGGCTCGATCACCGGCTCGTACGAATATGGCAGCAACAGCGAAATCCGCTCCGACCAACGCTCCTATGCGGCGAGCAAGCGTCCGGGCCTAACCCTGTTTCCGGCACTTCGGCATCACAGTGCGATCCTCGTCGGTGAGCAGGCGCTGAGCGATACGCTGACCTTCGACATCGATGCGCTCTATCACATCCATTGGAGCGACACGATCTTTCCGACCGTCGCCAACGGCGACCTCAAGCTCGGTCGGGCCGCGACGGCATTGAAGGATCAGTCCTACGCGATCGCGCCCTCCTTCAAGCTGGCATTGCCCGGCAACTGGCGGATCAGCCTCTCCGGTGTGATCGGTCAGGAGCGAGTCGATTATGCTCAGACCTCCTGTGCGCTCGCCGCTTGCTCGGTTACCGGCAGGGGTTTCTACCGCAACACCGAGCGCGCCGCCGAACTCGGCGGTGACGGGTCGCTGTTCACGCTTCCAGGCGGAGATGCGCGCATCGCAATTGGAGCCGGCTACCGCACGATCGGTTTCGAGCGGTTCGCCCTCAACGGCGCGACGGTCAATGCGAAGCACGTCCAGGACAGCTATTATGCCTATGGCGAGCTCGACGTGCCGATCATCGGGCCGGCGCAAGGCTTGCCGATGGTCGATCGGATTACCGCTACCGGTGCGGTTCGTTATGAACGCTACCCTGGTATCGGTGCGGTCGCCACGCCGAAGTTCGGGGTGGTCTACGCGCCAACCCCCGATTTCGACATCAAGGGCAGCTGGGGCCAATCGTTCCGCGCACCGACGCTGTACCAGCAATATCAACCCCGCAACGTCGTCGTCTTTCCGCCGACCTATGCTGGCGGAACCGGGTATCCGGCTGGGTCGGCTATCCTGCTCGTGATCGGCGGCAACCCGGCGCTCAAGCCAGAGCGGGCGACGACCTGGTCGGCAACGCTGGCTTTCCATCCGCGCGCACTTGCGGGAAGCCGGCTCGAGTTCAGCTATTTCAATGTCGATTACAGCAACCGGATCGTCGCGCCGATCTCGTTCCTGTCGCAAGGGTTGGTCAACCCGATCTATGCGGATCAGATCACGCGCGCGCCGAGCGCGGCGGTGCAAGCTGCGATCATCGCCGGTGCGGGCACGTTCCTCAATGCCAGCGGCGTACCGTACAATCCTGCGAATATCATCGCGATCGTCGACAACGGTAACGTCAATGCCGGGCACCAGACCGCACGAGGGCTGGATATCCTCGCTGAATACCGCAGCAAAGTGGCGCAAGATCAGAGCCTCAAGGTGTCGCTCGACGTCAGCTATCTCGACAGTGCGCGACAGATCAGCACCACTCAACCGGTCATTCCGCTTGCCGGACGAATCTTCAGTCCGCCGCATTGGCGCGGGCAGGGGAGCATTGCCTGGACGGCAGGCGATATGACGCTCGCATCGACGATCAACTACGCTGGCGGTGTCCTTGATGCGCGCACCGTCACACCGGTCGCGGTCGAGGGTCTCACCAGCGTCGATGTCTCCGCGACCTACCACATCGCGACCGGCCCCGCGGTGCTGCGCGGCATCGATGTCAGCGTATCGGTCGCCAATCTGTTCAACGCCCAACCCAGCGTGATCGCAACCAGTTCGCAGACCGACACTCCCTACGACTCGACCAATTACTCGCCGGTCGGGCGCCTGATCAGTCTTTCGATCAGCAAGAGGATCTGAGCGATGCGGCATTTTCTGAAAGCCATAGTGATGGCGGTGACGATGGCTGGCTTGCCAAACCAAGCCAAGGCCGCGTGTGACACCCTGTTGACGCAGCCTCCGGCGAAGAGTGCCGCCAAGCGCGCCGTGACGGCGCGCGACCTTATCGAGCTTCGCGACATTGGCGACGGGGAAGCGTCGAATTTCGGTCAGCACCCGCGTCTGGCGCTTTCTCCCGACGGCCGCAGGATCGCTTTCTCGCTCATCCGGGCCGACCTCGCGACCAACGGTCACTGTCTTGGCATGTTCGTCATGGATTTGGCCCCCGGCGCACGACCACATGCGCTCGATCAGGGCGGGGAGTTGATTCCGGCGCTCACCGTCCTGCGCGGCTATTCTGTGCCGACCGGCGAGCACAAGGCGATCATCCCGGTCTGGTCACCGGACGGACGCGCGCTTGCCTATCTCCGGCGCGACGGCGGATTGACTCAGCTCTGGGTCGCGCCGGTCGACCACGGCACCGCCCGGGCCGTCACCCATTCGACGTCGGATATCTCTGCCTTTCAGTGGAGCGCGGACGGCCAGCACCTGCTCTATGCGACGCAGCCCGGCATTCCTGCCGCACAAGCAGCAGTCGCTATCGAGGGCAAATCGGGCTGGCATTACGATGCACGGGTCCAGCCGCAGATTGGCGCTCGACCGTTGATCGCGGGCGACCTGCCGCGCGCGATCTTCACCGTCACGCTTGCGGATGGCAGTGTTCATCCCGCCAGCGCATCGCAAGCGGCTACGTTTCCGGCCGCTGCCGACAATGGGCTGGCAATTGCCGCACCGGCGATCGGCAAGGACGGCTGGCGCGCGATCGCCGAGCGCCAGGGGACCTCCTTGCTGGCACCGCTTGCGCTGACGGTGATCGATCCGGCCGGTAGAAAACAGCCCTGTCATGCCGACTGGTGCTCGGGCGGCATCACCGGGATGTGGTGGAGCAGCGAGAGCGCAGCGCTATACGTTCTGCGTCGTGAAGGGCCGAACAAGGCCTTTATGGTGCTCTATCGCCTCGTGCCCGGACACGCGCCGACCAAGATCTTCACATCGGCAGACGACATCCAGGATTGCGCGATTGCGCAGATCAGTCTTGTCTGCACGCGCGAGAACGCGACGACGCCGCGCCGGGTCGCGGTCTTCGATCTCGTGCGCGGTCACGCTCGCGACCTGTTCGATCCCAATCCCGACTTTGCCAACATTGCATTGGGAACGGTGCGGCGCCTGTTCGCCCGCAACACGCTCGGGCTCGACAGCTGGGCCGATCTCGTCCTGCCGCCGCACTACACTCCGGGAACCCGGCTCCCGCTCGTGATCGTGCAATATCATAGCGATGGTTTCCTGCGCGGCGGCACTGGCGATGAGTATCCGATCCATCTGTTCGCGGCGCGCGGGTTTGCAGTCCTGAGTTTCGAAATCCCGCCCCGCGTCGCGACAGCCTATCCCAACGCAAAATCGGCGTTCGAGCTCAACGCCATCACGTTCAAGGACTGGGGCGAGCGCCGCAGCCTGCTGTCCTCGCTGCTTGCCGAAATCGATGCGGCGATCGCCACCGGCACAGTCGATCCGACGCGTATCGGCATTTCCGGACTGAGTGACGGTGCATCGACCGTGGAGTTCGCCATGATCAACAGTCACCGCTTCGCTGCGGCAGCGGTCAGCAGTTGCTGCTACGAGCCCCGGTCGATGCTCGTGAATTCGGGGCCGGCGTTTTCGGAGTATCTGCGCAAGATGGGTTTTCCCGGCGTCACCCGCGACGATCCGGATTTCTGGCGGCCGAACTCGTTCGTCGTCAGCGGCGCCACAACCGACACGCCGTTGCTGATGCAGTTGGCGGACAGCGAATATATCGGCGCGCTCGAGACCTACCAGGCGCTGACCGAATACAAGAAGCCGGTCGACGTCTTTGTCTTCCCGGACGAATTCCACGTCAAACGCCAGCCCGAACACCGCGCTGCGATCTACGCGCGCAACCTCGACTGGTTCGCTTTCTGGCTGCAAGACACGGTCGATCCCGATCCGTCCAAGGCAGCGCAATATGCGCGCTGGCAAGCGATGCGACAGGCGCGTGGAGCGGCCGGGGCGGGTCAGGACCAGTGACGCGTCCAAGCTTCGACATCGCCGAGCCGGAGCAGTCTCGTGAAATCGTAGCTGCGCGCCGGAGCGTGATCGTCGAGGGAGACTCGCACCGCCTCGACATCGATCAGACCGCTTTGGGCAAGGTAGCCATCCAGCAGCATCGCGCGAAACTGCGTTCGGTAGCGTTCGATCAGGATCGTCGCGAAATGGTTGGGCAACGCCTTGGAACGGCGGTTGATCGTCTCGGCGGGCAGATCGGCAGCGAAGGCGGCACGCGCCGCTGCCCGGTTGTGGCCCGGCGCAAACCACAGCGCGCTCGGGATGCGAAGGCACGCTTCCGCAACCGGTTGCGACATCAGTGGCGAGGCCCGCAGCGGTCCCTCAGGTGGATAGGAGGATTCAACCAGCGCCTGCGCCACTGCCAGCAACCAGATATGCACGGCTTTTCCGGGCAGAGCGTCACTGGGGGCTGTCAGCCAGGGATGATCGAGCTGAGCGCGGGCCATGCTCGCGGCGTCCGCACTCAGCAGCGATGTGTCGATCGGCGGGCTGACCCCGCGCGGACGAAACCAGGCTCGGCGGATCGCATGCGCAAGCACCTTCGGCACGCTGGTCTCGGCTAGGTCCGCCAGCGATACTGCTGTCGACCAGAGCTTTTTCCCGAAACCGGCGGTGAGCAGGCTGTCTGCGACGGCGGCGACCGAGCGATGCGAACAGAAGAGATTATCGCCGCCGCCGCCATCGACGATGACGCGCGCGCCGTGCGTTGCCGCCGCAGCGGCGATGCCGTGTTCGACTGCCTGGAAAAAGCTCCGGCTCGCTGGACGCGGTAGCGATGCGGCGGAAGACGCCGTGACATCGACCGACCCGGCGTCGAGGGTGCGTTCCTCAAGCGCGACACCGCAGTGCTGCGCGACGAGTCGGGCGTAATCGCGCTCGTCGCCGGCGGCATCCCCCGGAAACAAGGTGATGCTCTGCGCCGTGACGGGGAGGGCCGCAACGGCTGCCGTCACGATCGACGAGTCGAGACCGCCGGAAAGCATGACGAGCACGCGATCGTGCCCGGAGACGGCAGCGCTGATCGCGCAACGCACCGCCTTGCGGAGCGCGCGGTGGGCGGTCGCTGGATCATCGACTGGGTCGCGGGCAAACGGCCAAGGCGACCACAGCGCGCTCAAGACCCATGTTCCGGTGCACGCGAGATCGTGGCGCGTGCCGCCGCGGACCTCGTCAACACTGGCAAGGCAGGTCTCTGCCGTCATCAGATCGCCGCGCCCAAGGCTACGCGCGACTGCGCCGCGATCGATCATGATGCTCCGGCGGCTGACGTATCGCAGCAACGCCGCGTCGGAGGCGATCAGCCAGAGGTCGCCGTCGAATAGGTGCAGGCAGCCAAGGTCGCCGAACGGCGCACGCACGATCGCGAGGTGATCAGGGTCCGGCGCGAGCAGCGCGACATAGTCTCCCCAAAAGTTTCGTGCGAGCTCGAGGCCAGCGCTGACGGCAATCGCGTACTGCTCCTCAGCGCTGAGCGTGATTCGTGGCGTGGCTGAACCGCGATCATGGAGCGTGCCAAGGATCACGCCGGTGGTGTCGGCATGAATCGGCAGCGCTGGGTCTGCCACGATCAGCAGGGCTGCATCATCATAGCAGCATCGCAGCGCGTGATCGGCGAGCAGGGCGTCCAGACGCGACCGGTCGTGATCGAGGAGGCCGCCCGGTCGGTAGAGCGCGAGATAGCGCTTGCGCATCAGACGACCAGGATCGGCGTATAGCTGCGGACGCGATCGACTCGGTCGTTGATCAGCAGCGATCCGCTCTGAACCCAGCAATGCGCGGCAAACGGGCCGGTCATGACACCGATCACGAGCTGCGCCCAAAGACCCCGCGCCGATATCATGCGCATCACCGCCAGTGACTGCGCGAGACAGCGATCATGCGTCGAGACCAGATGGCCGGCCCGCGCGAAAGCCGCTGCGATGCGCGACAGCGCTGCCTCGTCCGTGCTCGCCGCACGCGTGCGGTCAGCAACCGCAGCTGCGAGGTTCACGCGCAGCGGGCGGCGTTTCAGGCGTCGGACGCTGGCAACGGCCGACGCTACCGCCAGCAGTGTCATCGTTCGGCTCGCGTTCTGACCGGGCCGGTCGAGTAAACTTGAGACCGGCACCGGCGGCGGCGCGCAGGGCGCGGCGGTGTGGTCCGAAGCGCTCGTTACCTCAAGGAGTCCGCGCCGCACGAGGGCTTCGACACGCGCAAGCGCGTCGGCGTCGAGTTGCTTTTGACCGATCAATCGCCGCAAGGCACGCTCGCTCTCGTTCTCGAGTGCGAAATACCGGTCGGCCACGATGTCGAGGAAGAGCAGGCGCTCGGAAACCTCGCAAAACGAAACGCCCGCGCGCAATCCATAAGGCGCCGCCATGAGAAACGGCGCGCGGCTCGCGCCGCGCGCCATCCCTTCAGTCGTCGGAGAGGCCAGCGACGACTTCGCCGCTGATGAAGTCGATCAGGACCCCCTGGCCGCCGAGCGTCACGCTGCTGGCTGAGCCCAGATCGATCACGTCGGACTGGATTTCGGTGTCGCGTTCCATGTCACGTCTCCTCATGTCGCTGCCGGTTTTGGCAGCACCGAGAAGGCTAAGAGCGGTGCCAGGCTATCCAAAGTTTATACCGTGAATATATCGGGAATGTTGTCCCATCTGGTCGGCGCTGACTTGGATGCTCGCCCGCAGCGGCGACGGGGCGTGGCAGGATCACGGGCCGTCG
>Ga0265780_10005591_pt1 | contig 15873 bp, 14 predicted proteins | sample P1T30metagenome_FD_192432 | JGI IMG/M metagenome (GOLD analysis project Ga0265780, IMG submission 192432) | Plant litter microbial communities from East Loma Ridge, Irvine, California - P1 T30 | ecosystem: Environmental > Terrestrial > Plant litter > Unclassified | place: USA: California... | reverse complement strand
AACAGGCTGTCGAACTGACACAGCACATTGATGCTTCCCATTACTTTCCAGTGAACGTAAAAACGGAGAAGTCCCAGTATCTAGGCAATCCAGAATGCGTGAAGTATATCAGGTACAATCGCCCTACTGCTCCTGGTATACATTCGTGCTATTTCAACTGTCCAAAGGTAAACATATCTACTGCTCTTTCATCCGCGCTACATGTTGCAGTACTGCAGTGCAAGCGTTCCTTCGCTCAATACAATCTTTCTTCCGCACGTTGGTGCGCATATCACTAGGTTTCTAATCGTTCATGTTGTGTAGGGTTGTGAGTTGTGAGTTGTGAGTTGTGAGTTGTGAGTTGTGAGTTGTGAGTTGTGAGTTGTGATTGAGACGCCATCACACCCAAGTGCGCTAACGACACATGTGGGTTAGTTAGACGAGTATGACGTCTTTTAGCCACGTTTCTGCAATGACCAACATGCTCAAACACAACCTCTCTCTTTCATTTCGCGACCCCATATTGGTATGCACCACTTGTGTATCCCGTCATTGCAAACACTTCTCTCAGCTCAGCTCTCGGCGAGTTTTTCACTACTGGTGTAATGCTGACCAGTCGGGGCTTTCTGTCCCAAACAACAGCCCTGTCCTCACACAGATTAATCATGCATGCCGGCAACACAAACGCCCAACGTGGAGTATAAGCGAATTAAGACTTGCTTGGCATTTTATATACAACAGCTATGCCTGCATGTCTCCACCAACCGCACACTCCGCTTGCATTTCTGCCCAAGACCTCTTAGCATCACTTACGTAAACTGTGTGAAGAACTCCCATGAGTTTGCTGGCGCGAACGGCGTGCTGGAGCCCGAGTTCGTTTGCGAAGGATTGTGGTCTCCATTGTGAATGACTGTAGGTATGTCAGTCTGATCATCCGCAATGTTGACTTATCGGTTACGCACCCCAAGTCACAGGGAATCCTGTCTTGCAGCCAGTGTACTGCGTCTTGACTGAGTTGGCGCCGTTCGGACCAGGTTCAGATTGAAGCTTTTGGCATCCGTTCGCGGCGACGTACTTGTCACGAACAGAGCGACCCATTCCCACGTTGAGGACAGAGTCGCTGGTCCCGTGTTGACCATAGTAAGCAACGGGCTGTCCGCCTCCAGAACAACCACTCAGCTCTGCCCCAGAGATGACAGCAACAGCACGGACCATGTTCGGGCGTGTACATGCGAGAGAGTGCGACATGGCACCACCATAGCTGAAGCCCGTGGAGAAACGAAGAGCTGTGTTCACACCTTGAGAAAGTCAGTGCATGCCTTGCAGCCACTCGAAGGATTGACTCACATAGGTCGGCTTCCACGGTCTTCACAACAGCGTCAAAGAATGCAACATCCTCGCCACCCGAGTTGGCCCAACCAGCATTCAGGCCTTCTGGAACGACAAATATGGCGGAGTTACCGGCAAGCGCCTTGAGTCCATAGTAAGGAATAACACCGCCTGCATTTGGATTCTCGCCATTCACGATCTTCTGAGCGCTGCCGCCCAGTTGGTGCCACAAGAAGACGAGGCGGTACGGATTGCTCTGATTGTAGTTGTCTGGGATGTTCAAGATATAGCTGCGGCTCTTGCCGTTCACTTGCACAGAGTATTGCTGGTTGTTGAGCGTCTTGGCTTTACCGCAGCCTGCCGAGTTGGCTGCGAAGATGGATGGCACTGCGGCCAAAAGAAGACAGATGCTTGAGAAGAGACCACGCATGATGAAGAATTGCTGAAGAATGATTCGATATGAGTGGGCTGTGGCAGCCATTTAATAGCGCTGATCACCTGTCTCCCCTCTTAGCATTTCGCTCGGGGGTCAGTCCCGAGGGCATGCTTGAAACGTGCAACTGCCGGCGTACCCCAGATTTCCTCAGAAAACTTCCGACTTCCAAAGTCCCAAGACTTGGCATTGCGGGTGTCGTTCTAAGTTGAGCATAGTGGGCATGCCTAGCTTTCCAACATCAGACCTCCCTTACGAAGATCAGGCGGCGGCACGACTCTTTAGCCACTCTTTCAATTGAGCAACCCTAGATTTTGGAGGAATAAAAGCATGGAAGCATGTGCCAAGCCAATCTGTTCAGTATGGGATAGTTTCTCTCTAATGAACTAGTCGTTAGACAAAGATCAGCAGACTCGTGAACGAGGAGAAATATTCATCAGCCGGGCCGGTGGCTATCATGAGGACTCTTCGTTGTTGCGGGCTACTTGACGTACTACGTAGTTACAGCCATCCGTTCTCTATGCACACCTCGGCGAGAAACCCACCGCGACTGCATGTCCTGCCGAAGAGTATCGTCACGTCCCAGGATGTGCCAGTCCTGGGACACCACAAGTACGCGCCGCCAAGAACCCGGCGTGAAAGACATATGCTCCCTTGTGAAGCAAACGTAAAGGAACCATCGTTCACCTAGGAAGGGGATACGCATCGCGCGATCCCCCCATGAGCTCCACGGACTGTCATCCCTGACATAGCGTTCTCAGCTCTTCTTGACGCTCCATCCCGCCAGTGCCCAAACACCCCTCACAAGTCCCTCTTCTCCATCATGACCCCTCAAGCTCAGCTTCTTCTTCTCCAGCTGATACCGTCTCAGCTCCTCGTACACCACGACAAGCACATCCTTGAACTCGTTACTCGGCTTGCTGCCCCAAGTGTCACCTCCAATCTTTGTGCAGCATCGCTCAACCACGAGATTCATGATCTCGTGACGTCGCGTCGGCAAAGAGTTTGGCTGTGGGTTGTGCGCAATGCTCTGAGAGATAAGCATGGTGTAAAGATAAAGCAGCGGAAAATGCTCTGTCCCCATGAGATTGTCGGAGGCGGCCATGATGGTGTCCCACGAAATATCTGGGTCGGTGAGGCCCAGACATGCGTTCGCCTTCCAAAAGAGACGATTCGTACGGGGGACGGTAGTAAGCCACTTCGGTAGCGTGCTGCTGGCACTGGACATCATACGTGCGAGGCGAACAAGAGGGATCGCCAGCCCAGTCGCAGTATCTGGTCGACCGAGTGAGTCCCATGAAGCGGCAATGAGGTTATAGCAGTCGAGAAATGGGTCGTAGCTGCGACGTTGGCGGGACTCATCTGAGTTTGCGCATTGTAGAAGTGCGGGTATGATCACATCATTGAGGAGATCGCTGACTGTAAACTTGCCATCGGGTTTGCGCCGCCAAAGGATTTGCAAGCCGGCCCAAATCTCTGTCATGAGAGTATGAAGGCCTTCGGGTGATTGCTCGCATAGCGCTTTCCATATCGACGGGACGGTGAACAGGGCTTTCGGAGTCTTTTTCTCGTAGATGGCGTGCCGACAATTCGGGCAAGCACTGGAATTCCCACGACCCGTCTTTAGCCATTTCACAATGCAGTCATGTCCAAAGATATGGTGGCAAGGTAGACTGATTGGTTGGTGATCGGAGCTCCATATCTCGCAGCAGATGGAGCAAGTTTCGGTCGGCTGCAGTTGTGTTTTGATAAATTGCTCCATCGGATCGAGCAGAGAGTCGTGATGTGCAGGATCATGAAGGTAGCACGAGGTAACATTTTGAGTAGAGCGCATCGTGGCGCTGTGAATGCGCTAAGGCTGTCGTTTGTGTGTGAGTCGCGGTTGTTGTGAAGTGACAAACCAGAAGATTGTTTGCGTCGTCACCAGCCAAGCAAGACATTGAAAGAACCGCGATTGCAGTGTCTCATTGTTACAGCAAGCAGAGCGTGGCGTAAGAATCTCACACCCAAGTTTAACAATTTCCAGCTGGAATGCTTCCCGACATCCTGGATCTCTTTCTGGTCCATTCTTGTCCATGATATGGGCGCCAGCTCCTTTCTCATCACAATCTTGTACTCGTGCCTTAACCCACTACCAACAACAGCAATGATGCTCATTTACAAGGCCGCACAAGGTAAAGTGTTGGCGTGACAAGTTGCGATAGCGTAGAGGATCGTAGAAGAACGACGTCTCACCCATAGTCAGAGATCCGCGTTGCCAATCATACCTGTATTCTGAGCCGCGATCGGATGCTGAAGCTCGACAGAGGTGTACTGCTGTTCACTTAGTCCAACAGCTCGTGCGCGACGATTTGCAAAGATCGCGCGATTGTGGAATACTACGAAATGCTGGCTTTCACAGCGCCCAGAAAGTTCTTGTTGAAGATTGCGCGCCCTGGATCGCACGTTTTGAACCAACCGTCCCGGTATGCGAAGACATTGTGCGAAGTTACCGCAGCACATAGTACTACTGTCGAGCTGGATGTTTCACTGAACAGTACGAGGCAGAATTTGTCGCATGTGCACCGTGCTGTCGCACGATAGATAGATCCCCAAGTTGGCACCAAGTTGCTTGATCAAGAAGAATTGCTTCAGCTTTGAGGCCTGGTTTTGGTGAAACAAAACCACTCGTACAAGGCATCCATAATGTTTCCCATCTCTTTACGCGCAGCGCCTGCTTGCATCCTTTGCTGTCGCCTTAGCATGCTCGACGAGAATTTCGGAGTGCACAGTGGGTTGGACTCGACGGGAATTCGTGAGAAAAGTTGTGTTTGCAGATGAGAGATAGTTAGGTGAGGGATGAGTGAGTCGCGTCGGCCACGCGTTGGAAATCTGCGGTGCTTTCAGAAGTCAGCATCCGCCTAGCGCGTTGCCCTTCGACCTCGGAAAGCACCGCGTAATCCTCACCCTCCACGACTCCTTCATCAACATTCAAACAAAGCGTATGTCTCCTTGCCTCTGCCAAGGCTCTTTGGCGATCTGACTGAATTGGTAAAGAGGCCATGGTGTCGTCTCGCGCAGGGCTCGAGATGCCGACAATGGCGGTGACGCACCGCACCCTTCTGAGCAAACATCCTGGATTCGATTGCCTAAGCTGATTGTTCCAAAAAGATCACTTTCTCCCGGCTCTAGACTCTACAATGTTCACGTACGCCTAAAGACGACAGGATCGAGGTTTGAGATGGTGTCAGGCTTCGTTTTTTCCTCACAATGTGAGTGTCGCTGAGCTACCGTCGCGCAGCACACCACAAACATTTGTAGGAAGGTGAATGAGCTTGATCCGGACGTTCTTATCACGCTCCCACTCCAAGATATGAATCATCTGGGGCAAGTTAGCAGGCACCAGGTCTCCGTTTGTTCGCTGCATCTCAGTCGGATGTTGAAGAGCCTGTGCGCTTGTTGAAGGCACTCACAGCACCTTGTGAAGGTCCAAATGCTCTAATTATATGGCGCCCGAATTCATAAAACAACTCCCCGCAACAAACAGTTCTCGTTCACGAACGTTGGCACCTATCAACTCCGCAGATCAACCCTTCACTTGCAGCAAGATCAGCAAAGTCTCCCAAACCCTTACTGAAGCCGCTTCAAAGATTAATCCACTTTACGAATGTCGACTAGCAACTCCATCATGTCCGGAAAGAACAAAAGCAAGAGCTCACACGTGTTCAACACAAAGAAACGGGCCCAGAACAAGCGAACGCCAGCAAAACTTACTACCGTCTCGAAGACTGAAGTGTCTACCGCTGCGGCTCAAGACCCTCAGCCTGTACCGAGCGCTTTCCTGCCCGACAGCTTAAACCTTGGCGAAGATGTCATTCAGGTGGACGGCTCCACTGAGCCCGCCACCATTGAACCACTTGTGGCTCAGTGGCTCAGTGCAGTACCGTCGTAGGGCCTAGATATGGCTCATCACTCTCTACTGCCAACGACGGCAAGTCAGTCGCACCTGTTGACACGAAGCCCCTCGAAACGGGGAATATAGCAGTCGTTACAGGATCTAACATCCCAGCGGCTCCGACTGACCTTCCGCGAGACACCCAAGCTGCTCCTTATTCGTCCGGCTTGATTGTGAGCGAGCGCCACGAGAAAGTGGTGGACTCGCCACCGTCGCTACCAATAACAACGCTACTATACGATCATCGCTTCGTGGAACCACCGCCAGACCCTCTCGGTCGTTTTCAGGCGCCGATTGTTATCAAGACCTGTGAACCGTCTTCAGGACATGCCATCGAAGTTACAGGTTCTCCAACGCTAGCACCTGTCTTCCTGTCAAGCTATAGGAACGAGCAAGTGCCATTGCGCCAGGACTTGACTAACAACACGACACCCGCATATGCGCGCTTGTCGATGTCTCACTGGTTCAGCAATCCCGCCAACAAGATCGCTCGAGAGAACATCGCTAAGGGCATACGATCTACTCTTGCGCCAGTCCGCGCAGGCAAGAAGCGTCCACTGAGTGATCGTCGTTCTTTTGTGCCTGTAGAGCGTACGTCGACGTCAGCTCAATGCTCACTGCAATCCAGGCCATCGCAGATGGCTTACTCAACGGTGATCGCTGCGACTCCTGCCCCTCCCGCCGCGGTCGATGCCATTGTCGAGGGTCACACACCACCCCAGTATTCCCTAAGGGTCACCAGATCTTGCAAAATAGCCGTTCCAACATCCGTGGAGCTCATTGGAAACAGCGAGGTTGATCTTGCGTTCGAATATGACTCGCCAATTGCGGTCAAGCCCGAGCCTGTGGCCTATCTAAGCTATGCCCCAATCGACGAGGACGATCTGCTTGGTGCTACTGTTCAGAGCTCTGAAGAGCAGTCGGTTGTGTGGTTCGATCGCGAGCCTGTTGCGCCTATCGACTTCGACTTCTCTGATGACGAAGGGGATGATGAGCATATTGACTCACCAGTTCCGTCTACGTTATCGCGCTATGGTGATCTTCTCATCAATTCACGGACCGCAAACGCTGAGACCGCTCGTGTGGCGTCAGATTCGGACAAGTCCTCCACGCATGTCTTCGTGCTGCAGAGCCCCACCTCTCCTAGCACTTCCGTCTCATCTCATTCATCTCAAGCGTCTGATGATGTAGCTGCAGAGACCATTCTCCTTGGTAATACCCGCGCACGTGATCCGATGGACCGCCTGCCATCCGGCCCAGAGGATATGGTCTCCAAGTTAGAGCTAGCCCAGGCATGGGTTCTTTGCGTCACAGCGGAGCACACCTTGCAGCAACCCATCAGCTCGTCCATTGTGAAGCTATGGGACTTCTCCATTATCGCCCGCGATGCCGATCGAGCGCTCGAACTGCAGTTGCAGCGCCGCGCTAAGCTTGGTGGTGTATCGCTCCGTGACTTTCTCAAAAAGTTCATGTTTGACCGAGATGGCATGACAGCAGCGAGTCAACTCATTGCCGTGTTCCGTGAGCTGGCCGATTGAGCGCGCTGAGGCATGCTACGTTCCTCGTCTGTTGAACTTGTAACTGCGCTAGATGGTACATGATCTTGTTAGGGTTTCTTATAGCTTCTCCCTAACAGCAATTCATTTTTTGTATGGCGCCTGATCATTTGCATCTCACATCTCGGTAGTTCAAATAAAAGTTTTGTCATTCATTTCTCGGATCACCACTGATCATTTCATTATATGTAAAAACACCTCTACTCTACAATTGTATCTTCCACCAATGTATTCCAGACTGTCTATTCTTTGCCATGTCTTATCTCAAGGACAATCTTGCCGCAAGTGGTTTTCGTGAGGAATTGTTCTTGCGCCGTGACAATCTCTTTCAGCTGGTACACCTTTCCAATATGCGGTCGAATCTCGCCGCGTTCAATGTATGAAACAATGTTCTCAAACACCACCTTTTCTTGAAACGTACAGCCAAAGAAACTGAGATCCTTCAGGTACAGCGTCCGGACATCGAGCTCAACTATCGGGCCAGCAATAGCGCCAGCGATCGCGTATCTTCCTCCTCTCTTCAACACGTCGAGTAGCTCCGAAAACGATGGTCCAGCGACCAGGTCTAGTACGACGTCGACGATCTCTTTGCCGAGCTGTTTGACCACACTTTCGCCCCTTGAGATCACTTGGTCCGCGCCAACAGCTTGCATCTGGTTCGTCTTGTCGCGCCCTCCGACAGCGGTCACAAACGCGCCCCTTCGCTTCGCGAGCTGGATCGCCGCTGCACCAACACCACCAGATGCACCAGTAATTACAACGTGCTCCCCGGCATTGACATTGGCTCGATGTAACATGTTTTCTGCCGTTGAGTAGGCGCAGGGTATCGACCCAAGTTCGACGTCGCTCCAGTCGCAATCGATCTTGTACGTCTCCCGGGAAGGCGCTTTCGTATACTGCGCGAAGCCACCATCACACTCGGATCCGAAAGTCCAGATTTCATATTGTGAACCATCGACGTGAGGTCGAAGCAGGCTTCTAACAAGTACGCGCTCGCCAATGCGTGCTGGGTCAATGTCCTTGCCAACAGCGACAATGTGACCGCAACAATCAGCGCCTTGGATGCGCGGAAATTGCAGTGGGGTACCAGACCATGATGAGTCGTCGTCTTGCCGTGTTTCCCAGCCTTTTTCAATTCCTGAATCAGTGCCAGTCTTGACGCCCTTGGAGTACCAGCCAATTCGTGTGTTTATGTCTGTGTTGTTCACGCTCGCTGCAGCAACTCGAATCAACACATCGTCTGCGGCTGGCTCTGGTGTTCTGAGATCGGTGCGGTACTGTAGCTTCTCGAAACCACCATGACCGGTGAGCACCACTCCGGACATGGTGGCGGGCGGACAGAAATTGCTGGCCATGATCAAAGTAGTTTACCGGTTCAATCTTGTAAAAAAGTTTTCGTCTTCTGAACACGTCTTATATGTACTCTTGATCATCTTTGGTGCTGCGTGTGAGATCATGCTTGGTAATGAAGGGAAGTCATCATTTGAATAGGCGGCTAGCCGAAGTCAGGTTGGGGAACGAATGGAGAGCCTTACCCCACCACCCAGCTTCAGCGCGTTGGCCACAACCCAAGAATCATTTGTCAGCATGTACGCCTAAGTGAACTGCATATCCACTTTGCGTGAAGCTCATGACGCGATGTGTAACTTCAATGCATGGCAATTCTTCAAAAGCCCCGGATACCTTTTTGAATGAGCCTGAAAGACAGCCATTCCTAGGTATCATTGAGTACGGCATATGCTTGTTGCTTCTTTCTCACACTGTTAAGTCTCATGTATCTACTACTGAGGAAGCGTAAAAGCACGATCCTTCCATTTCAATTTGTTGTTCTTATAGCGTTTCACAGTTCGATCACCCGTATCATTTCAGACAATGTGGTGACGTGATTAACCTAGCATTGCGGAACAAGTTTTGTCGACTTTGTGAGGCACGGTGCGATTTAGGTGAGATGGCGTCTGGCGGTGGTGGAGACTGACATTCGTTCGATATCAACTTTGTGCCTTTTACTTGCGCTTCTCGTCACATACGCCGCGGAATGGTAGAGAAACCCGTCCGGTGATGCTGTTTTCTTGGCGTTCATTTTGGAGCTTTTCGTTCAATGTCGCAACCTGCCAACAGGTTCAGTGTCAAGTAAGATAATGTCGAAGACATTTGTCGACAGAGTCTGCCGGAGGGAAGCGTCCTATCCAGCGAGCATCGAAGGTAGCAATGAAATTGTGGCAACTCCCACGTGCTTCAACGGCTTAGATTCCATGATGCGGACTGGTAGAATACTGCGTCTAACAAGGGCATGCAGTGTAAAGTTTCCACTGGTGATGCGAGGGCAAGATGGTTCGTTTGATGAAGTTCGAAGCTCCTGACACTAGCGTCGAACCACTTTTAATCATCCGCGGCAACGGGCCCGCTCCAACAGCAACCAGCATGTCGTGCATATCGCATGCAAAGCACACGCCCATTCGCAGATCCATGCATCGCCTTCGACATCAAGATTCAAGCAATAATAGACCACACTGTCAGCATATGCTACACAAAATCTCACACCGCAAAACAGCACAAGTTTGTTTTCATTCCAGCCACTTCTCCCGTCCCACGACCCCCTTTCCCATCTCCCAAGGTCACACTAACACAAGGATGTTTCCCGGCACCCGTTCCGCACCACCCAGCTGGGCCAACGTGCGCCTTCCAGACTAATCGCCACCTCTCTCCTGAGATGTATCCATCCGTAGTCATCTCGGCTCGGTGGCGCAGTTCGCATGCTGGCTGATGCGCCGATGGTTGCCTATTTCCTAACAAAATGATGGCTTGCCCCAGTTATCGCGACGTTTACTTATCGATTCCGTCACTGTCGTTGTGGTTGTAATTTTCTGTTGTTTGTTGTAATAATAAGCTGTCAAGATGTTTCTCAGCGTTAAGGAAAGGGCGAAACAAATAGCGAATGGGCAGTTGACGCCGACTGCTGCGCCGGTGAGCGAACCGCCGCCGAAAGTGTCGATCCCGAAGTCTACATCGAAGACCGCGACGGCGAAACCTACATCACCAAAAACTGCGCCTGCGAAACCGACTTCACCAAAAACTGCAGCCTCGAAAGCAGTGCCCGCGAAGGTCGCATCGTCAAAACCTGCGCCGACAAGATCGAATACACAAATCGGCGCATTCCCAGACGCGGCGCCACCAAAGCTCTCGAGATCAAAGACTGAGCCACCCAAGTCGCCCAAGTCGAAATCGGACCCCTCAAGAAAGAAGCGCTCGTCCTCGAAAGAAAAAGAAAAAGACACGCCCTCGCGCCCCAAGCCCTCACGAACCGAGTCCTCAAAATCCGTCTCCTCGAAAAAGACGCCCTCGAAATCGACATCCAAGTCCACGCCCGTTACACCCGTGCGCTCATCCTTCTTCTCCCGCATCCAAGCCTCGAGCTCCTCCTCCTCCGAGTCCTCCACCGACGACGAAGGCCCCAGGGCCACGCCATCCGATGAAGTCACAGAGCTCAAGGCTGCGTGCCTCAAGCAGGTCAACGGCGTGACGGGACTCGGCAAGAACTTGGCGGTCGTGTGCCGGCAAACAAGCAAGAAGGGCTGGTATGCAGCACTCAAGGACACGAGTTCGGACAAATACTTGAAGCTGTGGATGAATCGCGATAAGACGTTCCCGACGCAGGTGGAGGCGCTGCAGGCGTATCTGGTGTTTGCGAAAAAGATGAAAGAAGGGTCGAGGTTCCTGTGAGCTCGACGGAGCAATACTGAAGGCGAGGAGATGAGAGACGACGCGCCGCTCGATTGACCTTGTTTTGGTCGTGTAAGAATATTGTATAACAGCACTCCACTCTAGCGCAGGTGTTTGGGATTTTGGCTCCGGAGCATTTTGGACTGGGGCACTTTAGCATGGCGTCCTCCTTTTGGGTTTAGATGGGACGGAACATTCGCAAGAGTAAAGCCTGCGCCAGTGTGCGTGCAGGCTGTACTGTAATACTGGAAAACTTGTTGTAAGATTATTGGGATGGTTGGTCTGCTGGGCAGGCCTTGTAATATAGTGTAACTCTTAGTATAATACGATGGGACAGAGTTGCCGCTGGAGGCAACTTGACGGCGCGACGCCAACACACAAACACTTCTACAATATGACTCGAGTGAGACATGAAGGTAGAGAGAAACTATGCGTATGGAAGGTGGATTCAAAGAGCTCTTATCGATAAGCCACAACAGCTTACAGTGGCTCCACCACGACACTTCACCTCCACCAATCTCACCATGTAAATACCTACGCCGTCTCCTGAGACAATGTACCACCTCTTCAAATCCATATATCTGCACGCCACAAGTAAAGAAGGTACCATTACCACCCTCTTCGTCCTTTCCTTCCTTCCCTACCACTTTCCGAATTCGAACCCACCCAACTAACTCTCTCCTCCACTCCAGAATTCTCCGTCCTCCTCCTAGGCCTCGACAACGCCGGCAAAACTACCCTCCTCGAACAAATAAAAGCGGCCTACACGCCCTCGCACCCGAACCTCAAAACCGTCCCCACCGTCGGCCAAAATGTCGCAACCGTCGAGCTCCCACCTCCAAACCCACCTATCTACCTCAAGATATGGGACGTCGGTGGACAACATAGCCTGCGCGGTCTGTGGCAGTCCTATTACTCGTCGTGCCACGCAATCGTATTCGTCATTGACAGTAGCGACGTGGGTAACGCCACGCTCGAGGATCTCTCCAGTACACCTAACACCGAGGATATTGGGCGGTTGGACGAGTGTCGGCTAGTGCTCGAAAGCGTGCTGGAGAACGAGGACACATCAGGTGTGCCGATCTTGGTGCTGGCGAATAAGCAGGATCGGGAGGATTGCGTGGAGGTAGTGCGCATCAAGGAGGGGTTCGTGCGCAGGGTATTTGAGGGCGAGAAGGGGGGGAATGTTAGGGATAGTAGGGTGTTACCGTGTAGTGCGCTTACGGGCACGGGGGTGAACGAAGTAAGTTGCGAACAGATATCTGATTGTGGTTGATCAGGAGCTAATAAGCGCATAGGCGGTCGAGTGGTTGTGTAGTCGGATGAAGTTTAACAAGGAGAGTAGGCCGCCGGTGATGCGTTAGAGAGGAATAGTATGGAGAAAAAAGATGGATATACCCCGGTGCAATGATGCGGGCTCTCGACGTGAAGAAGACACGCGCGGCTACGCTGATGGCTTGAAGATGCTAATTTGAGAGACAAAAAGATGGCTACATGATTCGAGAATCGTTCCGTGCTTCTGCCGTACTAGTTCAGCCAGGTGTCAAAGTACGTTGGTCTTACCTTCGCCCTAGCCATGAAGACGAACACGATGATCCAAGACTGTTTTCCAGCAGCAGCACCATGATGTTCCAATGCATGTCTGCTTGGTTGTTCAAGGCCTGTGTTCATTTTCATACGCGCCTAAGTGACACCGTGCTACTCATGCTCATGCGATGTCTCGTCATTCAGTACTTATTGATAGCTACGAGTCGAAAGTACACAGCCAGAGAAACCAGGCGTCGTTGCGCAAGCACCTCGAGTCTGTTCGAAAGACATTTTAGTGCGCCGAAGAGCTAACAACAGGTAGTACTGTAAACGACTTCGACTCCCATGCCATCGTACTCAAGCATCATTTCATAGCATCCGTCAGCCACACTACCTGGAGTGTCACACAGTCCTAGGATCAAGTCAGCTTTGCACCGCAATCAGCGCTATTGTGGAAGGATTTCCCCAATCAATCGCATCGCTCCAATCATGAACAGAAGCCCCGGGAAGCTGTTCAAACAACGCTGTTGTTTTTGAAGCGATTCGGTTCGGAGCCAAGATTTGATCACTTACCATCAGCAGCGCCAACTCTGCGAGCACAGCCAATCCTGGCGCATCGTGAAAGACCTTCAGCGCAAGGAACGCAGAAACCGCGTACTCACCTAGAATAGCCGTAGCTCCGATTTTCTGCTCGCTTGTGAACGGCGCTGTTGCAGCTTTAGTCATCGGTGCAGACAGATCAGGCGGCTGCCAGATGATGCCAGCGCAGACGCTGACCTATTCGTATGGGTTAGCATGCATAATGGTAAATCAAACAGGGACAAAATTGCTCACCACGAACAACACTACCCAGGCGAGGAACGTATCGCCATCGTCATCGCCACTTGCGTCGGCGGTCCGGAAATGGAGGTAGGCACCGTATGCGAGGAAGATGTACGCCACGACACCTGCAGTAAAGCCGAGCTTACGACGGTTCAGGCTGCTATTGTAGATGTCTTCCGGAGACCGCATCTTCTGGACGTGCGCCTCTAGAAGTGCCACGCGATCCTGGAGGTACCAGTCGAAGCGCGGTGTGTGGGCGTAGGGCTCGTTGGTGAGCATTGGACTGTGCAGAGGGGTGGTGGACGTTGGTAAGTGTGGAGGTTGATTCAACAGCGCGATGGGCTAACTGTGTGACTCATAAATTCAGGCTTTGTGGCTTAGCTACAGAATATTTGCTGATGGTTTGGTACTGAGACGACTGGACTAGGGCATTGAGGGACCACTTGGTCTCTTTACGAATCATAGGACGGGTCGCCGCGGTCTTGTGGGGCCCTGCGGTATACGCTATCACCCTTGACAGTCTTTACCGTATGGGCTGAATATGAAGACTGGATATCTGGACGATTCACAAGGATGAGTGGGAATGAGGAAGACAAGCTTACACTTTTTAGTGAGCATGTACCTGTATTGCTTCAGCCACTGCTTCTGTCCCCGTCAAATTCGGAATGCTACGTGCTTTTAAGGTTCTCATGCAATACTGAGATCCCTACAAAAAGAACAACACCTCCTGTCGGATCGTGAGTATCGGTAGAGACGTCGGATGCTCAATGCTGGCCAACGAGCCGACTCGATCCTACATCGGTCCGACTCGTGGCCGAGCTCAGCTATACCTTCGTAGCACCTACGTTCATAGATCAAGCAATCACAATACCAAGTCACAGAAGAACCTCGTTGTTGTTATTCACCCGTACGATCGTACAAGGCCTACCAACACCTCCACTCCAAATCCTCCCATAATCACACATCCCTCAGCCAGCATACCTGAAGAGAAACACAAGCCTGTACATCGTCAGTCATGCCCCCCATACCCGCTCCTCAGCCAAACTCACAATGATCAGTATTTCTTCAGCAGTAACAGCCAAAAAAGGCTCATCCTCAAACGTCCCGAGCGCAGAGTACGCACAGCCCAGATATCCCATGAACACAAAGGTAGCTCCAACCTTCTGCTCCTCAGTGCACATCCATTCAATTTCCGAAGCGTGGGTTGCCGGTGCGGGCAGAGACTTCGATTCGGGTTCAGTAGCGCAGGCACTCCAAATGGCAATGGCACCAACGCTAGCCTGGTCACATGGATTAGCGCTTCATTCGCATTTGAGATGCGTTGGAGGTTGCTTACGAAGGTCGGCATGATCCATGCGAAGAATGTCGAAATGCCGTAGTTGGCTGTGCCGAAGATGGCGAAGGTTATGTACCCAAGGAGTAAGTACAAGGCGATCGCCCCTGTTAGAGTGTACCTCCGTCGACGGAGTACCTCGGGGTCAGTGTTGCTGAACACTCTTGGTCAACAGGATCCTCCGTAGGTGCGGTTGGTGTTGCTGGATAGCCGCTGCGCGACGCCTAGGGAATGTGGATGTAGTTGATAGTCATTGTTTCGATAAAGCCGTAGTGAAAAGTCTGCATGGTGGGGAAATATACTGGTCAGTGGAAATGTGATGAATTTTGAGACTAAGCACACACAGCCATAAAGGTGTTGCTAGTAACTCGGTAGACTAGGCGCACGAGGAGCAGTAAGCTATCCAAGAACCATAGACGCTTCAAAGTTTCTTCAAGGGCCCGTACAAATTTGTGGCAAACGCGCTCATAGTAGTGTGCAAAGCAGTATGATATCCATGCGGTGAAGAAATATTCAACGCATCGATGGCACTACTCGGAGAATATCCGCCGTCGTTGCGCATCCTATCAGGCGTCGGTATCTGCTTTGACGTCGTTGCAATTCTTGTTCATTTTGGTCGTGAGAGATGAAAAATCTATCGCTGTTGAAGGCGATGAGTGTACTAGTTCGAGAAAGTTGTGCAAAGAGCTGCCAGCCCCAGGTGCAGCAAGAACTCGTCGATTAGCTAACGAAGCCCTGCCCAGAGTACGTCTAAAGAATAGCCTAAATATCCTTAGTTAATGCGTTTTGTAAAGACATCTTGCTTAACTGCTTAAAAAGTATTAAAGATAAACACGTTAACTTACTATTTTAGATTGCAAATATTATTATAAGTTAGTTATTGAAGATAGACAGGCTACTATTTTAGGTTATAGGCTTTGCCCTGCGTTGATAGATTTTGCTCGTCTCATCGATCACGAACTCTTGCGGCACCTGGTAGGGATGTACAATCACTGGGTGGCAGCTCAACTCAAGTCGACTGGCTGACGAGCTGGAGGAAGAACCCCAGGACGAAGGCCACTCGTCGTACTGTGTGGCGTGCGCCCATTGGTGGAGCAAGCTGAGGACTCAGACGCAACGGAGACGAATATGAAGAGGAAGATCAAGAAGCTGACCAACCTGAAGATGACTTCGCCGCTGATCTCGAGCTGGAGGAGGACAATGATGGTTTAGAGGTCGTTTCCGACTCGGACCAGGAAGT
>Ga0265780_10005589_pt1 | contig 15876 bp, 15 predicted proteins | sample P1T30metagenome_FD_192432 | JGI IMG/M metagenome (GOLD analysis project Ga0265780, IMG submission 192432) | Plant litter microbial communities from East Loma Ridge, Irvine, California - P1 T30 | ecosystem: Environmental > Terrestrial > Plant litter > Unclassified | place: USA: California... | reverse complement strand
ATGCTGTGAGTATAGATAGACGCTGCATTGTCCTTTATATACACAGCCATGATGCTTTCTCTTTGCACTACCTCAGCAACATTTCCGGCAAGCTGACCGTCGTATTGCGCATAGAGGGCAAGCTGCACGGTCTCGCATGTTCGGTCGGTCGCGTGTCCAGAGTTGGTCCATCTCCATTCTACCGTGATTAAACGATAAGAAACACCTAGGCATGCAACAACACGAGCGAATGGGCAACATTTGAGCCACTCGGTCATGCTACTAATTTGATCGCGTACATGATTGTCCAGGATAGTGCCCTGCTCGGCTACCATGCGACCTATCCAGTTGGGTAAATCTCGGCATAGAACACAGCATTGCGACGGCGGTCAGACCCCTGCTTTGTGCAAAATACCTGCGCGTCGTTCGGGTGCAACCGCTGCCCCCTAATGGCCTTGGTACTTCCCAACGGAACCCCATGGGAAAATTCCCTAGCATAGCTGATCGTCCCGTTAGCTTCGCATCATCTTCGCCTAGTCAAGGACCTTCATCCGAGGAATATCCTGCAGCAACAACTTGGCAGAAGATATTGTGGGGATTCTTGGTTTCGCCAAAGGTCGTATGTTCAGACTGGGAGGAACGTTTTCTTAATCATTCATGCGTTGAACGTAGGAAGGATGCTTCCGGCTTCGGGAGAACAACACGAAATCCGGACGTAAACACCAGGGCGAGAAGCGCGGCTCTACATCGTTATGGGGATTTGCCCCTCGGTTAACAGTTCTCCAGATATCGAATGAAATACCCTTCTTCCATACCCGCCCTGCTCTTGATCATGAGACTGAAACTATTACGAATACACTGGCTGCGCTGTGAATAATTTTTCGATTGTATTCCTGATGCTCAGTCCAACGTCTAAGCGGAGATGTGACCTCAGGGCAAGCATCAGACTGCAGGTACGCAGCTAAGGTGACAGTTGGAAGCTATGCCTACAACTCGAAATGTATTAGCGCAAAGGAGTATGCGCATAACCCTGCGGAGAACTTTGTACCTAGGTATATACGAGCAGGCAGGGTTCCGGCGCCCGAGCTGCAGCAACCTTGGAAGCAGCTTACAATGTGATACTATTGGCTTCCAAAAGTATTCAACTATGGCGCAAGAAGCGGGTAATGTGGATCCTAAGGTGTGTGAACTCATCCGATTGGATAGACTACTTTATGTCGATAGACATACTCGTCCGGCCTCGAACAGCCGAGCTTGTGTCGAAGAATCACGGTGAGCATGTGCTCCCTGATGTCGGTAGCCTCGGTTTGTGGAAATTCCAAGGTCATGTCAGTCCTACAATCGAATCGTTGAGCACTCGTCTTAGCCACTTTGGCTATGATCTTTGCAAAATCAGCTCAGGTTGGCGCAAGAACAAGACGAGCGGTGATTCCTTGGTTGCGCAGTCTCTGGCACGGGCAAGTTTACGATCGCGCGGACGGTTGCAAGTTGATACCCCGATAATTATCAGTGCTATTTAGATAATGTGCCACCCCCTAAAGAATCTATAATAACAAACATCTATGACGAATAATGATATACTTAATAATATTATAAGCAGGCAGCCTATTAAGTAGTTATAATTCTCTAGTTTAGTCTAAAAGTGACACCTATTAACAGCTATCTAGACCCTTAATAACCTTTACGAAGATCTCTGCTAATAGGAGTACACAGAAGAGTTTCTAGCCTTACCTTGCTTAAGCTAGGGGGGACGGGGGTGCACATATTCTGAATACGATAATAGCATCTGGTGGCTGGCTTCTTCTTCTCAGGCTGCCCAATCTAGGGTCATAAACTTCAGTCATCGATGCGCTTGATGATTGCGAAAGTGACGATGTCTAGATTATAGTGCAAGTGCGTTGTTTCTGCAAAGGTGACAGGGGGTGTCGATTTGAGACATTCTCTATCTCGCAGTGTTTAATTCCCTACCATTAGTTGAGCAGGTGAGCCTTCGTTTTGATATTAATTGCAATAAGTGTAACTTTAAGAGCGCGAGATACCCAAATATGTAGAAGGCTTCCTGATCTAAGTTGAACTCTTCCCGAGGACAGTTCACGTTGCATTAGGCGCGACAAGATAATATTGGAACATGTCTCATCGTAGTTGTGATGGACATCTAACATGTGCGGCAGTGGGTAGAAGAGTGGAGTTTCTCATTGCGTACACATCTCAACCACAAATCTACTTAGCTAAAACTGTGACGTCAAAACCTTCGAGATCAGGCTTAGCCGCGATGGCCTCCAATCACTCTTGGTAATCGACTGGACCGGTGCCCCAGCCTGACAATCTAGCCATCTTGAGCATCTTCTCTTTGCTCGGAACTTGTTGTGTTAAGCTCTCTCCCTCGGAGTTGAAGTAACTAGGAGTACAGTTCTTAACTGCGGTATACCAAGCGGCAAATTTCGCTGTTTCATCACCCTACATTTCTTCGACTTCTGAGTTAGCTTTAACAATAACTCTCTCGCCGTCTTTTGCCAGGACATGTGCCTTTCTGATTACTTGTGCGGTATTTTTCGCTACAAGGTCGTAGATTAAGGTTATATTCCAAGAAGCTCTAGAACCACGCGAAAAGTAGCTGAAAAGATTAGGAAAGTCGGTCATGGCAATCCCATACACTGGCGGGTTTTTCGTGGTGTCGAATTTGTGAGAGATTGTTTCTCCATTGTGACCTTTAATCATTGCACCGAGTTTTTCGGCAGGACTCAGGTTTTGCCCGGAAACAAATCCTGTGGCGAGGACAAGAGCGTCGATTTCATACTCTTGGCCAGCGAGTATGAACCCATTCTTAGAAAATGCATCCAGACCCTTGCCGTCCGTGTCGACAAGTGTCACGTTGGGCTTATTGAAACTTTTTAAGTAGTCGTCGTGGAAGGTCGGACGTTTGCACCAGCTGCCGTACCACGGCTTTAACTTCTCGGCAGTGTCCTTGTCCTTGACCATGTCATCGATGCGCTTGCGCAACAGGTCAGTGCGAGGTCTGTCAATCTTGTGGATGTCTTTGATGTGCTCTTCGACCTCCAGCGGCCCAACTATCTTCTTGCTTGAACCGAGAAGCCCTGAGCCAGCAGGAGTATGCGTCCACCCATCGTCCACCAAGTTAGGGCCATATCCCTCGGGATTGTTCGAAACCCAGGCATTGAAGTTTAGTCTTCGATCACGCTGCCAGCCTTTCTCCTTTGACAGGTCTTCAAAATTATCTTTGTTGGTCAAGCGGTTACCACGATACCCGCAGTATGATGGTGTTCTTTGGACAACGTACACGTGTTTAGCTCATTTTGCCAATTCGGGCACAATTTGGACTGAAGTCGCACCGGTACCGATTATTGCAACTGTTTTATCTTTGAGTTTGACCAAGTCAGGCTGCTCCTGGTCGCCGCCGGTGTAGTCGTAGTCCCAACGAGCCGAATGGAAAACACGTTTCGAATTACGAAGCTCCTCCCAGCCCGGTAGCTTTGGGATCTTCGGTATATTGAGAACGCCTCCAGCAATGAAGATGAACTCAGCGAAGACGGTGATAGTTTCAGTCTTCTTGTTCTCGTTGAGCGTACGGGTCATTGTTACTCGATTTTCGTACAAAATTGGCCCTGAATGCCGAAATGCTTCGCAGCTCGCTCATTTTGGCCTCGGATCTCGGCGCCAAAAGAGTACTTGTGCTTAGGAACGTAGCCGGTTTCCTCAAGGAGCGGGAGGTAGATGTAACCCTCTACATCATACATCAGTCCAGGATAGCGATTCCAGTACCTGATGCCATCATCAGCTGTATTCTAGTTGTAAATAGAAGGGAAGAGAACATACCATGTGCCGCCAAAGCCTCCAGCTATATCGACGCAGACAATATGGCTACCGCTGAAACCAGCTTCTGCCAAGCGACATGCAAAGAGGACACCGTTATGACCAGCACCACTGATCAGAAATTTGACCTTACTCCCGTGTTTCACAGGAGGATTCTGGATTCGCGGATCACTGTAGTCTACCCAAGGGTCACTGGAAAGATCAACGATCTCTTCCGATCGAGTATCAATGTGTTGACTGCGGCCGGCTTTCGTGAGGCGCTTGTCACGCTCCTCCTTATATCGTTGGAGCAACTGCTCTTCATCGTCATGCGTAATTGGTACCGAAGACATTGCGATAGCTTTGAGGAACAGTAGGTATGTAGAGTATGCTTTAAGTGTGCCGCAGGAGATATATCTAATTGTTGCGCTATCGGTAAGGCAATGTGGGGGATTGAAAGTGAGGTTGAGACCGCAAGAAATGTGCTAATGTATCAATGAAGGAGTGAACTCACTACTTATATACATGAAAGATACCTGATACGGTCTATACTTCTTGCGATCGTGTGCAAGGGACGTGAAAGGGACGTGAAAGGGACGTGAAAGGGACGTGAAAGGGATGTACTTTCGCACTCGGTCATACCAAGCGGGATGAATGCTTCCCCATCATATGGAGTCGGCAAATTCGTCACCTCCCGGGACATCGTCCTTGGAGGCAGATGCATACGTTAGATCCACAGCGTGCTAATTGAGTCGCATTTCGATATTCCGCCATCCCGTACAAGCCTAAGTTACAGGTTACGTCTTGTTCCCGCTATCCGCTCGATCCCCAGGAAAGTAGGACCGATCGGACAGCTCGCGTACTTTCAACTACTGCCGTTTGCAAAACGTGTGCACCACACTCTAGCCGGACCATACAGCGAGCAGAAACACATCTATGTGCTCTAATTAGCAGGGATCTTCGTGAAGTTCGTTGAGGGTTTAGAAAGCCGTTGATAGACGTCACTTCTAGACTAAACCAGATAAATCCAAGCTCTAAAAAGGCTACCTGCAATATGCCATCATCAACTATATCACCGCTCTCTCTGTTATATCATTATTCATCACAGATCTTTGTTAGAATAGAAATAGTAGGGGGTGCACATCTTTTGCAAGGCACCAATATAACAGCAGCACAACGCAACGGTAGAGTGTTTCTAGACAGTTTTAGTATGCCCGAAATACTTCAGTTTCATTCGTGTCAATTTCAAAACGAACAAGTTTGCTTCTACTGTTGCTGATGTTGTTCAAAGGCACTAATTGCAAAGCCCTATCTGTCCCAACGGAGATGATTTTGTGCGGTAGCTACACTCACGGTAGGTTTCAGAAATTGTCGCGCCTGATTATCACCCACTGCTATTCGGCTATTTGACATCCGCACTCCCGCCGCCCAGTCAAGTTTCCGTGCATGAGACCCCGCTGGCCGTATACCGTATACCGTCCAAGCTTACTTCGACGCCCTGTGGAGCATTGCAAGAAAGTTGTACACGTCGTAGTGTTTTGTTAAGGGCGGGGAGGGTTGGAGTTGTCAACGCGAGCTTACACGGTATTCGACGTGCCCTATTGTTTCTCTTCGAAAACGAGAGAAGCTGCTATGTCCTACTCTCGATCCTTCTTTTATGAAGAGTGTATTGCATGCAACAAGGCCATGCAAATCGACTAAGAAATGCTTCGTTTCATGAACTGCCGGATTGTCCGCGTTCATCGGGGGTGATGTCAATGCATCTGGCACCCTTCCATTCACTTGAGATATACTGTTTCCGCACCATCCTGTCTTTCACATACGACCATAGCACGTTGAATAACAAGGCTTCCCGTCCGCTCAGCCATATTTAAGCAACGTAGCGGAGGATTAGTAGTTAAGTGGGTGACCATTAGCGAATCCCCTCTGTTGTATGTTTTTGCAGTTTTTTGTGGGCGGTGAGCGGTGGGCCGGAGTTTCGGAGGGTCTCGTCGTCATTTTACCTTCGCAACGACAACTGTATTATTTTAGTAAATGATACACCTAGAGTAGCTACCAGTTGACAGCTATGTCGCTTGTCAACCGCGCATGGAGGTCGTTTTTCGGGCGTGCGTGGAAGCCACTCGTCTTCCACGGCGATGGTCTTGTGCCTCTTTCCGCAGACAGGAAGGTCGAGGAGGAGACCCTTCCTGACTACATCGCGTCACGGTACTATCCTGTTCGAATTGGAGAAATTTTGCGCGATCGTTACCAGGTCGTGGGCAAGCTGGGGTTTGGAGCTACCTCAACCGTGTGGCTAGCGCGGGATCTGAGGTATGTCGCATTCTCCCCCTTTGTGTGGCGCACGACCGCTTAATCTCCATCTTTAGCAAACGTCGGCACGTCGCTCTCAAGCTCTTCATAGACTCCGAGTCTATTGGAGCTGAGCAGGACGATGAGCTCAAAGTTTATAAGTGCATCGAAGCTTCCCCGAAGGACCACCCAGGCCGCGGTGCAGTCCGCTCGCTACTCGACTCATTTGACATCAATGGTCCCAATGGAAGACATCGTTGCCTCGTGCACCCACCGCTTTGGGAGACACTACTCGATGTGAGACATCGGAAACCTATACGAAGATTACCATCACCGGTCATGGCCTTTGTGCTCCAGCGCCTTTTCCAGGCCTTGGATCTTCTGCACACAGCATGCCATGTCGCGCATACTGACATCAAGGAAGAGAACATTCTATTTGGAGCAGATGATTCTGTGCTTAGAGCCTTCGAACAAGAGGAGTTGATCAAGCCTTGCCCGAGGAAGGAGCTAGACGGGAGAACTATCTACTTGACCCGCGAGCTTGGCACACCGAAGAAAGTCGGTGCGCCTGTGCTATGCGATCTCGGCTCGGCCGTACGACTGGACGATGGGACGGAGCACCGCGAAGATATTCAGCCGAACGTCTACCGAGCACCAGAAATTATCTTAGATGTCCCGTGGACATATAGCGTTGACATCTGGAATGTAGGGTGCATGGTGAGTACTAATGACTCAGACGGGCGTCCTATAGCTAATCTAAATTCTTTGGTTTATAGATCTGGGACGCATTCGAGGGTGAGCACTTATTCACCGGCCAAGATCCTGAGCTCGAGACATATCGAGGCCGGGCCCACCTTGCTGAGATGATAGCCCTCCTCGGGCCTCCGCCACCGAGCCTTCTCGCCAGGGCGAATCTGAGAAGCAAGTTTTTCTCTGCTGACGGTGAGTTTCGTGGTACCTGAGGGTCTTTGTTCAAAATTAACGACGCATTTGAAGGTGAATTCTGCGCGGGAATCCCTACCCTAGAACCGACACCGCTTGAACACCGAGAAACATCCCTTGAGGGAGAAGAGAGAGAGTGTTTCTTACGCTTCGTGCGGAAGATGCTTCAGTGGGAACCGGAAAAGCGTAGCTCTGCCAGAGAATTAGCAGAGGATGAGTGGATACTCACGCAAATTAAGTAAACGCGACTTTTTCATCTAATAAGAGAATCAGATAGCGCAGCTCTTACGATGAGTTGGTTTAGTCTAGGGTGGCCCGGAGCTTCGGAGGGTCGGATGGCTGGTGGAGAACAACTTCCGTGACTTAGTTTGGCATGCTGACTACTCGAATAGTCAGTATTGAGTACATCCAGACACATATCTCCTGCGTTGTACTTTCAGCTGCCTCAGATAATTCAGCCGGCAGCCGGGTATCGATGTATCGATGGTGGGCCTTTGCTCGCACTTTTATTGCTCTTCAAGGAGATTTCAAGACAAAACAAACCTGAGAGGAGGAGAGGGACACACGGGTCAAAGATCGTGGTAGTACGTCATGTTTGTGGTCCAGGTGTCGCTGAAGTTGACCCTTTCCCTCCCATTTTTGGTTCAAACCAATCTACCATTGTTCGATGGCATCCGCAGCGTGATCGGCGATGTGTTTGGAGCATAAGTGCAGTATGCCCTGAGCATCCTCGTAGGTACAACAAGACCTATCTTGTCAATGAAAGAAGGTGTAAGTCAGGAAAGGACTTGGTGTAAAGGTAGTCGCGAAGCAACTTTGGTGGCTCGAGCGTACCGAGGCTCAGACATGCCACGAACATCTCACTCACTAAGCATGTTACCGCTCCTCGTCGACTTGTGGGATGCTATCCCAGAGTCCCACGAAGACGCTTTCGCTACCACATGAGCAAATTTGGAATGTAGTCGGGTTTAATACACTCGGATAACACTCCGACGTCCCTGCAGCCACAGGATGCCGTCGATGATGCAATGTTGATCATCTCGCGTCACTAACAGAGCGAACGTCACTTATAAACGCAGAGAACGTGCTCAGCTGAAACGCAGTGTATACCAACTTACCAGTCCGCTAAAAATTCCTAGTAACACAATCCACAATGGCACCATCCGGTCTCGCAATCCTCATCGGCGCCGGCCCCAACACAGTACGTACATACCTTTCTGACTGCCTCACCACCAACTCACACATGCATCCAGGGCTCAGGCATCGCCCGAATCCTCTCCTCACCCTCGCACGGCAACCTCGCCGTCGCCCTCCTCGCCCGGCGCCCCGACTCCATTAGCTCCTCCATCTCCAAAATCCGGCAATCCAACCCGTCCGCCGTGCTCGAAGCTTTCCCATCCGACACCTCCAAAGGCAGTCTCGAAAAGGCGTTCGCAGACATAAAAGCGCACAAGAGCTTTGCGGGCCTGGAGCTCAACATGGCGATTTACAGCATCAAGCACAGCAGCAAGAAGCCGTTTTTGGAGGAGTCGCGAGAGGAGTTTGAGGAGAGCTTGGAGACGTATGTGGGCGGTGCGTTTACGTTTGCGCAGGAGAGCTTGAAGAGGATGTTTGCGGATCATGGGGAAGAGGGGTTGCAGGAGGGTGGGGGGAAGAAGGGGGTATGTCACGTTTCCTCGCTGGGTTACTGATTGCTTACTGACCGGGTCGTTTAGACTATCATCTTCACAGGCACCCTCGGTGCTCTACGCTGTAGTGCGCAGTTCGCTGCGTACGGCGCTGGCCGCGCGTCGGTCCGCCAACTTGCGCAGACTCTGGCGAGGGAGATGAGCGAGAAAGGTGTGCATGTTGTGCATACGATCGCGAATGGCAGCATTGAGGATGAAGATGGTGAGGCGCAGAAGACGGGGAAGAAGATGAGTGCAGATGCGGTTGGTGAGACGTATTTGTGGCTGCATAACCAGAAGCCGTGTTTGTGGACGCATGAACTGGACATGAGGCCTGCTTGCGAGAATTTCTAGGTATGGCAGTGGAGAGAAGCATCGAACTTGGACTCATGGAGAAACAATGTCTGAAGAGGCTTATGTTATTAAGGGTGAACTAGCCGATGCAACACCAAATACGACTCGGGTGGTCGTGTAGGAGTCAGCTAGTGAATACACAATCTTAAAACAATGATAGACACGCCCATGAAGTCTGAAGAAGCGATCATAACGAAGTTGAGACCAAAAGGACCACTACTAACAATCTATTCGACGAAGGAGGATTATACTCGCATCGAGCGCACCAAGAGAAGCTACAGCGCGCAAAGGGAGCTCTATTTCGAGCAGCACCAGTATGGAAAGCAGATTCCTCAGCCTGCCACTCGTCATTGTCCAGGACATTCTCGCGCAAGTAGTGCACTCGTACACCATCGACCACGACTTGCCACTCTTTCGGCTTCTGCAGCTTCGAAGTATAAGCAGTAAGCCCAGCTCCTCTACCCCTTTTCAACAAGTTTATTTACATCTGCACAGAAATTTTCGACAAGGAAATCACCAAGCTTAGGCCATAACTTTGACTTGTGGAAGAAGAGTGAGCGCGCCAGATGTACCCACAAAGCCCCGGCAGGCTTTCTCAAGCGGCTATTGCAGTGCCATATCAGTTGTGGACAAAGCATATTCGCGAAACAAATGCAGGCGGTAGTTGAAGTCTTGAGGGATGGATTCGCAATTGTCGGCACACCCAAAGAGCATTACGAGGTATGCCGACTAGTCTGCAATGCGTTGGCGGCGACGTACCGCCCCGGAGACTCGCATTTCCACAAGAGGCCGGAATATTTGAACCCGGTGCCGACTGCATTCGATATTGCTCTGCGGGAGAATGTCACCGATCTTATCGACCATATGTTGAAGACGTTTCCCATGGTGGCGTGTGGTCGAAAAAAGAGGGCAAAGATTGCGAGGACGTGTCTGCTAGCAGCTGCGAAAGCGTGCGACATATCTCCCAAGCTGCCGCTCGAGACAACCATGATGCATGAACGAATATAGCAGGCCAAGATGTTGCTGAACCACGGCGCGAGGATCGGGAAAGACCCAGAGGCATCGCCATTCGTTGCTTGTCGAACAGCAGCGAAACTTGGCTACGAAGACGTGGTCGAGTTGTATCTGGAGCTGTTGCCATGGGACTACAACAATGTCACGCTCCATAGCACAGCAAGTCTTGTGACGACGGCCGCCATCGCGCATCACTGGGATATGCTATTTCGTATGTTGAGGCGATGCATGTTGAGATTGCGGTACATGCCGTACGTTCTCCACTGGGGCCGTTTTCTGAGCGAGGCAGCTACGGACGGCCAGGAAGAACTTATTCGGTACATCCTCGATGCGCTCCAGCCGTCGTTCGACATAACATACCCTTTGTCTGGCGCAGCTCGCGGGGGGCGATTGGACACTTGCCGGCTCTTACTTGAGAAAGGAGTATTGAATAAAAACTACTATCTCGGAATGGATGGAGCATGGACCCAGGCGGTTGTCACAGGTGGTAGCATCGAAATCTACCAGCTGCTAGAGGAGCAAAATTTGTGGCAATCGGAGCCAAAATGCCATTTCTTGCCAGTTGCTGCAGAGCTTGGCCGTTTGGAGTTTGCAAAGCTTGCTGTCATAAACGGGTGGGATGCATATCCTGCTTCTAAGAAGCAGCCGTCTAACCTGGGATGCAACGACAGGACAGTCCCATATAGGGATGACGTCCGCTACTTTGCTCTGCTTCGTGCCATCGTCTCGGGACACAAAGACATAGTACGCTGGTTGATACAAGATGTCGGTGTCAGGGTCAGCGATGACCCCGGACTTGCAAATTCCGAGCTCCGCCCTGTGGAGCTCGCTTTTTTTGCCGACGACAGCGGAATGGTGGAACTGCTCTTGAGCTTGGGGGCGAAAGCAAGGCAAGGCGTGTTGTTGGAACAGTGCGCGCGATGCCAGAGAAAGACCGAAGACGCATTAACCGGATATCATCACTCTCTCCATCTTGGCAAACATGGGTACAATCAAGATTGGTATCGAAAGAGCAGGAGCTGGAATGGGGTCTGTTCAGAACTTCAGGTCCGTGAGGCTTGTGGCCACTTTTGCGGGCCCATTTGAAGCGGCCTTCGCACCGAATTTCGAATAGGCATTTTGAATGATGCTGTGCGATTGCTTGTGGGCATGGAGGCCCCTAGGATGATGTCGATTGTCCTTCCAACCTCAGCCTTGACTTCGGTGAACTTGGCGGGGATGAGTGGCAGCTGCGCATGCAGCCTCAGACTTCCTTGGATAGCCGGAGGACTGGGAAATGGGCTCCTCAGCGCGGTATTACCGCTGTTGGAAATCTTAGAAATTATGGCTTTCCCATTTTCATCGAACCCTCGCGCCCGTAGTTCCTCGATAATCGCATTTCGTAGACGCCGCCGTGACCAGGATCGCACGCAGCTTGATTTACTCAGGTCGGCAGCAGTAGTCACGTGCCACCAGAGGCCTTCCCGGGGCCGCTCTTGGAATCTTCTCTTTTGCGTTTCGTGGACTGGGTGCCGTGGGTCGGCCAGGATATGGTTCAGGATGAAAGTCTTGTACTCGGTCGAATAACTGACTCTGAAAAACTTTGGCCGCTGCTTTGAAAGCTGCCCAATTATCTTGCTCATACTCATAGCGCGCACTATCCACGGGTGTATCGAATTAAGTGTGTGGATGAAAGTCGAAGGAACCATGGGTGTGAGTTCGGATGAGTCGAACGCGCTAGGCCGGAATAAGCGAGGCAACCGCCCAACGTCAAAGGCCAACCCACAGAGCCAGGGAAACCAGAAACGAAGGCCGCCACTACATAAACTCCGCGCCCAGCGCACTCCCTCTCACCTACGAACACCCACCACCCACCAACCCCACCCAGAAGTAGCCTCTGACAACCACAACTACTCGACAACATGCCTAAGAACAAGGGAAAAGTGCGTATTCCCTAGAAGAGGCGAGGAGGGGCTGCCCCGCCATGTCTCTCGACGCGATGGCGCTCTACACCGCAACGTGCAGTCGCAGTCGCATAGGCACGGCGCCGACCTCTTCTCTCTCTCCTCACTCGCTTAAAAGAGAACTCATTACTAACAACCTCCCAGGGTGGCAAGAACCGACGTAGGGGTAAGAACGAGAACGACAACGAGAAGCGCGAACTCGTCTTCAAAGAGGAGGGCCAAGAATACGCCCAAGTCGTCAAGATGCTCGGAAACGGCCGCTTGGAAGCCCAGTGTTTCGACGGCGCCCGCCGTCTCGCCCATATCCGCGGCAAGCTCAGGAAGAAGGTCTGGATCAACCAGGGCGACATCATCCTGCTGTCGCTGCGAGACTACCAGGACGAGAAGGGCGATGTCATCATGAAGTACTCTGGTATGTGCGGCCCTTTTTTTCCATTCGTGACTACGCGGGATTGTGTGTGCGGTCTTTTGTGGCGACTTGGTACGCTAACACTCGCACAGCCGACGAAGCCCGTTCATTAAAAGCCTACGGCGAACTCCCCGAGAACGCAAAGATCAACGAGACAGACACATATGGCGACCAGGGCGACGAGGGTATTGGCTTCGAGTTCGACGAGGACCGCGATGATAGCGACTCGGACGAGGCTGATGGCACCGGCAAGAAGGACATTGATATCGACGATATCTAGAAAACTACAGAGAGGCTCCGCCATGCTGTCTCGGTGCTCGTTATGGCTCGTGCTGGCTGTAAGAGGGCTGGGCGGCTCAAATGCTGCTTCTTGCGAGCGGGCGGATGAGATGGGCAGTACGTGGCGGTTGAGGAGCTATGCGGACGTGATAGCGGCTTGATGGCCGCTGTGAAAAGCGTAGACGGAGGACGAATAGACACATGCACATGCATAATTTTCCACATCCAACATGCTTTCATCGTATCGTGCTTTGTATTCCTACTGCTGAAGAAACGACGGCAACCCCTGCACTTCCTCATACACACTCCGATTGAAGAACCTCCACACCCTCCTCCCCACATCCGTCCCAATCAGCCAGCAAATCTCGCGCTCACTCATATTTGCCAGTTCCTCCACGCTCTCCGTCCGCAGCATGAGCGTCATGACGATACTCTCATTCACGCCGGGCAGCGCGCGCAGCATATCCTGACTCGTCTGGTTGAAGCTGCGCATCTCGTCCTGGCCCTGCATATCCGGGTCGAGCCCCAACTGCACCGCACGCAGCGGATCCGGCTCGTCCCGCTGCTTCTTCAACTCGTGGAAGATCTCGGCGGTCTGGTACGGCGAAGAACTCCAGACGATGCGCAGGCGCGGGAAAGCGAGCGTCAACATGACCAGTTTGCCCTGCAGGTCCGGTGCAGCAGCGAGGCCGGACGCGTTGCTCGGGGCGCTGAAGTCCGTGAAGGGCTCGAGGGTAAACGACTTGTTCTGGTCGAATTCGATGAGCAGCATCGGGTGCTTGTAGTGCTCCATCATCGACTCGACTTGGTTGAAGAGCCGGCCGTTGGCGAAGGAACCGATCAGGTCGCGGACGGATTTACGCTCGATGCAGATGTGCGGCGTGAGGACGTAGTCGCCGACAGTGAGCATGCAGGGAACAATAACCATCGCACGACCATGAAGCAGAGACGGCAAACTGGAGCGGAATTCTCGCACGTCGACGACCACGCGTGGTGGTTCGGCGGATGCAGCGAGACGGCCGCCGCCTGCGATTCGTGTGTTAATTGTGCGCAGGAAGGATTCTTCGGGCGCGAGGTTGGCGTTGGTGTTTAGGGTGAGGGCCATGTTTGCGCGCTCTTTGATCAGCCGGGTGAAGGCGTCTTTCTCGCGGCGCACGGCGGAGAGGTAGCGTTGTTCTTCGACGCTGCCGCCGTAGTACATGAAAAAGACCTTCACGGTGCGGTCTGTGTGGCTGGATCGGTAGACTTCGACGCGTCGGATGAAGGCGGCGTCGGGCTCGTACATGATGATATATCGCGGCTTGGTCTCTTCCAAGATGTGTTCGTCGAGGTCGCCAGAATACGGGTGTACGATTATGAGCGAATTGGTGTCGAAGAGCTCGTAGTATGATTCCATGTTATCGAGGGGGTCATGACCAATCTCGCCGGGCTTCTGGGCAGCTTCAAGCTCGGTAGGCTCAAGCTCAGCCATGAGACTCGCAATATGCGCGTCTTTGTCTCCAGCGGTACGAACAGACCCCGAATCCATTCGAGAGGGACCAGTACCAGCGGTTCCACCACCTCGGACACGTCTCCGCTTATTAGGTGGAGGTTTGCCGGAGGTTTGACGCATGCCACTCTGCACTGACTTGTCGTTGCTGTTGTTTATGGCCTTTTGATTCTCCGAAAAGAGTGCTGCGCTGACCTTGCTGAAGTCACGCTTCCATGTGAGGTAGCTTCGAAGCTTCCGGCGCATCATGAACCTCGCTGATGGTTCATCGTTGCCCTCGTCATCCTCCGCGCCAGCCTCAGGTATGACATACATGGTTTGCAGGTACTCTCTGAGCTGTGAGCAGGTGCCCTGGTCACCACACATGATGAGTGTAGATCCATTCGATGTGTCCTGTGGTGTGGGGTTGAAGTATGCATCCTGCTCGATCTCCTGGAGGATTTCCGCAAGTTGTGCCCACTTCGGGAACTCTTCGAGGACAGGTTCCAGAGAATCTGGTACCAGATTCGTGCTGTTCGCTAGGTCTGCATTAGATACCTTGCCAGTGTATACTCTTCGCTTTGCGGTCGTAAAAATGGTATCTGCAGCATCCAAAAACAGCCATGGTGATTGATTCTGTTTTGTAGAGCCTGGGGGTGGTTGCGACGCTGCCAGTACCGTGTCAAGATATTTGTTGAAGCTAATCGCGTCGTATGTGAGTAGTGCATGGAGGATAGATCGAAGCAAAGAAAGATCGCGAACGACCTGCCGTGTCTTGAACGTCGTCCGATGCCAGACCGGATCCAGCTGTCGCCTGATAATCTGATCAAAGTTCTTGTGTAGCGCACTGTCAATGTTCCAGTCATCGACCTCGATGCCTGGGTTTGCCTTCTTGAGTTCACTGATACTGGCTTCAACGCATTCGAGCACAGCATTTTGTATGTCTTGCATCGCGTCTGTCATGGGCACTTCCAGCTCGATGACTTCTGCCTTCTTCCGCCCCTCGAGCGACTTTGCGACGGCCACATGAAACCTCGGATACAGTGCCGGCTTCTGTAGGAAGAGATTCTTCATCATGTTCGTGAGGGGTGCGAAGCCTGTAGTAAACGGTTCCGGCGTGTCCGAGAATGCCTTCAAAAAGCCTGCCTTATTCTTCTGTCTGTATATCCGCAGGATGAAAGCCTCAAGCGATGTCGCGACGACTCTCTCAGCATGCAGCACCACCATGCCCGTCACCGTCTCTGGGTTCAGCAGTCCGGAGAGAAAATCTACAATCAGAATTCTCGACGTGATGCTGAATATGCCGCCCTGCGCATACATCTTCTCACGCGTTCCGACGCTCATCAAGTCGGTGTTCACCAGACTCAGTCCTCTACACTTGGGCGCATTGCTGATAGCCGCATGCTCGGCCAGCGCCTCGCCAATCCAGATATTCTCGCGGTCTTCGGCACCCACGAGGAGGATCAAGTTATTTCCGGCGGCATCGTACGAGTGGAGGAGGTTTGTGACTATGCGCAGCAGGCCGAGGCCCCGCGCCAGGAGGACGAGTTCATCCTCCTCGCGAAGCTCATTGAAGATGTCTTGCTGGAATTCCTATGATGTCATCAGTACAGGCATTTTGACATGTAATTTGGCTCGTACTAGAGGCAGCGAGAGCTTCACGGGGGCTTGCGCATCGCTGGGCATTGGGTGCAGCTGCGTTGCAGTGGTGGTGGGGCG
>Ga0265780_10005588_pt1 | contig 15876 bp, 9 predicted proteins | sample P1T30metagenome_FD_192432 | JGI IMG/M metagenome (GOLD analysis project Ga0265780, IMG submission 192432) | Plant litter microbial communities from East Loma Ridge, Irvine, California - P1 T30 | ecosystem: Environmental > Terrestrial > Plant litter > Unclassified | place: USA: California... | reverse complement strand
CGAGCGTCGCATGTTCCGCAATCCCCGGGTTGCCCGGCGCGGCAAAGAGCGTATCGCACAGCGGCGACTGCGCGAGCTTCCACGCCAGCGCGTGTTCGCGCCCACCCGATCCGATCAGTAGGATATTCATGTCGGACCCTCTTTTTGACGCCGCGGCCCGCCTCCTAGCCGGGGACGGTCCTGCCGACAACGGCACCCCTCCCGGCAATTCGGTGATGAGCGTCGGCGAATTCGCGGGTAAGCTTAAGCGCACGGTCGAAAGCGAATTCGGCAGCGTGCGACTGCGCGGCGAAATCTCGGGCTACAAGCGCGTGGCGTCGGGCCATGCCTATCTGAGCCTCAAGGACGACAGCGCGGTGCTCGACGGCGTGATCTGGAAGGGCCAGGTCGCAGCCCTCGGGTTCCAGCCGCAGGACGGCGCCGAGGTGATCGTTTCGGGCCGGATCACGACCTATCCGGGCCGGTCCAAGTATCAGATCATCATCGACCGGATGGAACTGGCGGGCGAGGGCGCGCTGATGGCGCTGCTCGAGAAGCTGAAAGCCAAGCTCGCCGCCGAGGGGCTGTTCTCGGCCGACCGCAAGCAATTGTTGCCCTTCATGCCGCGCACGATCGGCGTCGTCACCTCGCCCACGGGTGCGGTGATCCGCGACATTCTCCACCGGCTCGAGGATCGCTGCCCGACGCATGTGCTGGTGTGGCCGGTCAAGGTACAGGGCGCGGGCGCGGCGGAAGAGGTCGCCAGGGCGATCCGCGGGTTCGACGCGATGCCGCCCGAGACTCGCCCCGACCTCGTCATCGTCGCGCGCGGCGGCGGGTCGATCGAGGATCTGTGGGCGTTCAACGAGGAAGTCGTCGTCCGCGCGCTGGCGGCCTGCACCATCCCGACGATTTCGGCGATCGGGCACGAGACCGACACGACGCTCGCCGACTTTGCCGCCGACCGCCGCGCACCAACCCCAACCGCCGCAGCTGAAATCGCGGTGCCGGTGCTCGCGGATTTGCGCCTGACGATCGCAGGCTACGGCCAGCGCACCGAGAAGTGCGCGCGGCGCTATCACGAACGCGGGCGGGAGAAACTCACGGCCCTCGTCCGCGTGCTGCCCAAGCGCGACGCGCTGCTCGGGCCGCAACGCCAGCGCGCGGACGATGTCGGCGCACGGCTCGACCGCGGGCTCGAACGCCGCGTGACGGTAGCGCGTGGGCAGCTCGACCGTTCTGCGGGGGCGCTGCGGCTGTCGACGCTCGAACGGCAGCTCGAACGTGCGCGCGATCGTACTGCGGGGGCGTGGCGGCTGGTCCAGTCACTCGGGCCGAACAGCATCCTCGATCGCGGCTATGCGTTCGTGTCGGCGCGCGTTGGTGGCGCAGTGGTCGGATCGGCGGCAGCGGCGCGGACGGCGGGGGCCGTGACGCTCCATTTCCGCGACGGCGAGGTCGATGCCAAGGTTGAGCGCGGCGGCGGCAAGGCGTATGCAGGCAAACCCGGCGATCAGCCGACCTTGTTGTAACCGCTCTTGTCCGAAAGCCTCCAGCCGATGCTCATGTCCAACACCGATCGCGCGGCACGCCTCCACTTCATGGCGAACGGCTTTCGCGTGCTGAACCCGGGGGATCACGTCGTCTGCGCGGTGTCGGGGGCGCGGATTGCGCTCGACGACCTGCGCTACTGGAGCGTCGCGCGGCAGGAAGCCTATGCGACCGCGGCGCTCGCGACGCAGGCGATGGGCGGCGACGCTGCCGCATAGGCCGGCCCCGGGCAGGGGCCCGGTTTGTGGCGTAGCTGCAGGGCTTGCGCTCGCCCTGCTTGGCGCTTGTGCGGTCGTGCCCGCGACGCCTGTCTCGACTGCACCACCGCTTGCTTCCCCCTCCGTGCCACGTCCGCCGATCGCGCAGCCAGATCGTGCGCCAGTTCGTACCGGCTTTGCCTATGCGGGCAGCCGGATGCAGGGCGGGTTGCTGCTGGGCACCGCGCCTGCTCGCACGCAGCAATTGCTGTTCGACGGCGTAGCAGTCCCCGTGGCCGAGGACGGCCGTTTCATCATCGCATTCGACCGCGATGCGGGGCCAAGCGCGACGCTGGTGGCAACCCGCGACGACGGAGCAACGATCCGCGATACGCTGACCGTCGCGCCGCGCGCGTGGGACATCTCGCGGCTGTCGACGCTCCCCAAGATCCCGCTACCGCAGCCCGAATTCGACGCAGTGCGCCCCGCCGAGCTGGCGCAGATCGTCGCCGCGCGCCGCATCCGCACCGATGCGCAGGGGTGGCGGCAGGCGTTCGTATGGCCGACGACCGGGCGGATCTCGACGCTGTTCGGATCGCAACGGATCTACCGCAACGGCGAGGCGGGTTCCTATCATTCGGGGCTCGACGTCGCCAAGCCGACCGGATCGGTGATCGTCGCCCCCGCCGACGGGGTGGTGATCCTGGCGGCGGATCATCCCTTCACGCTGGAGGGGAATCTTCTGATGGTCGACCACGGCATGGGATTGAACAGCGCGTTCCTGCACCTGTCGCAGATCCAGGTGCGGGTCGGCGATCATGTTCGGCGCGGGCAGCCGATCGGGTTGTCGGGCGCGACCGGGCGCGCAACGGGGCCGCATCTGCACTGGAGCCTGCGGTGGCGGGATGCACGGATCGACCCGCTGCTCGTTGCTGGTCCGATGCCCGCGCAACAATAATACACTGGCAATGGGTATGTGATTGTTCTGTTGCCCAATTGTAACAGTATACAGTTATTTCGGTGTGCCCGTTTACATATTAAGGGGTAGGATACAGTCTCGCCTCATCAGGTCAGGCCGAAAGGTCGGATCTTAGCGGTGCGCCAGGGGGGTGCATCAGGGGGAATTTCAAACATGAATTCAACGAACAGCACGACTCTGTCTCGCCTGCGTCAGAGTGCGGCGCCGGTGGCGCTCGCCATGGCGTTTGCAGCCGCGCCTGTCTGGGCGCAGACCGCCCCGGCAACGACGCCGTCCGAGCAGACCGCACCGGCGTCGGTGCAGGCACCCTTGCCGACCAACCCGGAAACCGCCGCACCCGACCAGGACATCGTGGTCACCGGGTCGCTGTTCCGCCGCACCAATACCGAGACGCCTTCGCCCGTCACCGTCATCACCAGTGAATCGCTGGCGCGCGCGGGCATCACCAACATCAACGACGCGATCCGTTCGGTCTCGGCGGATGGCGCGGGCTCGATCTCGACCGGCTTCCAGGGCGGCTTCTCCGCCGGTGGCGCGGCGGTTTCGCTTCGCGGTCTCGGCGTTTCGTCGACGCTGGTGCTGATCGACGGTCTGCGTTCGACCAACTTCCCGCTCAACGACGATGGCCATAACGCCTATGTCGATCTCAACTCGATCCCGTTCAGTGCGGTCGATCGCGTCGAAGTCCTCAAGGACGGCGCTTCGTCGACGTACGGCGCGGATGCGATCGGCGGCGTCGTCAACATCATCATGAAGAAGAACGTCGTCGGCGTCAGCGGAACCGCCGAGGGTGGCGCTTCGCAGAAGGGCGACGGCTCGCGCTATCGTGCCAACCTTACCGCCGGCATCGGCGATTACGAGCGCCAAGGCTTCAACTTCTACGTCAACGGCGAATATCAGCGCGACAGCGCGATTTCGGTGCAGGACCGCGGCTTTCCGTTCAACACGAACGACCTGAGCTCGATTGGCGGGAGCGACCTCAATGCCGCGGACAGCTCGCTGACGACTGCGACCACCAATGCGGTCGTTCGTCGCACCAACCAGACCAATCTCAACGATCCGTTCACTGGCGGCACCGTCGCGACGGGTCAGTACACCACCCTGAACCTGACGAACTGCGCACGCGGGACGTACACGGTCGCCGGTGCGGCGGGCGGGGTCGGTTGCCGTCACGACAACCAGTATGAATATTCGCAGATCCAGCCGCAGCAGACGCGCTATTCGTTTACTGGTCGGTTGAGCCTGCGTGTCAGCGACAACGTCGAGGGCTATATCACGGGCAGCTATTCGCATAGCCAGGTCCTGATCCGGACCCTCCCGCCAGCGATTCGCCAGCGCCAGCCATATGGTGCGGCACCGACCCAGGCATCCAGCGCGCCCGGCATCGTGCTCCCCGTCTATGTCTGCGCAGCGGGCACCAACTGCTCGATCGCGGCGGATCGTCGCCTCAACCCGAACAACCCCTATGCCGCTGCCTTCGCTGGCGACCCCGCCAATGGCGCAGCGCGCATCTACTATCTGTTCGGCGATATCCCGGGCTCGACCAACCGCACCAACGAAGTCATCCGCGGGGCCGCTGGCCTGCACGGCAGCTTCGGCAGCGGGTTCGACTGGCGGGTCGATGCAGTCGGCGCGCGCGACAATTTCAACATCGTGTCCAACGGTACGATCAACATCGCGGGCTTGCGCCAGGCGGTGAACACGGGGGCGTACAACTTCGTCAACCCCGCGTTGAACAGCGCGGCAGTCCGCCAGCTGATCTCGCCGACGCTCAGCGTTCCGTCCTACACTTCGATGGTCTCGCTCGACGCATCGGTCAGCAAGTCGTTGTTCGAACTGCCGGGTGGTCCGTTGCAGGTCGCGGTCGGCGGGCAGCTTCGTCGTGAGGTTGCCAACAACAACAGCCTTAACCCGAACCTCGAGAATTACGGCAACACCTCGGCGGCGTTCGGGCAGCACACCGTCTCGGCCGGGTACGTCGAAATCCAGGCGCCCGTGCTCGATACGCTCGAAATCAGCGCTTCGGGTCGTTACGATCACTATTCGGAAGGGTTCGGACGCTTCTCGCCCAAGATCGGCGGCAAGTTCACCCCGATCAAGCAGATCGCGATCCGCGGGACCTATTCGCAGGGCTTCCGCGCCCCGACCTTCGCCGAGAGCAACCCGCGCAGCAGCTTTGCCGGCTTCGTGACCTTCACTCCGCCGTGCAACTTCATTCTCGCGCATGGTGGCACGGGTACGCTCACGTCGTGCGCCAGCGGCGGCAACCCGTATAACAACGCGTACAGCGTTGGCGGCGGCAGCACGGGCAACCCCAATCTGAAGCCCGAGAAGTCGCGTAGCTTCACCGCAGGCACGGTGATCCAGCCGATCCCGCAGGTCAGCTTCACGGTCGATTATTACAACGTCAAGAAAAGCGACGTGATCGTGACCGGGCCGCAGGCGTCGACCGCGCGGAACAACTACTTCGCAGGGCAGCCGCTTCCGGCCGGCTACACCGTCTCGGCGATCGACGCGGTCGACCCGCTGTTCCCGAACGCGCTGCCACGCGTGCTCGTGATCAACGTTCCGTATGTCAACGCGGCTAACATCGCGACCGAGGGTCTCGACTTCGGTGCGCAGGCTTCCATCCCGCTTGGCGGCGGGGCGCGCTTCTCGAGCCGGCTCGATGTCACCGCGATCCTGAAGTACAATCAGGACAATGGCGACGGCGTGATCCAAAAGTTCGTCGGGACGCTTGGGCCATATGAGCTGTCGTCGGGTGCGGGCACCCCGCGGATCCGCGGCAACTGGCAGAACACGCTGGAAATGGGGCCGGTCTCGCTCTCGGCGACGACCTATTACGTCTCGCGGATCAAGTCGGTCGCTGCCGACGAAATCGCACCGGACGACAATGGCAACATCGACTTGTCGTGCGCGAACAACCTGTATTCCTCGCCGACCGGCGAAGGGAACAACTTCTGCTACATCCGCCGCTTCATCTATGCGGATCTCAACCTGGCGGTGCAGGTCAACGACAAGTTCACGTTCAGCGTCAACGTGGGCAACTTCACCAACGAGAAGGCACCGATCGCACCGGCATCCTACTCGGGGATCAACTACCTGCCGACGTGGCATTATGCCGGCGTCATCGGGCGGACGTTCCGCGCCGGCGCGTCGTTCAAGTTCTGAACGATCCGGCCCGGTTCATCCGGGGATCATGACTAGCAAAGCGAGGCGGAAAGCAATTTCCGCCTCGTTTTCGTTCGCGCGGCGGCCGGTCTGGCCACGTCCCGCAGGTTCTGCCGAGCCTCTACTTCAAACGAATGATTGCGCTCCCGCAACGTTGTTGCAAAATTGCTACAGCGCAGCAAAAAGGCGAAAAGGTCCACCGCGGCCACTTTACAGCCAATCGATGTAACTGCATCCTTTCCCCGGGCACACAAAAGTTGATTACGTCATATCATCCTTTTGAATGAAGCAGTCTGCCGCGCTTTTAGTATGTAGCGGTAATAAAGGGGAAACTTGCATGAAGACCAATAGGTTTGCTCGTAAGCTCGGAATCGGATCAGCCTTGTCGGTTATTGCAATCGCGAGCTTCTCTTCCGCTGCATCTGCACAAACGGCGCCGATCGAGCCCGGCGTGACTGACGCATCTGCCGTTGAACCGGCGCCTTCCGACATCATCGTCACCGGTACACTGATCCGCAATCCGAACCTCACGTCCGCATCGCCCGTTTCGGTCATCAGCGATGCCGAGATCACCAAGCGCGCCCCGAACACGGTCGAGGAACTGCTGCGCGCGCTTCCGGGCGTGTCGCCGGGCATCGGCAGCCAGGTCAATAACGGCGCGAACGGGACCAATACGACCGATCTTCGCGGTCTCGGCGTGCAGCGCAACATCGTGTTGCTCGACGGCGCGCGCATCGTTCCGGCGCTTGCCAATGGCGCGACCGACCTCAACAACATCCCGCTCGCGCTGATCGCGCGCGCCGAGGTGCTGACCGGCGGCGCTTCCACGGTCTACGGTGCGGACGCGGTGTCGGGTGTCGTGAACTTCATCACCAAGCGCGATTTCACCGGCGTCGAAGGCAGTTTCCAGAACAAGATCCTGCAGTCGGGCGACGGCTATGCGTTCCGCGGCGACATCACGGTCGGCGCGAACTTCGCCGAGGATCGCGGCAATGCGGTGCTGAGCTTCGGTTACAGCAAGATCGACCCGGTCTATCAAACCCAGCCTTTCTCACTGTTCGGCATCACCAGCACTAACAATGCCTCGGGTGGCGTAGCCTCGGGGTCTTCGTTCACTTCTGTGCCGACGACCATTTCGTTCCCGACAGCGGATCTTCAGGTGTCGAACTCGGGTGCCTCGCTGGTGCCGCAATATGAGGGGTTCAACTTCAACCCGTACAACATTTTCCAGACGCCGATGATCCGCAAGAGCCTGTATGCGGCGACGCATTATGACGTTGCGGATGGGGTCGAATTCTATGCCCGTGGCATGTTCACGCAGAACACGATCGAGCAGATCATCGCGCCATCGGGGGTGTTCGGCAACGAACTGACGATCCCCGCAAACAACCCGTATCTCAACACCACGATCCGCGACCAGATCTGCACGCAGAACGGCATCGCGCTCGGTGCGACCTGCACCAGCGATCCTGCGCTGCTGCTGCCTGGTGTCTATCGTCGCCTCGTCGAACTGGGGCCGCGCATCAGCAACTGGGAAAACACCGTCTACGACGTCCGGTCCGGTTTGAAGGTCGACATCACCCAGTCGACCCAACTCGACATCTGGGGATCGTACGGTCGGAGCGAGCAGTCGCTGACGCAATCGGGCTATGTCATCACGCAACGCGTGCAACAGGCGCTCAACGCGACCAACACGACCACCTGCACCGTCGCGACCGGCGGTTGCGTGCCGCTCAACCTGTTCGGCGCGGCCGGCAGCATCTCGCCCGCGCAGGTCGCGTTCCTGCAGGCGCAGAGCACGGTCCGGATCAACACCGAATTGTATCAGGCGCACGCGGTGCTGACCGGCGACCTCGGCAGCTTCCTGCCGACGTCGGACAAGGCGATCAGCTACGCAATCGGTGCGGAATATCGTAAGTACAAGTATGATCGCATTCCAGACGCCTTCGCGCAGGATCCGTCCGCGCTCGGTGGCGCTGGCGGCGCGGTGCTCCCCTTCTCGGGTGGCTATGACGTCAAGGAAGCGTTCGGCGAATTGCTTGTTCCGCTGGTCGCGGACAAGGCGTTCTTCAAGCAGCTGACGCTCGAAGCCGGCGTGCGCTACTCGTCGTACAACATCGATGCGCCGAACAATCCGAGCTTCAATACCACCACCTACAAGGGCGGCGCGACATGGGAGCCGGTCGATGGCATCCGTCTGCGTGGCACGTATCAGCGCGCAGTGCGTGCCCCCAACATCGGCGAACTGTTCGCGCCGACCGTCACCGGCCTGACCTCGCTGGGCACCGATCCGTGCGCGGGTGCTGCCGTTACCTCCAACGCCAACCTGACCGCTGTGTGTATCGCACAGGGTGCGCCCGCCTCTGCGATCGGTTCGATCCAGAATCCATCGGCCGGCCAGGCGAACGCAACCGGCGGCGGCAACTCGAACATCCGGCCTGAAAAGGCGGATACGTTCACCGTCGGTCTGGTCGTTGTGCCGCGCGGGATCATTCCGAACCTAACGGTGTCGGTCGATTATTACGACATCAAGATCAACGAGGCGATCACCTCGGCGCTGCCGAGCGACGTGATGGACGCATGTTTCGCGAACATCACTGCGGCATCGGCGGCATCATCCGCGTGCACCATCATCCGGCGCAATCCGGCAAACGGGCGTCTCAGCGGCCCGACCTCGACGACCTTCGGTTTGCCGACGCCGCTGACCAACAACGGGCGCTATGCCACTGACGGGATCGACCTGACCGTCAACTACAACCGCAAGTTCGGCGATCTCGCGGTCGACCTCAACTTCGTCGGCAACTGGACCGATCACCTCCGCTTCCAGGCGTCACCAAGCTCACCCAACCGCGATTGCGTCGGCTATTACAGCGCGAACTGCGGCCCGAGCCTCGGGCAGATCATGCCCAAATTCTCGTGGCAGCAGCGCACCACGCTCGGTGCGTACGGTGCAACCGCGTCGCTGCTGTGGCGGCACATCAACAAGGTCCGGTACGAGCCGGGCCTGCCCGCGCTCTATTCGGGCGTGATCCGCAACGGTTCGGGCGTCAGCTCGGAACTGGCCGGGCAGACGCGTAACTTCAACCGGATCCCGGCGTACAATTACCTGGACCTGACGCTGCAGTTCGACGTCGCCAAACAGTATCAGCTGACGTTCGGCGTGCAGAACCTGCTCAATGCGCTGCCGCCGGTCGTTGGTAGCCAGGCGGGGACGACAGCCGCCAACAGCGGCAACACCTTCCCGTCGACCTACGATCCTTTGGGTCGTGCGTTCAGTGCGGCGGTGAAGTTCCGGTTCTGATAAATTCCGGGCGGCGCGTCCGCCCGGACGACAACTGTGCAAGAGGCGGCCTTCGGGTCGCCTCTTTTTTGCGTGGCTTCAGGCGGTTGGCGTGAGCAGCGGGTGCGGCAGCATCATTGCGATCCCGGCGCCATCCGCCACCTTGGCGGCCCAGCCGAGCACCATTGAGATTTCCTCGGCATGGAGCGCCGCTGCGGATTGCTGGTCCGCCCTGCGCGCCTCGGCGTCAAACGCACCGCCGAACTTGGCGTGCTGCTGGAACACCGACCGGACGATCGTATCACGCTCGGCCTCGGTCGCGACCAGCCCGAACAGCGTATCGATCGCGGCGAGCGCGGCGTGCGGCTGCGCGAGCAGGACTTCGCTGTCGAGCGTCCGAACCCGCTCCGGAAACCGCTGCGCGAGCTTGGCGAACAAGGCGTGCTGTGCGAGCCACCCGACCGCGGCGACCTGCAGATCCGACAGGCGGAAGATGTCCTCCGCGTCGAGCCCCATGTCGACCAGCCCTTCCTTGAGAAAACTCGCGAGCAGTTCGCGCACCCACAGCCGCCCCCACAGGCGCTTGCTCGCGATCGACCCGAGATAGGGTTCGAGCGGCGCGTACAGCAATACGGCCCCCGCCTCGGGGCGCGCCGCGAGCATCGCGGTGGCCAGGCCTTTGACGATGTTGGACGGTTTGACGACGCAGGCTTCCCCCGCCACGAACGGCCGCGCGAGCATCGTGAGACCGTCGCCCAGCACCGCGAGGATCTGCCGCGGATCGCCCCCGCGATGCCGCCACCCGACGAGATCGTTGAGCAGCATTGGCTCCTTCAGGCTGAACGCCTGTCCCGCTCGGTCATACGCATTGGCGAGCAGGGTCGAGCAGCAATAGGCCGAGTGGAAGATGAAATTGACTCGTCCGGTCGCCGCCGACCCGTCGCAGCGCCCACGCGGAATCACCACGGGCTCGCCGGCGGCCTCGAGATGTTCGTCGGTCAGGAACGGGACGCGTTGCCGCACATCGCGCGAGGCGCGGACGAACTGGAACGCGTCGATCTTCGGGTCATACCGATGGGCCAGCCATTCGGGGGCAGGGGCGACGGGTGGTTCCGGGATTGACATGCCGCCAACCTTCGCGGACCTCGCGCGCGGGATCAAGCGGCCTGCTTGCCCGCTCGCTTGCATGGGGCCGCTTGCACGCAAAAGGGGACTATGCTTTCTCAGGCCATGATTGATCCTGCCGGTGCTGTTGGAACGTTGCTGCGCGAGGCGGCGGTGCTGCGCCAACGCGGCGACGCGGCGGGCGAGCGCAACGTCCTCGACCGCGCGACCGCGATCGTCCCGCCGCGACCCGAGGCGTACAACGCGCGCGGGATGCGCGGGCTAGCGGACCGGGATTTCACGACCGCCACGACGAGCTTCGCGCGTGCGGTCGCGCTCGACCCGGGCGAGCCCGCGCTGCGGCTTAACCTCGCCGCGGCCTACCGCGCGGCGGGCGACGGCCCGGGCGAACGGCAGGCGCTTCAATCGGTACTCGACCTCGACCAGCTGCATTTCCTCGCGCAATTGCGGATGGCGGAATTGCTGCAACGCCAGGGGCTTGTGTCCGAGGCGGCACCGCATTGGAGTGCGGTGGTCCAGCTCGCCAGCAATGCTGCCGAACGACCGCCCGCACTGATCGAGGCGGAGACCCGTGCGCGGGCGTTTCTCGCGGCGCATAACCGCGCGTTCGCCGATGCCTTGTCGGAGGAATTCGGCGGGACGGAGCAGGTCGCAGCGACGTCACGACGGTTCCAGGCGTGCGCGGATGCCATGCTCGGGCGGCGGCGGATCTATACCAATCAATGTGCCGGGGTGCATTTTCCCTTCCTGCCCGCGGACGAGTTCTTCGATCGCGCGCACTTCCCGTGGTTTGCCGACCTCGAGGCCGCGACGCCGGCGATCCGCGCGGAGGCGCTCGCAATGCTGGCCGGGGGCGGGGATGCGATCCGGCCCTATGTCCGGCTCGACAAGGGGACGCCCGACACGCCGTGGAGCAAGCTCGACGCGTCGCGCGACTGGAGCGCGTGCTTCCTGTGGGAATATGGCCAGCGCAACGATGCGGTCTGCGACCTGTGTCCCGAAACCGCTGCCGCGCTCGCACGGGTTCCGCAGACGCATTTGCCGGGCAAGGCACCGTCCGCTTTCTTCTCGATCCTGAAAGGCGGCGCCGCAATTCCCCCGCACACCGGCGTCACCAACACCCGCGCGATCATTCATCTCCCGCTTGTCGTTCCCGAGGGATGCGCTTTCCGGGTGGGCGGCGAAACGCGTGCGTGGCGCGAGGGCGAGGCGTTCGCGTTCGACGACACGATCGAGCATGAAGCGTGGAATCGCAGCGACCAGGTACGAATCGTGCTGATCTTCGACGTATGGAATCCGCATCTCACGCAGGGCGAACAGGAAGATCTCGCGCGACTGTTCGCGGTGACCGACCGGGGGCTGACCGCACCTAGGGCGTGATGCCGATCCCGTGCCGTTCGAGCAGGGCGATCGCGTCGCCTAGTTGCGCGCGATAGCGTTGCCAGCGGTGGAGCGAGTGGCGGTGGATCGGGCGGCGGACTTGCCAGGCGCTCGCGGTGCGGACGGCGAGCGGGGCGTTCGGTTCGCCAAGGCACGCTGCGTCCCACGGCAACTCGAGCGCGTCGAGTACCGCGGACACCGCCGCGTGCGGATCGACGACCAATGCATCGTAATCCAGATCGATGATATCCGCACCATAGAGCGCTCGCCAATGCGCCATCAGCCGCGCGTACTGAACGTAGTAATGCGTCGCCTCCAGCAGGTCGCTGCCGTAGACGACGCCATCGCCGAACTGAAGGAAATAGGTCGACAGCAAGGTGTCGAGCACGTTGCGCCGCGTGTGGATGATCCGCGCCTCGGGAAACAGCGTCTTGATCAGCCCGATGTGGAGGAAATTGTCGCAACGCTTGTCGGTTACCCAGCCTTCGCCCGGCAGGTCGGCTAGGTAACGCGCACGAAGTTCCGCGATCGCATCGGGTGAGAGCGCAAGCGCGGCGGCGGGATAGGGCTGCAGCGTCTGCACGATCGCGGGGATCGCTTCCAACTCGCCGCCGGGGGTGATCGCGCGATGCTGTCCGAGGATCTTCTCGGCCAGCGTCGACCCCGACCGGAACATGCCGCAAATGAAGATCGGCGTCTGCTCCGGTGCGGGAAACCCCGCCGGGCTTGCCTCGGCGCGCACCCGGTAGCCGGCGATCAGCGCATCGACGCGCCGCTCGTGCGCCAGCGCGTCATATCGGTGTGGCGCAAGCGCGCGCGCGATCCAGTTCGCCGCCTCGATCGCTTGGAACGCATCGGTCGTCTCCCCCATCGCATCCAGCGCATTGCCGAGCGCGAACAGCAGTTCCGCGCGATCTGCGGCGTCCGTCGCCTGCGGAACCACCGCCTTGAGCCGCGCGATCGCCGGTACTGCCGCACCGGTCGCAACCTCGATCGCCGCCAGCCGAGCGTGCGCGCGTGCATTTCCGGGGGCGCGGGTCAGGACTGCGCCATACGCCTTTCGTGCCGCCGCAGGATCGCCCAGGTCCTCGTGGAGATTGCCGAGGTTGAGCCACGCCGGAAGAAAGCCGGGATTGGCGCGCAACGCTTGCTCGAGCTCCGCCATCGCCGCGGCGGGGCGGAACAGATGATCCGACAGGATCGTCGCACGGTTGAGCAATGCCTGTTCGGGATGCGGATCGCCCGCCGCGATCGCGCGGGCATAGGAATCGAGCGCCGCGTCGAACTGCCGCGATGCGCGTTGCGCCCAGGCGAGATTGAACCACGCGTCGGGCTGACCGGGATCGATCGCGAGGCTTGCCTCGAACGCGTCGATCGCCTGCGCCACCTCGCCCGCGCGGAGGTGCGCCACCGCGGTGGTCAGCAAGTGCAGCGCCTGGCAATCCTGCGGCATGCCGTCTCTTATCGCGGCGGGGGCAAGCGCGATACGGCCTTGAGCGAACTCAGTTGACGCGCCGTGCCTTGACGCCGGGTTGCCCGCTGATCGTCATCTGGAAGCTGCCCAGTGCGGCGCGCTTGATGTGGACCTTGTCGCCCGCCCGGGGGCTCCGGCCGAGCACATTGTCGTCGGTCTGCGCCCAGCGTGCGCCGTCCGCCATCCGCACGGTCCAGCGTCCGGCGCCATCGACCTGCGCATCGGTCACGGTCGTGTCGATCGCGTCGATCTCGGGCGAGCCGCTGAAGATCGACAGGCTCGGGACCCCGATCCCGAATAACGATCGTCGCGCCTGCCGCACTTGCTGCGAATCCACCACGACCACGTCGCGGCGCTGTTCCGCCGAATCGAGCAGCGCGACAGAGGCGTCGAAACACGCCAGTCGCGCGGCCGTGTCCTGCACCTGGCGACACCGCACGACGTCGCTCAGCGCTTTCGAGCGGACATCCTTGCGGGGCTCGGCGGCGCTGATCGCGATAGGCGTGATCGCCGCGACGATGCCTGAAGCGATCGCGATCCGGGTCGAAAGGGTCGGTTTGTGGCGCAACGTACGGTCCTCGGTTCGGGGCTCGACCGCGCGATACGGTGGCGCATCCACGGCGGCAAGCGCATCGCATGTCGAGTGTGTCAATTTGGCTACATCGATGGAACAATATGGTCCCAATTGCGTACGTTTGTGTTTTTTTACTTTTGGAAGCGTCACGCGACAGTAAAGAAGCGCCGCATTGGCAGCCCGATAATGGCTGTCCTTGACATGACGCCGTTGCAAAAACGGTGCGTACCAAAGGGACCAATCTTACATGCAAAATCGAGTTCTGCGCGACTCCCTGCTCGCGTCCACGATGATCGCCGGTGTGTTGGGCGCGCTCCCCGCGCTCGCGCAGGAAGCAGCTGCTCCCGCCGCGCCGCAGGAGCAGGCCCCGACCAGCGCCACCCCGGGTGACGACAGCATTGCCGGCACCACGCCCGCTGCATCGAACACCCCCGGCGCGGACGCAGGCGACATCGTCGTCACGGGCTCGCGCATCTCGAACCCGAACCTGACCTCGGCGAGCCCGATCACGGTCGTCAACGCAGCCGAGATCAAGCTCCAGGGCGCAACCCGCATCGAGGACGTGCTCAACAGCTTGCCGCAGTCGTTTGCGGCGCAGAGCTCGTCGGTGTCGAACGGCTCGAACGGGACCGCGACCGCCAACCTGCGCAACCTCGGTGAATCGCGCACGCTCGTCCTCGTCAACGGCCGTCGCCTGATGCCGGGCAACCCGTCGTCGAGCAGCACGGCACCGGCGGCCGGCGATCTCAACGTCATTCCGCAGGCGCTGATCAAGCGCGTCGACGTCCTCACGGGCGGCGCGGGTTCGGTCTACGGGTCGGACGCTGTTGCAGGCGTCGTCAACTTCGTGCTCGACAACAATTACGAAGGCGTCAGCATCGATGCCTCGGGCGGCCTCTACAACCACGACAACCGTAGCCAGCGGTTCCAGGACATCTCGGCACGCGCCGGCTATCCCGCCCGCGACGGCCAGGCGTTCGACGGTACGCAGTTCGACGTCAACCTGAAGATGGGTGCCGGTACCAGCGACGGCCGCGGCCATGTCGTCGGCTACATGGGCTACCGCAAGATCGGTGCGATCCTCCAGGGCGACCGCGACTATTCGTCGTGCGGCCTGAATGCTCCGGCGAGCGGCGCGGAATATGTCTGCGGCGGTTCGGCTACGGCATTCCCGGCAAACTTCACCACGGGCGATACCGTTTTCAACGACGCGGCGACTGGTCTCCAGCAGCTGTACACGCTCAACGGCGCAGGCGCGCTGGTCCCGGGCCGGACGCTTTACAACGCCAACCCGCTGAACTATTACCAGCGTCCTGACACGCGCTACACGGCCGGCTTCCTCGCGCACTATGACGTGAGCGACAGCTTCAAGCCGTACGCCGAGTTCATGTTCATGGACGATCGCTCGGTCGCGCAGATCGCGCCGTCGGGTGACTTCAGCAACACCACGGTGCTGAACAGCAACAACCCGTTCCTGTCGGATGCGCAGCGCGCGGTATTCTTCCGCGACACCAACCTGGTTCGTGATGGAAACGGCAACGTCGTCAACCTGACCAACCCGGACGGTTCGCAGTATCAGCAGGGCAAGGTCCAGATCGGGCGTCGCAACGTCGAGGGCGGCGGTCGTCAGGCTGACCTTCGCCACACCGCCTATCGCTTCGTTGCCGGTGCGCGTGGCGACATCGCCGACGGCGTTTCGTACGACGTCTATGGCCAGTACGGCACGACGATCTTCAACCAGGTCTATCGCAACGAATTCTCGGTCTCGCGCACCACGCGTGCGCTCGACGCGATCACCGACACGCGCGCCGGATCGTCGACGCTCGGCCAGGCGGTCTGCCGCTCGGTCGTCGATGGCACGGACCCGAACTGCGTCCCGCTCAACATCTTCGGCGCAGCCAACATCACGCCGGGCGCTCTCGGCTATGTCCAGACCCCGGGCTTCCAGACCGGTACGACCCAGGAAAAGGTCGTCAGCGGCTCGGTCACGTTTGAAGGCGGCAAGTACGGCTTCCAGTCGCCGTTCTCGACGCAGGGCATCGGCGTCAACATCGGCGGCGAGTATCGTGAGGAATCGCTGACGCTCGAAGTCGACAACGGCTTCCTCACCGGCGATCTCGCCGGGCAGGGCGGTGCGACGCTGCCGATCGACGGCTCGTTCAACGT
>Ga0265780_10005587_pt1 | contig 15876 bp, 16 predicted proteins | sample P1T30metagenome_FD_192432 | JGI IMG/M metagenome (GOLD analysis project Ga0265780, IMG submission 192432) | Plant litter microbial communities from East Loma Ridge, Irvine, California - P1 T30 | ecosystem: Environmental > Terrestrial > Plant litter > Unclassified | place: USA: California... | reverse complement strand
CGATGGCTGATGAGGTCGGATAGACCGAGGGATGTCGTAGACCCCAGTACTTGTTCTCGCACGCTATTTTCTGCGAGTAGTGGAACTTGTGTCCGCCGGCCATCCTGACTGAGTACGCCGAGGGCCAGGTAACATGAAGGAAAGAAAGAAAGAAACCACAAGAACAACCACCGCTGAGATTGTAAGAAGCCAAAACGGCAAAACAGGCAACACATCGGTTCGATCTCACATCACGAGGGCCACAAAGCATTTATTTCAGGGTCGGCCGTGCTGCGCATTTGGACCCGAGTACGCTGACATGGCTAATGATTGGGCAATGCACAAAGGACGACAGGGGTGTGTGGTGCACAATCGGGACGCCTTGTACGGCTGCGACATGCGACCCCCAACCGCAGTCAGACGCCTCAGTTGTACGAAGCACGCACAATTGCTAATCTGACATGAGTAAAGTGTCACGAACATCGCGCGGATGTAGCGGCACGCCAAGGACACTAATTACCGACCACATTCCGGGACGACCGACAGTATGGGGAAGGGTCCAGGGAGAAACTTGGACTTGTACAAAAGGCGATGAAAACGATGGGATTTCACCGATCGCTCGATGGGGCGCAGCCTGCTCGGTGGTATTTTGCCACCTTATGCTCTAGTGCTGACTCGCACGAGCGTTGATTGGTCGACGACTCCTTGCGCATACGAGACTCGTATTAGCAGACCCTGAAATTTGTGGAATTAGTTATAACGTGTTTTACAAGCGAGTCGCGCACCCCACCAACTTTGTGCACCTCTCCCATCTCAACGTACAATGGCTCCACGTAACGTTACCCAATTACTGTCAAATGAAGCAGATATTCAGCTCGCTATCTCATCTATCAAATCCAATCAAGTCCAAAATAATCGACGCGCTGCTACAATCTACCATGTTCCCGAATCTACGCTGCGTGACCGACGTGCTGGTCGACCTGCCCGACGCGATTGCCAGCCCAACTCGAAGAAGCTCAGTGAGCTAGAAGAGGAGGTGATTGTCAGATATATACTTGACCTGGATCAACGTGGATTTTCGCCTACGTACGCAGCTGTACGTGATATGGCTGATAAGCTGCTCGCGGCTCGCGGCGGAGGCCAGGTCGGCGTCCATTGGCCACGCAACTTTGTCAAGCGTACAGACAGTCTTACAACGCGTTTCAATCGAGCCTACAATAAGCAGAGAGCTCTCTGCCAAGATCCAGTCTTAATCAGGAGCTGGTTTGAGCTAGTAGAGCAGACAAAAGCCAAGTACGGCATCCTTGATGAGGACGTCTTCAACTTTGACGAGGCGGGCTTTATGATGGGCAAGATTATGACCCAGCTTGTCGTGACAGCATCAGAGAGAAGAGGCCAGCCAAAGGCTATTCAGCCTGGCAATCGCGAGTGGACGACAGTGATCCAAGGAATCAACGCTGCTGGCTGGGCTATCCCACCGTTCATCATATTTGCTGGCAAGCACCACCTATCTGCTTCGTACGAGGGGGATGTCCCGCGCGACTGGGCTATTGCTGTCAGCGACAACGGCTGGACAACCAACGAGATAGGAATTGACTGGCTGAAGCACTTTATCAAGCATACAGATGGCAAGGTGGTTGGGGCGCGTCGGCTGCTCATCCTTGATGGCCATGAGAGCCACCACTCTCTTGAGTTTCAGGAGCTCTGCAAGGAGAACAATATCTATACGCTCTGCATGCCGCCTCACTCATCCCACCTGCTGCAGCCGCTTGACGTGGGCTGCTTCTCGCCGTTGAAGCGCGCGTACAGCCGCGAGATCGAGGCGCTGATCCGCCACCACATCAACCACATCACAAAGCTTGAATTTCTGCCAGCCTTTAAGGCAGCCTTTCAGCGATCGTTTACGTCAGCCAATATCTGCTCAGCCTTTCGAGGCGCAGGCCTTGTCCCTCTCCAGCCAGACGTTGTTCTGTCAAAGCTAGATGTGCAGCTACGTACACCTACACCAGTCGCTCTGCCAGAGGCTTCTTGGGAAGCCAAAACGCCGATTAATGTACGTGACCTTGAGGCTCAATCAACGTTGATACGTGATCGGATACAACGGCGCAAGAGCTCATCACCTGCCTCGATTATTCAAGCGATTAGCCAGCTTAAGAAGGGGGCAGAGGTGATAATGCTCTCAGCTGAGCTAATGCGCAATCGGATCGCCAGCCTTGAGAGAGCCAACGAAGCCGCAAGCAAGCGTAGGCAGCGCACAAAGAAGCGGATACAGAAGCGCGGGACCTTAACAAAGGGAGAGGGAGAGGATATACTAGCTCAAAGGGAGGCTGAGCATCAGGTTGAGCGTGAACAGCGTCAAGGTGGAGAGCGATCAGGCCTCAGCCCTCAGGCTCTGGCGCGCTGCAAGAGGTGCAGAGAGACTGGGCACAACTCACGTACATGCAAAAGGGATACGTTAGATACTGCTTAATCTACCTTGAAAATATCTATATATTGTATCACTGTGTGGTTGAGATATACGATTGTAGAGATGCGCAAAGTTGGTGGGGTGCGCGACTCGCTTGTAAAACACGTTACTCATATCGCTTAAGCTGAACAGTCGAATCGAAACTCCTCAATGCACCAAAATCCAGCTTTCATCCAAACACTTCGATCATGAAGCGATATTCGACTTTCCGTCCCTCGTTGCGCGCCTTAGCGTTCATCTGCTCGCACTGGTCGCTGAGCTGTTGACCAATCACAGGCGGCCCACAAAAGAATACACCCACGCGGACCTCGTCGTCCACCACACCGGTCCGCCCAACTCTACTGCGTCGCCTTTCTTCAGGCTTCTCATTCATCGGCGTCCGATTGGCTAGCACCTTACACATGTCGGAGTAATGTTCTTCCATGATACCTTTGATGTCCGGACGTCCGAAGTGCGTAGGGTTGACGAGACCGGTGATTGGGGAGTATGGGTGGTCGTCTGTGCGATGCTTCTCGAGTAGCCAACGGAAGACGTGTTGTGAGATGTTCTTGCGCGTCTGTGTTACATATGTTTGTATGCGGATGTCGAGGTGTGAGTGGTCGAGGTCTTGGTCCTTGGATACTTCGTTGAGAAGATTGGAGAACCACATAAGGTTGTTCCTGTCTCGCACCATCCAGTGGAAGTCGACACGTCGGTGGCTAGAGTATGGTGAGGATTTCGTTGACGGAGCTCTGTTGGATCCTTCTGGTTGTTGCTCGGTAGACCTGATACGTTCTAGCTCGCGGTACTGTAGGTCTGTAAGCACACCCGAGAATGGAGTAACACCAATCCCAGCACTGTGATCTGTTAGTGTCGTCACTGACCTAATTTCGATGTACTACATACCCAAACACCATGCTATAATCGAAATCGTAGAAGCGCTGCGCTGGTGCACCGAACGGTCCACCAAGACCAATTTTCATCTTGGATTTGTCGCTATTCTTCGCCAGATCGCGCAACGCATTTGTCCAGTCTCCGTCGGCCTTGATGTGTACTTGCATGCGGTTGTTTATACACGTCGAAACGGTGAACGGGTGCCACTGAAATCGCGATAGCTCCGACACCTGGACGAAGACGTACTGTCCGGCTTTGTAGTCCCAGGGCCTTTTTTTTGGTACTTCGACAGTGATGACGACGGTGTCATTATCCAGAAGTTCGACATCTGCTTCAACTGGCCGATAGACAAGAATCATACGGAATCCCCGCTCGAGTACAACGAGGAATGTAGGGAAAGCCAGCCAGTAGCCAAACATGGGCTCTTGAAACAGACCTGCGGTGCCATGTGCCATCAACAGGCCGATGATGGGGAACATGAGTAAGTGACCAAGCTGGAAGACCTCGTAGCTCCATTTTCGAACTGGCGGCATGCTCATTGCCGTGAGCAGATAGAAGAGGCTGAGGGCAGTCAAGCCGGACCAGCCAGGAAGGGACCGAACGTAGTCATTGTACGATCGAGGTGCAGCATCTTGCCCAATAAGTTTTGCAACAGCATCTTGTCTACCCGCCATGCTGCCGAAGACGAAAGATCCACTCAAATGTCCTATAGCATGTAATGTTGCGAGACTAACGGCGAGAATAGACATCTTGATGTGAAACGACTGCGACAGATCCCAATTAATGAAGCGCGAGATGAAGTAGAAGCGCCTGAGGAATGTCGCTAGCCACCGTGACATGGACAGAATCAGGAAGAAAAACGTGGGGTACAGGATTCCAGCACATGTCTTCGCCAGCACGAGACCCCAGCCAAAAGCTGGCGTGTACATGCTTGTCGTGAGGTACGTGACTAACGGCCAGACTCCAAAGGCGATCATGAACGATGCAACAAAAGCTGCGAATGCGATCTCTGGTCCCTTGACAGCCCAATAAGCGCGCGCTCTCCGGTATATCGACATCTGTTTGATATAATCATCCTCCTGTTTCGCTTCCCTTCGGTCCTGGTCCAGCGACGGAATGTTCCAACTCTTCACGGCGTCGGCAAACTGGTCGCGCTTGATCGTGTCTTCGCGCGTACCAATGACGGTTCGGAGGAACTCCTGTCGCGCCTCATTGCGTGATTCATGATGAAGGTGATGCGGTTGTGCCTTCGGTGCAATCTCCTGGTGTACTTCGTCCAGCAGGCGCGCCACCTCCCAGTAGTCGATGTTGCCGTTGTTGTCGCGGTCTAGGTCGTCAACAAAGCTTTTGATCTCCTCGTCGGTAAGGGGATGCTGGTCAGCCATAGATCCACGTGGCGGTTTGGAGTAGAAACAATCGACTTGAATTTCTCGAAGTGTGCCACATGTGGCTAACAAGTTACCTTTATCACAATTGTACTTAGCTGAAACTCAAAGTGGTATGCAGCATCATGTGCGTGCGCCCAGGCGGTAACATTGGCACTATGAGCTGAATATGGTAAGGCGAGACAAAGGGAAAGATCTTGACGAATGATACCAAGAGGACAAGAGCTTCCGACGGAGATTGTGCCGGCAGACGAGCATTGGCTGCTCGCTGGCGGGGCGGAGTGCCGTCTTAAGAGCGCCGTCCGCTCATTCACAGGAGCCTATGGCCAAGATATTCCGCTCCTGCATTTTGAAAGCAGCCTCAACAATTCGACCTGAGGCTTGGCTGATGGTGAGGTGAGTATGCAATCGGCATGCGTGTTGGATCTCAGCCCGATTGAATATCCAGTCTCTTGCAACAGCATAAATGCCTTAATACAAGTGCATTGAACACGAAAAGCAGGTTTGCAGACTCGAAAGCTTGGAAGGCTGTTGTCTTGTTCGACATCGTGAGAGGAGGAGGCTCGGATCGCGGCATGTGGATTGCGTGGCTCCGCTCTTGGCAGACGTCATCTCAAGCGACCTGCCATGAGCTGCCCAGGTGCCCACCACGCCATGACTGACATCTGCCATCAAGTATCTCTGAGCTCTTCATATCCACCATGTGGTACTTCCAACGGTCAGCACTGCACATAGCCAAGACCCTCATCACCGTGGACCCTTACTTTGATTTGGCAATCCCCAGATTTCGGTCACGGTACCTTCGCGTAAAATCATGACGCGCTAGATGAACGCGCGCGTCCCAATCGCGGCACGCATTCCTTTTGATGTGGATCTTCATGATAAAACGTCATCCTAGCTCCGCGTTCAAATTAGGGTTGCAATATTCATTTTCGACTCTCTTTCGACTCCCTTTCGACTTTCTCTACCAAGGTCAATAACATGTATGAATTAGGGGCCTGCGAGAGAAAGAACTACACCATCGTAGACAATGGCTCAATCAAAGTTACAGAACGGGATGACCGTTCAAATTTCATGAGCGTACTGCACTTGCTGCTGCGCTCCTTCCGCAACCAAATCAATGGCGGCCAGCCAAAACACGGCATGGGCTCAGTTTTACTCGACCCTCCCAAATCAAAACTTCGCAAATGCAACCTTTCCAAACGGACGGTATGCGACATACACATCTACGACTTACGCGCCTCAACAGAACCTACGGAGACTGGCAAGAAGCGAATATACTACTTCGCCGGTGGTAGCTGGCAGAAAGAGCCGACCGAACAGCACTGGTCCGTGTGCTCGAAGATGGCCAAGACGATGCCGGACACCATCGTCTCCATTGTCTCCATACCTCTCGCTCCCACAGATCCTGCCGCCAAGTCGTTCCCATTATGCATGAAGCTCTACAGACAACTTATGGCGGAGGCGCGAGAGGCCGGGGACAAGGTCATACTAGCTGGCGACTCTTCTGGAGCCAACGTAGTCCTATGCCTGACATTGGAGGCGCTGAAAGAAGACGAGGAGAATGGATTGGATGTGTCGACAGAAAAGACATCTTCTGGCCATCCGATAGCCCTCATGGTTATCAGCCCCTCGACCGACCTCACGCGAACGAACCCAGACATCGAGAAGCTCGCGAAGCTCGACCCGCTCCTCACACCAAAGGTGATACGGCAGACGGCGGCAGCCTGGACGGCAGACTGGGACACATCAGATCGCAGGGTGTCACCAATCAACGCAGATATCTCGCTGCTGGCGAAGCGCGGCATTCGAGTTCATGGCATTACGGCTGGCTGCGACGTGCTAGCGCCAGATGGGGTGCTGTTTCGCAACAAATTAGCAGAGCTGGGTGTACAGGGCAAGTGGCTACACTGGGAAAAGCAGATGCATTGCTTTGTGCTCACGTTGCCCTACGGGCTGAGGGAGGCTGAAGAGGGAGTGCAGTGGATCATCGATGTGTTGAAGAAGGAGTGAAGCGTGTGATGCGAATTTGATTTACAACCGTTAGATACCCTTTCGTCTTGTCATCAGGTATGCCCAAATAGAACACTTAACTTTCTCATACCTCCCAGCTGGAGAGATGAGTAGGCAGCGCGTTCAGCCCTACTCATTTGCTAATGTTCTTATGGGTCCGTGATTCGAACTTCGAATTTCGAAGTCCCTCATTGGGCGACGTATTCAATTCAACATGCTGTCTGTGGCCGGCGGTGAGCCTCATCGCCTTCCCATCAAACGGCTCAGCGTCACCTCGCTACGGCGTTGCACAACATGACTTGACAGGGTAAGCACCCAGCAACAAACAATCCACATTGGGAGGCTCACTTTTCGACATTATAACTTTTACACTCTCCGGCTTTTTCAAAGAATTCCACCGTCGATCAATAGCCCGGTACACCAATTGACCTCGTCTACTTCCTCAGAAATTACTACGGACATTAAGTGTCCCCAAGCGTCCAGCGCAGAGATGCTCGATTCAAGATCACCCACCGAGATCGCGAAGCGTCGGCGTTCTGCGAGACACCAACCACAACCAGGACCAGCTACTCCATCGCCGACACCAAGATCGTCCAGCTCGAAGATGTTCGATCCAACTCCTAGCACCGGAATTGGGCAGCTTCGGCGTGCCCCCAACAGAGAGTCGCTACCAGCTACTCCTTCGTCAACGCCAATGCAAAGCAGCCGTTCTTCGGTAAACTCGATCGAGACATCTGGAACATGATCTATGAGTACTTGATGATTCCTCCTGTCGAATACGAGAGAGATTTCTCTGCTCATGATTGGGGCTTCCGTGCAGGTGGTCATACCGCCTTCTCTGTCAAAAGCATCCCTGGGAAAAGTGGTTTCGGACTCACATGCCTTCAGGCCCGACAAGAAGATGGCAGCTGCCGAAGAAGGCGCCCGGAGACTCTGGCTGTATCTGAAGCAGTTTACAGCAGAACACAGCTTTCGACCCCCGAAGACTATCAAATCAGCGGCAGATCTAGTAGCCACCACGAAAGTGGTCATCATCATTCCCGCAGCTCGAGTCAAGAGTTTGCTGGATGCTTACTCTATACAAGATTTAGACTTGCTGGACCTACGAATCGACGACTTCACCCTGCATGTTGCCGGAAAGCTATCCCTACGTCAATGCCGCTTGTTGTTCGGGAACTGGTTCGAAAAGCTTCGTCGTCTACCCACCAAACGTACTCCTGTCTTTACTGTATCATGGGACTACAGACGACGCAAATGCGATACGACACTGAGTGGGAAGCGCTTCTCTTTCTCTGAGACCAAAAAGACGGCTATTCAGCACGCAATCCAGGGCAAGCCACGAGAGTGGCCGATAATGCTTTCGGCAACGAGCGACATGGAGGATGTTGGCTGCTTCAGGACTGAGACGGGTGGGACGTGCAAGTTCTCATCTCTTGTTCTCCAGAGGTTTGGCTCTTGTATCAGACGGGTCATTGAACTATACAAGGAGTTCGAGGCCATGGCTGCTTCAACTGAGTAGCACTCGAACTACGATGGCGATGCGGAGAGTGTTGTGTCTTGGGATGAGTTTGAAGACGAAAATGCCGGAGGTGACCCCCTAGTTGCACAGGCCGTCGACACACCGTACGAACCATACAGTAGCCTTCACCAAGTGAGCATTCGCAGGGAGTGAAACAGCGGTCTCACGATTGAAGTTTTGCAGCCTTTGGTTGATACGACCAACAACCAATTCATTTGTCATCTCTCGTTAGTGCTGGATGTGAAAGGTCCGCAGCGCCTCAGCACTTGTCCTAAATTCGTCGCTCTCCACATCTAGTGCTACTGTCTAGCATTTGTATTCACCTCAACTCGTTACTATCTCAACACAAAATTCACTTTCGCAAGATGCCAAAACGCAAGCTCTCCATCGGCGGCGCGCCGGTCCTCCAAACATCCAAGCGCTCTCGCCGCAAGGAAGCTCCTTCGGCCTCTGCCGGCACTGAACAAGAAGATGCTGAGCAACTGTGGGCCTCCTTCCATAAATACAAGGACTATCGCCTGCCCACGTTCGCCGCCTCAGAAGATGATCTCCTCGGCTTGAGCGACCTCAACGTCATCGTCTCGACCATGACGCCCCCTTCAGTCTCCCTCTTCGCCATCACCAAGATCCGCAGCGACAGCCTGCACATCCACTTCTCCTGCCACCCTCCCGGCCCCGACGAACTCTTCAAGTACATCTGGCATGCACTCATCTCCAACATCAAAGCGTGCAAATACACGCGCCCTCTTCAAACATTCACCTTCTCGTGGGGCTCGCGCACCTTCAAGCGCAACATCGCCCTGGGCGGGAACAAGTTCGAGCTCGCCGATGCAGCCAAGGCCAATCTCATGAAGACAAAGGGTTACGGTGCGGCTCGCTGGCCTACGTTCACATCTGCTGTCAACACGGTGGAGACTGTGGGCTGGTTCCAGCTGGACATTGATGTACGGAACGCAAGTCGTTGGGGCACGTGGCTGATATGATGGAGGCGATTGTTTGGGCTAAGTTCACTTCTCGGCTTATGTTGGTGCCCAAAGCAAAGGGTATTGAGAAGACAGTTGTGCAGAAGCAGATTGAGGTCGATGATGGCGAGAAGGTGGAGGTGGAGATGGAGATGTAGAGTAGTTGCGTCGTCAGTAGGAATACAAGCGGCTTGTTTCTTTCGTAGTACATGTAGCTTAGGTAGCGGGCGATGACTTGCCTAGGTAATGATATAACTTTCTTCAACGATGTGCAACCTCAATCTAGTCGACGTGACCGTTCTGCGCCGCACTACCATAATCCGGCTGCGCTGTCTTAACCTTGAACTTCTTACCAATAATCACAAACTGCCCAACAAGTATCATCTGCCCAAACGCAGCTCGATCGCCCTCCTTGATAGCATGCTTGACCAACCCCTCACACTGACTCCACTGCAAAAAGCCCAAACCCTCAATATTCTCCTTCGTAATAAGCGAGTCGAACAGGTTGTACACCGCTCCTCCAGGCTTATACTTCACAGGCGCCGAGAAGGGATGCTTCTTCCGCTTGTACAGTTCTTCTGTGATGTACGGTTTGACCGCTTCTTTCAGGATCCACTTCTCGCTGAACGTGCGTGTGGCAGGATCCCAGCGGATCTTCATGCTGGGAGGCAGACCCATCGCGTATTCGGTGAGGCGGTGGTCGAGGAATGGCTGGCGGCCTTCGACGCTGTGCGCCATTTCGCAGCGGTCGCCGAGGACGGTGAGCAAGCCTTTGGCGAGAGCGCACTTCGTCCAGATGTATAGCGATGTATGGAGTGGGTGCCATTTGTGCGCTACCAAGTCGCGAGTACGGCCGTCAAGTGCATTCACGGCGGAAATGCGCTTGTCGCTTTCGCCGTATTCAGTGTACACCCATGGTCGTATCAGCTCGTCGTTGAGGGCGAAGTACTGCGTGAAGCCGAGGAAAGACGTGTTATTCACCTGTCGTCGCACAACCACGGCTGTCTCAGGCTCGTCTGGATGAGAAGTCTCAGCACCTTCCAGCTCTTCGATAGCGCGCATGCGGTCCTCTTCGCTCAAGTTCGATGCAGGCCACGACAAGTCCGGTTCCCGGACGAAGTCTTTGAGAAGCTCTCGGTATCCACCGAAGTGCTCATCTGATCCTTCGCCCGTGAGAACGACCTTGATGTCCTGTTCGTGGGTGAGTTTGGAGAGCATGAACTTGCCGACCGTGCCCAGGTCTTTGACAGCGACTTCATTGTGCCAGACGGCGTCCTCGAGGTTTGCGGCAAAGACCTCTTCAGTCATTTCGATGTAGTGCATCTTCACTCCCAGCCACTCGGCTGTCCTGCGCGCGATAGCTGTATGACTTGGTCAGCCCAAGGAATTGGGTAAACTTTCCGGTAGCACTTACGCTCTTCATCATGTTCGTCGCCAACGAACTTCACGCTGAAGCAGTTGATGCTTTCGGACGGCGATGCTGTTCCTAGCGACGTGCCTTCGGTTTTCATGAGGTGCGTAACCATGCCAGCGAGGGCACTGGAGTCAATGCCACCACTGAGGAAGACGCCAATTGGCACATCTGCCCGAAGCCGATCGCGGATTGCTTCAAAGAGTCTGTCTCGCACACCCTGAATCATCTCTTCCTCCGTCCGACTGTCAACTTCGCGCTGTGAAAATCAGTGACCCTGTCCAAAAATCAGATTGATGGCTTACTCACCTTATCTTTGAACTCGAGATCCCAGAACTTATGCTGAGTCGCCATATCGAAGGATGTGAGCGTCATGTAATGTCCAGGATTGACGGAGTGGACACCTTTGAACAGCGTTCTTCGATCGCACAGCCAGCCAACGTCCTTGATGCTTTGCACGTCCCACTCGGCTTTCCAACCAAAGGGTATGAATGCTTTAATCTCAGAAGCGATCTAAGTCACCGTATTAGCACTTCATTCCGCGCTTATAGCATGACTAAACACTCACCAGCAGATTGCCTTGATGCACGGTATAGTACAATGGCTTGATAGCGTAGCGGTCACAGCCGGCGATGACCATCTGCGACTTCGAGTCATAGAGGACGAGAGAAAACTCTCCCCGAAGATGCGATAGGAATGATAGACCATGCTCCTTGTAGAGATAAATCGCAATCTCGGAGTCGCATTTGCTCTTGAACTTGTAACCCTTGGTCTTCAGATCCTCGCGAATCGCGTCATGGCCGTAGAGTTCTCCGTTGACGACCACGTGTACCTCGCCTTCCGCATCGTGGAACGGTTGCTCTCCTTCGGGGGTGAGATCGACAATAGCGAGACGGTTGTGGCCGAGGGCTGTGGGCGGACATGTCAGTCATGTGAGCTCAACAAGCTGGATCTATGGAGTGCAGAGTATGTCACTCACCAACCCGTTCATTCTCGCTGATCCACTGGCCGTTAGCATCTGGACCTCGATGTTTGATCGTGTTCAGGCTATCATCGAGTGCTTTGCTCAATTCCGAGCGAGCGTCGAATAATGGATTCTGACCGCGCAACGCGACCACGCAACTAATGCCACACATCTCTAGGAATAGGAAAATGGATGAAGTAAGAAAGTGGAAAAGCGCCGATGAACATTCTTGTGCGCTGCCGTATCATTCAAAATGTGCAGGAACGCTTATTGGCGGGTTTAGATGGCAAGAAGTCCTTGGTGCCCGCCAGCGTAAGAACTAAACACTTACAAGGCAAGTACAGCACACGATTACAGCAATTTGGTTCTCGTGCGCGACTTTATACATGCCAGATTGGTCGTCATCATGTGTTTCTGTGCCGATCATTTCACGATAAGCATTTTTCGACCAAGCCACTTGTAGCCTGGCCGCGGAGTTCGGAGCTGACACACACGTTACAAGATCAGACCGCCGCCCACGTTCTCTTGAACTCATGCAACTCGGCAACGAAAACCTACAGGAGCTCCTCAATCCTCGTATGTGTATGATGAATGCATGATCACTATTCTTGCGATTATTGAAAGTGCGGTCCTCACAAACCACGACGGAAGACAATGACGCCATGCCATGCGGCTGGCAGCTGGCAACGCACTACGGGACAAGATATCCTGTCAAGCAACGACACATCATGCCGATAATCTGCAGGTACAACAGCGCTCATGCTGATAACGGTTCCACTACTTTGGTTCTAGATCTCGATAAGATTCAGCTTGGAATGCTAGCCCAGCTGCTAGATTTCCATCCTTTGTCCTGAACGAGCCCACCACCATATCTTTGCCTGCCAGCGGGCCGCGCTATTCAGTCCCGGCCAATCACGCATCGCTCCGTATATCAGACCCAACGTTCGTCGCCCTCTGCCGGTAACCCTCGGGCAAATCGTCGGTAGTCCCACGGGTATGTGCACTGAGAGCACGTCGCTCTGTGTTCAAGTCCTGGACGAAAAAGTGTCTGCTCACTTCCCGAAGGTCTGAAGCGACATGCTGACTCCAACATGTATTCTCCGAGTAAGCACTTAACGTCGTCTTTGACCCTGTACAGTCTCCGACCGGTACACGCTTCTGTTGGCCGTCGTCTGCACATGCCCTCGAGGTGGACGAATCCATTGCTGGGTATGCCTTTTTCGGTGAGATCCCAGGAGACGACCAACTTTCTGATGAATGATGGCTCTGGCTTCCAGTGATCCCACACGTTAGAGAATTTGCGGACTTGCTTTTCCCTTGCCTGGCCAATAGGATCGTGTGCGTAGCTCAGCCCTCCTTCCAATATGAATTGTAACCGCCTGAACGTCTTTTGTATCCAATACGAATCTCCGCCATCTTCGATAGAGCCTCGGAAGTGCAGTGTAAGCTTGTCTAACCAAAGACAAAATACAGGGTTCAGGACTCGCAAGTTTCCAAAGAACTGCGCGGATGGGAAACTGGCGTGAAAGACCGCCTCTTTAGGGAAGATCAGCGAGACTTCTCTGATGGTGTTGAATTGCAGCACAGTTCGGATCACGGGCAGTCGCGGGAGAAGTATGCGCACTTCGAATGCGCATTGCGGAACAAGGTCTTGCTTGAAGGTCGATATCCATGTCTTGAACTGGCTGATCGCGGTTTCTTCGCATTGCTGCTTTGCCTGTCGGCACGATAGGATGAGACCGTGGCTTTCATGGTTGTCGATGGGAGGAAAGGCCAAATGCTTGTAGATGGCAATGCGCAGTTCAGCAGGAAGCTTGAACAGTGGCGACAACGGCTGTGATGCAGCAACATGTCGAGATAATGCTATGCGACGCATATGGTTGAGGTTTGCATACGCACCATGAAGGTATGGTAGACGGCTGGGGCAGGCTCTGACACTGACGTCTTCTCTTTCGCTGCTGCCTGATCCCCGACGGATTGGTCGGCATGGGTCTTCCGCTTAGCCCATGATGTTTCAGCTGTTCGGTAGTATGGACCAGCACATTTCACTCTTGATCCTACCGCTTATGTTGACGCCCGCTACGAAGGTAGGCAAAGCAAATCCGCGTGACAGCACTTGGTTGATGGTCGCACTTATCCAATTAGCGAGAGAAAAAGCTCGCCGAACCTATGCGCTTGAGTAAGTAGCACCCCTGGACAGTTTCCCTTTTTTTTTGAGTCCGCCCATATTTGGGGAGATTTTGTGCAGGGTGATGGGCTGATGGGGGGTTTTGGGGGCGTAGATGCTGTGCGGAGAGGTGAGTCGCAAGGATGAGATAGAGGTATTTCCTCCTTAGACGAGAGGGTTCACGTGGCTGAGCAATGTGTTCGGTAAGCCTGAGCATGTTGTTCGTACCCACAGACTATCCGGCGAGCTTTCATCACAGCACTTATTTCCTCGCATTCTTTGTCGCATGCTTTGGGCGACAGATGTTATAGGAGACGCATATTGCAAAAAAGAGTATTTATATTGAAAAAAGCGACAGAGCGCAGAAGCCTAAACCAGGACCCCAAAGAAAGTATCCACGCCTCACCCAAGCTCTTCACCTCCAGCTATCTGCTTAGTTCCCAGCATACATCGCCGGCCCAGGCATAGTGTACGACTTGGGGTTGTTCCACTTGTTAAACGCAATACCCGCATCCGACGCCTTGTACGCACCGGGGAACTTGACCGTGGGGCCCAGCGTTCCCGTCCCGCTGCTCTCAATCTTGAGCTGGAAGCACTCGATGTAGAACTGCGCCTTGCCGACGTGGCCCTCGTGCAGGCCAATGTGCTCCACGCGCACGAGGTACTCGCCCGCTGGGATGGACTTCTGGATCGTCCATTCCAGGCGGTCCTTTTGCCAGTTTGCCCAGGCGGTGTCGACGCCGGGGGTGCTGGGGTTGGTGAGGCCGGATGTCATGACCTGTGAGGCAGATTGTTAGTACGAGATGTAGAATTCCGGGAGTAGAAAGATGGGTGTGATATACCTTTGTCCAGTCCCCGGAGCCATCGTAGTTCTTGACAGAGCCAGGCGCCTTGGAGATATATACGAAGCCCGGACCGGGGTGCTCAACAAGCTCGTTGTTGAAGATCTTGAACCCGATCTTGTCGCCTGCCTTGACAGTGTACGTGGCAGTGTTTCCCGCAGTCGCACCCTTGTTGCAGCGCAGGTCGTTGGAGTTCATGAGCTCAGAGGGGAACGACGGGTTGTATGCGTTGCTGTTTTTGCGAGTGTAGGCGTACTCGCCGCCAATGGATGCGCCGTTGACGATGAGGCGGTTGAAGATGTAGTGTGCGTTTGCACCAAGGGGCGCGAGCAGCGCGAAGATGGCAACGGCCTTCATGGTTGCTGGTGGGAGGAAGGAGGATAAGTGAAGGTTTGGAAGGTTGCAAAGTCTGAAGTGAAGGTAGCTGGGTACAAGAAAAGAATGGAAGATGCGAAGAACGAATGTAAGTGAATCGAGTAGACCGAGACTGCGATGCCTTCAACTCATTCAGCAACGTTCAGTACTTATACAAACCCGTCCTGCTCCCATGTCTTCCATTCATCCAAATACAGATCCTTTTTCATTGGAGGGATGAACCCTCCGTTTCACACCGTTTCTACTATACTCACAGTGCACACACCTTCTCTTCATTTGCATCCCGCATGCCACAGCACAAAATCGCCTAAACGCACCCACTTCCCTGGCCTCCGCGTAGATTAAATTGAGCCTTGAAACACCGCCAAGCATACGTGTGTATGGTGCAAATGTTCCGCTGCGCCAAGATGTCGGGGTGCGTCATGCGTTTCGGAACGTAGATTAAATATCGGCAACGGGGGCAATGGAATTGCCATAGTGGCATTCCATGGGGAACTCACATTGGCAGTCGCACCATGTGAGCATTTCGGAGGGTGGGCAAATGAAGGCCAAGACGATGCGGTGGAAGCGAGTTGTGGGGTGCATATGCCCCATATGAAGGTGTTTAGATGAAAGTAAAGAGATGGGTGCGACTTTGGAGCATCACTGTGCTCATCGCGTTAGAGTTAAAGTCCAATCTTTGCTCGAAAATGTGGTGTTCGAAGAAGTAGTTCAGCGGCACATCGTTCCAGAACGCCCGTCAAAATCGGAACCAAGCGGGTCAACGTCTCATGTCAAACGAGTCAGTGCCATCCGATCGAAACAACGCCAAAGGAACAAGAAGATTTTTGATTTGCGCGGGCTGTGTAACGCTTGGCTGCTGAAGCGGCTTGGCAGGTGGATGCGTAAGTCGAAGACATATTAACTGCGGTCTACGAGC
>Ga0265780_10005586_pt1 | contig 15878 bp, 11 predicted proteins | sample P1T30metagenome_FD_192432 | JGI IMG/M metagenome (GOLD analysis project Ga0265780, IMG submission 192432) | Plant litter microbial communities from East Loma Ridge, Irvine, California - P1 T30 | ecosystem: Environmental > Terrestrial > Plant litter > Unclassified | place: USA: California... | reverse complement strand
GAAAGTCTAAGAGATGAAATGATTATGACGAAAGTGAGATTGGAAATGTGCAGCTGAGTGGTCCATCTCTTTTCAATGCCGCTAATAATCACCCTTCACACGAGACTCAAGAAAATCGCACAATTAATAGATTCCTTACCTGATGCGTATAGCTGGCTTCAGGGCCTAGGAATGCTACTACCGGCCGCTCATGCTCTGCCATGTCTGTGTTGTTGTTTTGTGTTGATGGTCAGCCGCCTTGATGTTCGGGACTAGATTCTAAGAGCGGCATCGGCGATTTTAAGCTCGGGAATCTACATGCATCAACGGTACTTGGTAGGGCGCATTGAGCGGGTTCACACTACGCCCATGCGGCATTGTTTCTGGTGACGTTCAGGATTTGTAGTATCAGGTGAATATAAATTATGGCGTGATTTAGACACATGACATACTTCACGGCGCGAGGCAAGAACTCGAGAATACAATTTATTGGTTCAGCTAAAATAGAAGGAGTGACGAGCTGATGCATATCTGAGTGTAACTAGCTTCCTCTTCATCCACCCATATCTGCCATGTGAGATTGCTGCAAAATCGATACTTGTCCATGCCATTCTTTGCCATCTCCAGTGCATGACAGATGTCAAGCCAAGATAGTCCCTCAATCGTAGTTCTGACTACATTCGACGATGAGACTGTTGCCTCTCCATTGAAGCGAGAGCGGGTCGTGGTAAGAATGGGTAGTTGATCTGCCTGTGCATATGTCAGTAAAGTCTTTGCCAAGTTTGTAGGGTACGTACATTGCAAACCCTCCGTGAGCACTCCCATAGTCCACCTACAACCTGGAGAGGCGAAGTGTCGTGGCTTCGGCAACTCGGGCCTTCTTTCCGGACGCGTCATGTTGACCATGCGCATAGGCACCGGACGTTCCCTCACTCGACGCGTGGAGTGGAGCCGGTACCTCGCGGTCAGCGAGGGCGCACAACCGTCAATCATCGTAGAACTCGTCTTCATCATCATCGAAGTCGGCAAGCTGCTCAAAGTTGAGCGCATATCGGAGAATGGCGCCAATACCACCAAAGCCCTTGACGAACTGGTTGCCCTCGGAGGAACGGTCGGAGACGAACTCGAGGTTGGCACCAAAGTCGCGGTACTTCTCCGCGAGCCACTCGAGCATGGAGCCCTGGTCGATGACCTCCATCTCCTGGCCAGTCTCCTTGTCCATGAAGAGGCTGCGGTCCTGCTCTTGCAGCTTGGTCGTGTGCAGGATGATCTCGGCGCCTTCGGAGCTCTTCAAGATCCAGCGGGTGATCTCCAGGTTCTCAAAGACAATCAGGGTCTCGGCAGCACCAGCCTCCAAAGCCTTCAACGTGTCGTCGATACCGTAGCAGACCTTGCCAGAGTCCTTGGAGATGTGGTCAAAGTACTCGTTGATGAGCTTCTTCTCCTGGATAAACTTGACGTTGCTGAGCGTCTCTCCTGCCAACTCGATGGCCTGGTTGAAACCGTTCTCACCTCCGTAGGAGACATCCACGACCTTGATGACCTTGGACTGCAGGCGGTTGTCGAAGAGGTCGGACTGGTTCAGGTCGTTCTTGAAATCGGCGGAACCGGCCAGAATAATACCGGCGACGTTGACCTTGTCGGCGGTGACGAAGTTCTGGACAGCCAATTCGGCGACCTTGCGGACGTAGTTGTGGCGCTTCTCCTCTCGCAGACGGGCGAAACGCAGGGCGGACTGACCACCACGGCCGTGCTTCTTGGGCAGATCGACGGAGAACTTGTGGACGATTTCGCGCGTGTTCCCAGACAGGGTGCCGAAGAGGGCGCCGTTTCCGTCCATGATGATGAAGCCAAACTTCTGGTCCGACTCGAGCAGCTCGCTGAGGGCCTCGGTGTGGAACTTGTTGTCACAGAGGTACAACGACGTGTTGATGGGCTTGAAGGGCTCGAAGTCGATGTTGATCTTGCGCTCCTTGCCCTCTGCGGTGATGATTTCACCGCAATAGACAACGAGGCCATTGGGCGGGACCTTGGAGTACAGCTTCAGACGCTGCTGGGTCGAGGTAATGGCGGAGAGGACGGAGAGACGGTTGACGCGGGACTTGATGTTGGAGGCGGTTCCCTGGGCGTGTTAGTCGTGGCTTCCTCGGCTGGTGTTGATGTGTCTTACGAATTCTTCCGCCAACATCTTCGCGGCGCGCGAGACCTGGTCCTTGGGGGCTGTGGATAGTGAGTCGGTCGGTCTTTCCCCTTTCTGTCAGGGCAGGGCGCACATACGGATAATGAGCGAAATCATGGATGTGCCGTTGCCGCGGGCGGCTTCAAGACGCTTGATCAGCTTCTTGACCTTCCAGATCTCAATGTTCTTCTCGGCGTCGTTGGGCTGCTGGTCCTTGGACGACATGGTCGCGGTTTGTGGTGGTGCCGTGTGTGAGGCGTAGAGGGTGAGATGGCGGGGTGGCTCCTCAGAGATTTTCTTGCTGCGCGGAGGGGCAGTGACGAGGGTGCCGACTGGCGGCGGGAGAGGCCGTGGGAGCGTCTACCTATGCGGCTGTGTGTTCCGCGCGCTGGTCGCTGGTCGCGTGGTGCAGGCGTCTTACTCTTGTGCAGTGAGAGGAGAGCTGCGCGCTGGCGTCTGTGAATTTACTGTCATTCATTGTCCGCCCGTTCGCTAGCACGGCCATTCAGGGCGCTGCGGGAATATGCAGACGGCCAGCACCAATGACGAAGGCTGCGGGGCCACCTTCCCTCGTGATACCTGCAGTTCACATCATGCTTCGCTTTCGCCCATGTTCCATGTTCCATGTTCCATGTTCCATGTTCCATTTTCCATTTTCCATATTCCACGTTCCACGGTATAAAGCCCCAAGCACCCCGACCGACCATGGAACGTGCTAACGCCAATCTCCACGCCGACGATAGCCCTCGTTGAACTCAGCACCTAGCTCCCGTCCCCTGCATGCATGTTACCAACAATTTTAGGTCACTACTCGACACAATTTATCCTTATCTCTGCCCTTGACGCGCCCTGTTTCCTGCTCGTGCGCGTGTCGATGAATTAACACCTCACCATGGATATCAGAGGAAAGCAGCCGTCCACCTGGGACACGTACGAGGGCGTCCACCGCGGCTCCGTGGGCTCCAACGCCAGTCGCGTGCAGTGGGACCGCCTCGAGAGAAGACCAAGCGGAGAAAGCACGGCAGCCTCGGGGACCTGGTCCAGGGTGCCACACGAGTTGCGCAGACGGCGGTGAGTAGATGCCACACTTTTTGGGTGTACAGACCAAGACTAACTAATCTCAGATCTTCCATCTCGCAGCAAATCGGCGCTATTGGTGACGCCGGTGGCGTGAACAGCATCAACAACTTTGCGCGCTCATGGCAGCGAGCCGCCGGCTTCTTCGAGATCACCCCTGTGCGACCCAGCTTCCGCGTCGAGCCAGACGACGACGACGACGATGCCTCAGTCGACTTCCCGCGAACAGGACTCCCCGAGCCCACGCCCCCAGACCAGCGCTCAGCCCTGCGAAGAGCCCTCCAGGAGGGAGATCGCCGAACGTCTGATAACGCCCTGGTAGACGAGGAGCAACCGCCGAATGAAGAGACGCAATTGCTACCCAGTGCGGCGACACGGGCGAGAGGGGAGAGCATCTTCACCATTGAGCCGTCGCTCTCCTCGCCATTCGGGGGCAGCTATGGCACTGGATATGGCAGTCTCTCTGCGCGCGTCAACGAGTCGTCGATGCGCCATGCCGGACGCCTGTTCACCGACCAGCAGCTGAAGGGCGTCACAGAGCCAGAGCAGCAGCGCGAGCCATTGCTGGTGAAGCGCATTGAAGAGGACGGGCACATCATCAACGTCGTGGTCGGCCAATCGACACTGCCGCAGACCATCTTCAACTCGGTCAATGTCTTGGTCGGAGTCGGACTGCTCACACTGCCCTTGGCGCTGAAGTACTCTGGCTGGCTGATCGGCATGGTCTTCCTCGCATGGTCGGCCATCGTCACAAGCTACACGGCGAAGCTCCTCGCAAAGTGTCTGGACGTCGACAACTCGCTCATCACCTTCGCCGACCTCGCTTTCGTCTCTTTCGGCAACAAGGCCCGCATCGCCGTCAGCATCCTCTTCTCCCTCGAGCTTCTAGCAGCATGCGTTGCCCTCGTCGTCCTCTTCGCCGACAGCATGGACGCCCTGATCCCTAACTGGGACATCCTGTTCTGGAAGATTGTATGCGGCGTGATTCTGATCCCCCTAAGCTTCCTCCCCCTGCGCTTCCTATCCTTCACCTCCATCCTCGGCGTCATGTCCTGCTTTGGCAGTAAGTACCCCCTCATCCCTCTCCCCACACCCCTCTAACAACCACCCCAGTCACCATCGCCGTCTGGGCCGACGGCCTGATCAAACCCGACTCTCCAGGCTCCATCCGCCAGCCCTCCCCGCAATACCTCTTCCCTGCCAACCCGCTCACTATCCCCCTCTCCTTCGGTCTACTCATGTCCCCCTGGGGCGGCCACTCCGTCTTCCCCAACATCTACCGCGACATGCGGCACCCGTACAAATACCGGCGCGGCGTCGACATCACCTACATCTTCACATACCTCGTCGACACGGGCATGGCCTGCGCCGGCATCCTCATGTTCGGCGACGGCGTGCGCGACGAAATCACCAGCAACATCTTCCTCACCGACGGGTATCCCAAGAGCATGAGCGTGTTTATCGCCGTGTGCATTGCCATCATCCCACTCACGAAAATCCCGCTGAATGCGCGCCCCATCGTGTCGACCTTCGAAGTCCTCTTCGGCCTCGACACGCGCGCGCTCGCCACCGCCGAGGGCATGAACGGCATGTCCGGGCTGAACCGCGGCATCGCCAAGATCGCGCTGCGCATCGGCACCATCATCACGTTTGTCGTTATTGCGATTTTGTTCCCCAGCTTCGATCGCATCATGACGCTGCTGGGCAGCGTCGCGTGCTTTTCCATCTGCATCATCCTGCCGCTCGCGTTCCACTTGAAGCTCTTTGGCAAGGAGATTGGGAGGACCGAGACGATGCTTAATTGGGGACTTATTGGCGTGAGCAGTGTCATGGCGGTGGTGAGTACGGTGTTTGCGTGCTTGCCGAAGGAGTTGATTGGGGCGTAGCGCAGCGTAGTCTGGAAAAAGATTGAAGGGGTGTTGTTATGTAAAGATTTAATTTGTCGGTGAGATATCCAGAGGCATTTGTGGGCGTTTGTTGCATTTGGTGGCTTTGAGATTCGTTAGCAAGAATTACATCGCAAAACCAAATATCAAGAAGTGAATCAACGTCGGGTGATGGAGTCTTTGACACGTTTCTTGATTCTGGTATATATCCTGTTCGCATTGAACATGCTTTCGTCGCAGTCCGTACCCATGCTAAACAGCACTGCAGACGTCAGTGACTCACACACGTCTTGTATCCGTATTTGACACCTAAATCCCTCCTCAACCCACCGTCTACGTCGGCTTCGGGCGCTCGGGGATCTTCTTCTCGTCCGTCGGCTGCTTCCACTCCTTGACAAACGGCAAGAAGGCCGGCTGGCCGGGGATGTATTTGCGCAGCACCTCGGGGACATTGAAGCCCTCTGGAGTCTGGAAGTTTTCGAGGACGCAACAGAGCGTTCGCTCCGTGGCGCAGACTAATCCTCGCGTTAGTATGCAAAGAAAAAAACTGTATCTATGGTGGGTAGTTGGCAAACTTACGAGTGCCATTCAGCGCATGCACATAGTCCTTGCGCGTGGCCGTCTGCTTCTTGACGCCAAACCGTATCTCCAACTCCCTCGTCTGATAATCCGTGCAATTCGAAATCGACACGAGTTCCTTATACTCACCCCCACCCGTGACAGGGAACCACGCCTCAAGATCGCGCTTCATGGCGGCCGCATTGTTCAGCGCGCCCGACACAATCGCAACCACCTGGTACGGCAGACCCAGGCTCTGGTAGAATTCCTCCGACGTCGCGAGCATGTCGTCGAACGCGGCCCACGACGTCTCGGGCGTCGTGAGCAGGAACTGCTCGACTTTTTCAAACTGGTGGATGCGGAAGATGCCCCACGCGTCTTTGCCGTGCGAGCCGGCTTCTTTGCGGAAGTTGGTCGAGTAGCCCGCGTACTTGATGGGCAAGTCCGCAGTGCCCAGCCACTCCTCGGAATGCAGGGCGGAAATCGGCTGCTCCGAGGTGGCGATCAGGTACTTGTCCGTCTCGGGCTTGTCCTTGCTCTCTGTGACCTTGTACAGCTCCTCGTCAAAGTCGGAGAGTTGCGCCGTCTTGGCCATTTGGTCGCGCAGCATGAAGAAGGGCGGCTGGTTGGGCGTGTAGCCCTTGTTGAAGAGGAATTCGAGGCCGTAGTTGATGAGCGCGAGGTTGAGGAAGAGCCCGTAGCCCGTCAGGCAGTAGCCTCTGTGGCCCACGATTTTGACGCCGCGCTCCGGGTCGTAGCCGGCGAGGCGCGAGAGGACGCCGTGGTGGGGGATGCCGTCGGATTTGAACTCTGCTTTGCGGTTCTCGGGCGCCCACGTCTTGATCACCGCGTTGTCGTCCTCGGTGTTGGACACGGGGACGTCCTTGTACACGTAGTTCCCGATCGTTTTGGCCTTGTTGTTGAGCTTGACGAGCTTCTCTGCTGCCTCTGCCTCCTTCTTTGCCTTGTCTTCCTTCAGCTTCTTCATCTCCTCCAGCAGCTCAGTCGCGTCCTCCTTGGCCTTCTTCTTCGCTCCCACCTGCTTTTGGAGCGCATTGATGGTGGACCCGATTTGTGTTGCGGCATATTGTGTCTGTCGGTGCTCCTCGAAGTCGGCAATGACCTCGTCTACAATCTCGACGGGCGCATTGCGCTTTCGCTGCGACTCGCGGATCTTCTCTGGGTCACCCCCGCGCTCTGTGATGAAGTCGTTGCTACCCCTCCATGTCAGTTGTGTCTTGAAAGTGCGCGTGCGTGTTGGGGGTTTTGCAGGCAGGTGGTGACACGCGCAAACTTACATGTCCAACATTGTGTGTCAGTCCGTCGAATGTCTAAGCAATCGAATGGGTCCTGGGCAGAGTCGCGCGCGAACGACTCACAATTCTGGTGGTGTCGCTTGAGTCAGGGTTCAGCCACCGTTTGTGTTCGATGGCGGGGCAGATGTGGCGCGTGTGGCTGTGCTCCCATATGCAGGGGTGAATGTATGAAGCACACTCTGGTGCAAACAAGCAACAGCAGACTTGCCAAACTTCCAAAGTCAGTAAGAAGGCTGACAACCCATGCTCAGGCGTCGAAAGCAGCACTTTTCTCGTCCAAGCTTTCGACTTGCCTGTTCAAGGAGTGGTTGGTGCGGTAGTGCATCAAATGGTGTGTGCAGCTGATGACGGCAGTGCCGAGGGAGCGAGGACGTGCCCAGAGATAACAATTCATTCTTCGTAATCCGTCTGTACCGTCTATTGAGATAAGTAGACACAAGGTCATGATGCCCGTACATGAAACCAGACCCGCTCATTACGCCTTCGCTCAAACGCCATTACACCATTAGACCTCCGTAGAGGGTAAGAGATAAGCCAAAAGCCACCCGACCGTCTATGCCGTCTACACTCAACGTATATCCATGAAACAACCTTCGTTCGCGCGTCGCTCAATGGGGGCTGCATCCGTTGCACAGCCGTCCCAGCAGACTTCCTTCTCTCTGCTCTCGTTCCTCTTGTCGAAGCACGTCTCGAGGAAACTTGCCGCCGCCGGGCACATCTTCGAGGAGCGCACGTCAGTCAATGCATTTACATGACAGTGCACTTGCTTCCGCCAGCGGGCTCACTCGGGTTCTGGCTCCTCTCCACCTCCGAGATTATGAGCTCGAAAGCCTTGAGAACGTTCTCGTTGTAGCGCGCACTGGCCTCGGTCCATGCACACTTGAACTCTTCGGCGAGGGCTTTGCCGTCTTCTGGCGTGACTTGACGCTGTTCGGGGCGGAGATCGGATTTGTTGCCGACGATTACAATGGGCACCCATTCGACGGCCTGGTGTTGCGCGTGGTTAGAATCTCTGCATGCGGTCTGGAGTGCAGTGCGGATTGAGCATACTGCTGGGGAGGAGCGGTATTTACCAGGTGATTCAGAATCTTATCGCGGATTACACGCGCCATCTCGAAGCTCTGCTTGCTGGCGACCGAGTAGACGATCACATAGCCATGGATGCCGATGAAATGTTTCGAGTTGAGGATACTGTACTCATCCTTGAGCAACACAAGTCAGTCAATGCCTCACACTACCCTTGATCTCGACAGGAACAAGCATAAAAGGACCGGACAGGTGGTGTGGGTGCTGCATGATTTTGGTGGGGCATGGAGATGGCGACGCGATGCGGGGAGAAAGAAATCCTCAAGTACCTGGCCAGCGGTATCGATAATCTCCGTTGCAAAGTCCTGGTTCTTGTAGCGAATCATCTTGCTGAACGTATTCTCAATAGTTGGGTAGTAGCTGTCGACAAAGTGGCCGTCGACAAATTGCACCGTCAGACTCGACTTGCCTGCGCAGTTTGTCAGTTGGGTACTTCTCACATGCTTCGGAACGCGCAAGCTGAAGCACTGGACAAAGAGCACTCACCGACGGCCCTGCTGCCAACAATGGCCACTTTTCTCTGTTTGGGAGCCGGCATCTTGCTGCTGGCTTTCTGGGGAGGTCGGGTGGAAGCTGATCGACTCGCCAGTGTTGAAGTTTGGCTGTCCCAGTCGAGCGCTGAGACGTAGCTGCCTGGGATGCGCTTGCTCCTTGCGTTTTCCGGTACAAGCTAGTCTGCTCGGAATGACGCCGTCTAGCCGCAGGTGACACCAAGAAGGTAAGACGAACGAATTAAGCTTCGTCAATGACAGCGACTCGAGTCGGGCACCAAAATGTTGGAAACGGGAAGCAGTTGCAGCAAAGTATCTTGAGAAATAGTGCTCCACAGAAAAAAGTCCAGGCCGCGTCCCTAAGCCGTCATGCCTGTTGCAGGATCGAGTCCGGGACTTGTAGGCGTGACATCCACATGTGGACGTCTGGGCGACGTCTAAGGGTCTGGTAGTGTACATATGCTAGCAATGGACGAATCCCAGGCAATCTATTTACGTGATGCCAATTATCCTGGGTCTAGCGGCCACTCCAGCACACCCATACAGCGAACCAAGACGACCACACAGCCAGCAAAATATCGGAGCTGCGAGAAAACTAGCTCTCGTCTGCAGCCAGCCCCAGTGCGCATTTTACCCGAACCATGCCAGTCAGGGCCCGGACGTGCAGGGCAGGCTTTGTAAAATTGCGACTTGCTGCACAGAACGCTCGGGGAAGATGGTTGTAAATTGTTGCGCGTATCAACGAAGTCGGTACCACAAGCCGGCTGCGTCATGCCTACCGAATTCCGGGGTCGAGGCAGCCTTCCGAATACGGGACTTGCAGGCACCCAATTAGCCGTGTTCAAGACCATCGATCAGACAGCTGCTCGATCGCACTTTGAAGCATGTGAATATGTAGTCAAGTCTGTATTCTCTGCTATGCACCGGCAGATTTGCCAGCCTAAACTTCGCATGCTTTGCCGGTATCCACCTCGGTCGCTTGCTATCCTGGGTTGCCATGAGGCCCAATCCTTCCGGTAATTTTCGCGTATTCAAAAGTCTGGGGTATCGTGTAACCATAAAATGCCCAACGCCAATGACATGGTCAACACTGCCCAATGATAAGGAAACCGGGCCAAAGCCCAAAAAGAAACAGGAAATCATGTAGCCGTCTTCGCGAACGGTAGACACTACATGTCCGACAACATCAGCCGCTTGGCGAACAGCCTATTCAGTGTCCCGTCATTTCAAGCTGCTCAACAACGAGCATAATACGCGCCGTGTAATTTTGCCAGGTCTCTTGGCCCTCTTCGCCTTCGTATTGCTTTGCTTTACGGTTGGCGTGTTCGTGGACCCGTACAAACTCCTTGATCTTGTCGACAAGAGTTGTTAGCTCGCCGCCCGGTAGTTGCGCGCGAACCTTGGTCTTTACGGTTTTGTTCAGGCACAGGTTGCCAACGAGAACGCTGAGGTAGCCCACAGCTACACTAGACTGAGACTCTTCCATGGAATTGGCCTGGTACTGTTAGCATTGGATCCAGCCTTTGTGGATCGATTAAAGCTTACCTGTGTAGTTCTGGCTGAACCCTCCACGAAGGTCTCGACGAGTCTCTCAAGCAAGTCTGTGCCATTATCGACGTTCATTCTAGCCTGGTCACTATGTTCGGTAAGGTTGATCATGGCGCCTAAGCTCAGAATGAGCGTATCCAATACTTCGGTGCGTTCCTCCGCTTCGAGGTGTTGTTGTAGTAGCTCTGCAAGGTCCACAATTGACTGCGTGAGAGACTGAACAAATCCCGGTCCAGAAAACTGCTGACAAGCCTTGGGTTTGTTGTTCGTCAGGTTCATGCAGAGCTTGACAGCCATTGTGACCAAGGCAAAATCCCCAGTAGTCTGGAAGGTATATGCCATCGATGCTGCAAGACGCTGCATCATGCGAGCAGACCAGGCAAGCTGCTTCTGTTTCGCCAAAGAGACGGCCTCCAACGTTGAGAAGATAGAGGACATCACGATTTTGTCGTCTGTTGCTCCTTTGCCCGCTGTATAGCGTTCTGCAATACTGTTGGCCAAGTCTACCAACTTGGTGAGGATCTCTGAAGTAATGACCGCATCCTTGTCGCCAACTCCTCGGAGTCCAAGTACCAACATATCCAAAGCTTTGAGAGCGACAAGCTGCGGCGATATCGTCTCCGGCTTCGAAGGGGACCAGATCTTGCTAGCCAAGGCTGTGGAGCGCAAGTCAACTACCGACTCGTATGCAATCTTCGACAAGTTCGTCTTGCGATTCTTCGCGATCTTCTGAATGTCGTTCTCGTTATCTATGAGCTTCTGCAACGAAGATAGAAGCTCAGAATGACGTATCTGGTCCAAGACAATGAAGGTAGGGCTGGCCTTGAGCATGTAAACTGTAGCCAAAGCCGCAGCAAAGTCGAAGGCGATTTCGCCATTCGAGGCCAGATTGTTCAGAAATTGTTGAGCCAAGGAAGACTCCATTAACGAATGAGTGAACGTAGGGTCGGCCATCTTGCCGCAGAGCTCCAACAAAGCGGTGCGGCGAATACTACTCGTAGACTTGACAGACATGTCGTCGATCAACATCATGTTCTCCAACTCAAAGCCGTCGTTTTGACCCTGTCTCCTGAGCTCGTGCATGCCTCGAGCCTGACTCGCCTCCTCTTCATCTTCGGTCTGACCATCTTTTGATTGAGAAGCCGTAGCCATCTGGTCATCCATATCCATTGCCATGAAGAACTCATCATCGGGGTTGGCCTCCTGCAAGTAGGAGCGCTGAGTGGCGTACGTAAACTTTGGTCTATGGCCAAATCCTGATGTCTGTGATGTCTGAGCATCTGCTACGACATTATCGTCCAGATCCATTTCATCCGATACATTAACAGTATTCGATCTGCTGATACCATTCGGGACTGATTTCCTCTGCTCATTGCGCACTGCGCGTGGTCGCGGTACTGCTCTGGCACCAACTTCACTTTCGCTGTCACTTTCACTGTCACTGGCGTCTTCATCAGAACTGTCTTCGTCGGGCTTCAACTTTGCGATGAGCCTCGTTTTCTTCGCATGTGCGCTGTGGCCAAGGTCGGATTTCGACTTCGACAAGCCCGCCAGCAGTGATTTCGGCTTTGAATCGGTCAACTGTAGTTTTGACATGCTTGGCATCGAAGGAGTAGCAGAAGATGCGCCAAGCAGACTACCAAAGAGAGCCTTCTGGCGGGGAGTGACAGAACCAGATATGCTATTGGAGGGAGGTCGAGCAGGTGTAGCAATCGGTGCCGGGATCTCATACATGGTTTCATCCTCCAGTGATGTCGCGTCCGGCATCTCAGCGATGGGAGAAGTCATCGATGCAGCGGTCTTGGGCACCATGCTGTGCAGTGTGGCTGGTGAGGATTGTGTCTTTACGCTTGAGTGCGATGAGAGCAGCGGCACAGTGCGCGTGCGTGTCCTTCGTGGCTTGCCGGCGAGGGGCGCTGCGGGTTGAGTCGCAATTTCTGTGACTGCAGAAGAGACACGAGACGGCTCGCGCCCAGGGGAAGTAGTGTCGGTCTGCTTCTGGGACTTGGCGCGGCGCAGAGGTTGTGATTGCCCGGCCTTGTGTGCGCCCGGGTGTTTCACTCCTGTTGTAGATGAGGCAGAGCCTCGTCGCTTTCGCTTCTTCGCAGCCGCTGAGGAGTCCGATCCAGTCTGCTCTTTGCCAGCGTCGCCTGCAGGCGCTTTTCTCGACGGCGCCGGTTCTTTGCGGGCCACCGGCGGTACTTGTCTCAATGCTTTGGGAGTGGGTAGGCGCGATTCGTCGTCTGAAGAGGGCATGTCGAAGATGTCGAGATCCCGCGGTGGCTTATTCGAAGTTTTCGCCGCTCCGCTCCTGGCAGTCAGTGCAGGTTTTTCCTTGGTTGTTTGTTGCGCCGGCGGTTGCAGTACTGTGGGCTTCTTTGGTTGGGCAGCCGGCTTGGTCTTGACCTTCGCGATTGTACGTTGCGGGGCTTGCTCATTCCCACCATCTTTCTCAAGAGCCAATGCTGGTTGTGGTGTCTTCCCGCGCCTCGATGCTTGCACAGCCGGCACTGGTGGTGCCCTAGATGACTGCACTTGTCCATCCGATTTCTTCGCCACAGAGGAAGCTGTCGGCTTGACTGGCTCGACCATACGCAAGGTCCTCAGCGTCTTTTCGGTCTGTCGGCTGGGCTCCTGTATTTTTCCAGTGGTAGCAGCTGCCTTGGTCCTTATTTCGGGAGTCCGACGCTTTGCAACAGGCTTCTTTGTGGTTGTTGGCGTAAATGCAGCAAATTCGTCGTCCGAGGGCACGTCGAATATGTCCAATGGCGCTGTAGTGTCGCGCGCGATAGACTTCGAAAGCTTGCCGCTGGCTACCCCCCCAGGCTTGCTCAGGGACGCGTGTAGAGCTGTAGCTTGTTTGCGCGGTCCTTCGGGAGAGGGCGCGTCATTGCTCGGTGCACGTGTCTTTGTGGACGGCAGACGCGATGATTTGCCATAGGTAACAACTTTCTTCCGGCGATCCGGCGCAGTAAGCGTCGGGGCCGTTGAGGTGGACATGTCTTGGTGTCGTGTTGTCGTGTGTCGTCGCGAAATTACTCAAACACGCATCTTGTTGGCGGAGATGTGGAAGCACGGTGGCAAGGCGATTGAGCCTACCCCAAAAGAAGGCCTCATTCACGGGGAGCCGTTTGACGAGCCAACGCGATCATGCAGAGTGAGCGGTGAACTTGTTTGCCAAACGGTCACGGTGAAACAGTGCTCCGAACGCGACTCTGCATATTTTGGGAACAATGACGGAGCCCGCCCATGTGGCTGCTGTGATACATGGGGCCCGAGGCAGAGTCCGGCAGCACGCTAGACTCAGTCCGGGCTGGTGGAGAACCCTTAGGCGAACTCCATCCATCTGCCAGCTGCACTTCCCTTAAGAGGGCACGAGTCACGAGCCTTGGATTCTAGTCCTTCTGAGCCCTGTCTTTCTCTCCTTGTTCTTATCTTATTACCTTGTGCAATTGCTCAACTATCAGACATTGCCTCACGAACTTTTCAACTCATCCCAAATCCCATAGACTGACCAGCCACCCCTCAATTGCTCATTGGCCGAGAGGATTGATCTTACGATACCAGCGTGTATCCTTACTAGTCACTATCAGCGACTTCAGTGAGAATCCACTGGATACACCAAGAGCATGTTTTCTCAAGTGCATTGTCAATTGATCAATCCAACTGACTCGAAATAGATCTTCAATTCAAGACCCTTCAAACCTCATCTCCAAAATGTCCAAAGAATCCCAGCCTTCCGCACCTTCGCAGTGCGTAGGCCCCGAGTATCGGCCAACAGCTCTCAAACCAACTGCAACCGTCTCAACTCCCCTCACGCAGGAAAATGTGCACATTCTACCTCAGACCCCGCAGCTGATAGCACTTTTGACGTAAGATTCCAATACCATCGGCTTATCCAAAGGAGAACTTCTTCTCACCAAACAACAGCATGATCCGCGACCACAAGACCGGCCGCGCAGACTTCATCTTCTACAGCAACCGCATCATCCGCCTGCTCGTCGAAGAAGGCCTCAACCACTTGCCCGTTGAAGAGCAGGAGATCACCACGCCTGTAGGTAGGCCCTACGCGGGAGTCAAGTTCGAGGGCAAGATCTGCGGTGTTTCCATCATGCGTGCGGGCGAGAGTATGGAACAGGGTCTCCGCGATTGCTGTAGGTCGGTGAGAATTGGAAAGATCTTGATTCAGCGCGATGAGGAGACGGCGAAGCCGAAGCTGTACTACGATAAATTGCCCGAAGATATTGCGGATCGGTGGGTGCTGTTGCTGGATCCCATGCTGGCTACTGGTATGTTTGTGCTTTTTTGGGGGTAGAGGAGAGACTAATGGGTTGTAGGTGGCTCGGCGCTCATGGCTATCGATGTTCTCAAGTCACGGGGCGTTCCTGAGGAGCACATCCTGTTCCTCAACCTTATTGCGAGTCCCGAGGGTGCGAAGAATTTGGCGGATCAGTTCCCCAAGGTCAGGGTAGTCACTGCTTTCGTTGATCAGGGACTTGACGAGAAGAAGTAAGTAATCATGGCAGAGATGGCATGCCTATACTAACTGCTGCATAGCTATATTGTTCCAGGCTTGGGTGATTTCGGTGACCGTTTCTACACCATGTAAAATACATACACATGATGGCAAGTGATGTAGCATATCATAGCATAGAATCGTCTAGGACCTCAGATCAGCATGGCAGTAGGAGTTTGATTTTAAGCAAATACTAAGAGAATGAGCAAAGAGTACACCTATTAGCCACCATTATGTAGCTCATCTCTGCGCTACGTGTTGACTCCTTTGAACGCCTTAACCCATTATCCCCTTTCCGTGGTATCACCAACGCCTTTGAGTCTAGCTATCAAACCAGACCAATACCCATATCGCAACATCCCAGGCATCTTCACACCAGCCTCATTGTCTCCATAATGGCATCCTACTCCGCATACTCGCCCTCGGCATCCAAATCATCCTGCTCGACAAACCTCAAGTCATCCGCATCCGGCACATCATCCTCGTCCTCCTCCCTCGCCGTCTCTACACGACCCATACGGCCAGTCGCGCGGCTTGCTGTCGTCTTGCCCGTGGCCGCCTCCTTCGCAACGGCATCGCACGCGTCGATCCAATCAGCGTAGACGTCGACGGGCGCGGAGAGGTAGTTGATGTTTGTCTGGAATGTCTGGCCGCAGACTTTGCATTGGAGGTTGCCGACGCCGGATTTCTTCTCGATGGAGACGGAGACGGAGTTTTCGTGGTTGCAGAAGAGGCATTGGAAGGTTGATGGGAGCTTCTCCTTCTGTGGGGGTTGTTAGTATGGAGGTAGTTTGGGAGGGAGATATTGTACGGGGAGACATGCCTTCTTGGGACCCTGAGGCTTGCTGGATGACTTGCGCTTTCCCTGGAGTTTGTTTGTTAGTATGCGCATGCGACCAGGCTGTGTCTGAGTTTACCATTTTAGATTGATGTATATGAGAATTTGGGTGTGTGTAGTGAGTGTGTATTTCTTTGCGCAGTTGATTCGATTTGTTTCGTGCACGAACTCAAAGAGAGAATTACTTTGTAGTGTGGTCGCAAGGCACAGCTTTGTCCAGTGACGATGTTCGCGAAAATCGGCGCTTGGACCTTCGCGTGGTTCCGACGCCCAGGCCATCCGCTATCCCTGCAGCTTCCCCATGCGGCCAAAGCGGAGATAAGCCAATCACCTATCACTGAGCTGCATGGTCAGCTGTTCCGTGGTCGGGACGGTGAGCTGCTGGTCTTCGTCCACGTTGCTCC
>Ga0265780_10005585_pt1 | contig 15879 bp, 16 predicted proteins | sample P1T30metagenome_FD_192432 | JGI IMG/M metagenome (GOLD analysis project Ga0265780, IMG submission 192432) | Plant litter microbial communities from East Loma Ridge, Irvine, California - P1 T30 | ecosystem: Environmental > Terrestrial > Plant litter > Unclassified | place: USA: California... | reverse complement strand
GAAACTTCCCCTTCTACTAGCTGACGCCGTACCGAAAGCCGAAGGTTGTCGACTTGGGATGGGATGGTGGATATTCGAGGACGACATCAAGCCTGCATCCGAAGGGAAAGCGGGGGTGAATGCACCTGAACCTGAACCTGTCGAATTCTTTCGGCTTAGACTAGGTGGATTGGATCCAGCATTCGAGTTTTTCCTGGCCAAATTACTTGGAACGGGTCCTTTCCCAGAGTTCTTTCGACCTAGATTGGTATTGGGGCCAGTCGCGTCGTGTTGATAATGAGAAGGTGGGTGGGGTTGATCAAGAGGAGTGAAATCCCCAAATGGACGGTGATGTGACATAGTTGCCAGATTTGGAAGTGGGTATCAACGGGTAGTAGAGCAGAGTAAGGCGAAAGTCGAAGACAGAAGCAAGGTAAAAGGTAAAAGGCAAGAGCGGGCCGGTCGGAGCGGTCGGTTTTCGGTACCTAGCGGTTTATGGTATATCCACTTTATGTCGAGTTGAGTGGATTTACAAGTCGTGTCAAATTCATATGTACACTAGACAAAGTAGTACACGTTGCTGGTATGAACAGGAATTTAATGATAACGTCAAAGTCAACCAAGGCATGGGTATCACTTAGCACCACAACTAGCCGCGGATTACGGGAATCCTATTTGCTGAATGAGCGGGATCCAAATGCTTAATTTCAAAAAAAGGAAGCGAGGCCAAGCTCGTAGAGTGACAGAAGCTCATGGATTACAGGGTAATCACACTGCGGAAGAAGCAAAGGGCAACCAGGGAGCTACTCGGCAACGACGGGGGAGTTGGGGAAGGGGGCACGTAATAACGTCACTCCTCGCATAAAATCATTGTGAAAAACGTCAGCATGGGGCCAGATAGTACCTCGGCCCGGAGTCGGTCCGTATGATTAGACTGTCACTTCTCGTATCTTGTTATCCATCTACGAGTACTATTCAATTATCGGAACCAATGTGATGCATAAGTTCGTGACCTTGTGCAAGCAGCCAAGCGTCCTGGACTGTGCTTCATGCAATCCAAATTATCACTTCGAGTCGAGTGAAGTGAGAACGACGAGATATGGACTAGAATCTTCTGCTGTATATGCCGGCTATCTAAGAATAAGATTCTTTGTTCCACCTGAGACAGCGGAAATACATCGCGATACGCCAGCTATCTAGCAGAAAATTTTTAACTAGCTGGGACAGCGGGAATATCGATTAATGTTATCGCGGAGATAATCCTCGTTGACCATCTCCGAGTCTCGAAGACATTCTCCGAGGTTCTGGAGGTTCAGCGAGACGCTCACTCAGAACAGCGGGATTATCAATTAATTGTATCAATAACCCCGCTGAGTATTCGTTGACGCCGAACAGGTTACTTGGGTTGATCAGGACTACATGTTGTTGTCAAGGAGAAGCTAGGTCACTACGAGCCTTTGCGTCCCCTCTTTGCTGGGCGAGCATTAGCCTGGATGATTATCAGGTCCCTTCATTCTCTGACGCAAGGCTCTTCATATATCTTGTCTAATGGTGTGCGACTACTGCTACCTCTTCAAAATCGATATGATCCGTCACGATAGTTGTACCTTACCTCAGCGGACTTGGTAGATACTCAATTCTATATCGACATATACGTCTATTCAAGCGCGCAGTCCTGTATGCTGGCTAGAGACTATTATCTAAGCTCTATTTTGGATCCTCAAACTTCGCCCTCCAGCTTCCAGTCCACATGTTGAAGTTGTATTTCTCCGCTTGTCCCATAATCTCCCGTCCCTCACCAGCAAGTATAACCTCCCTTATACCTTGTCTGTCCGCTGTGATCTCGAATGTGACCGGTCCAGGGGTGTATGGGACTGTGAATGTATTTGCCTGACCACTATGTAGGGGTACTGTATGTTTGTTCGGACCTGATTTGATGTGAATACCGAGATGGGCTTTGACTTGTGGAGCGAGAATCATGACGTTTATCAAGTCTTGAGCCTAGCTATCAGCTTCGTGTCCATATGTCAACGTCAATAGCTAGGAACGACAAAACATACCCATTCAGCGTGTTCTGGTGGTCCGACCTCATCACCACTAGCAACCATATTGGCAGGATGAGTCCTATACCACATCCAGACCCTGATAGCACTTCCAACCTCAGGCGTACGGTCTCTCCACCTCCCAATGAAATACCAAGTTATCTCTCGGAATGCTTCATGGGACATTCCAGTCGTCCAAGCCTCAGAACCAGGTTGAGCACCAGATACCGGGGCGATATTGTGGGATTCACCGAAATCATTCCATGACACTACCTGGATGATATCTGGGGAATGCGAAGGGGGGAGTGCTAGGAATCGGTTCCAACGTGAAGGGTAGAGGAGATCGTCGGAGCGGTCTGGAGTCAGTATATGAGGACTGGCTGTGTCTTACAGATGAAGTTCCTGAATGTCAGCTAGGCTTCGGGTGGAGTGAATTGGTAGCTCACTTGTTGAAGGCCCATTGTCCGGTTGTACCATAATGAGTGAAGAAAAGGGGTGATATCGAAGCCATGTAAGGTTTCGTCTACACTATCAGCAGCTAGTCATGCTATTGAATAAGTGACGCACGAAGTCCAGGAAAGGCTCGTCTTCGTTCAAGGTCTTGGGTCGGTTCGTCAATGGCCTATAAAGTCAGCGATTATCTACGTTTGAAATGTAATCGGGACCCACCAAGCACTGTTCCAATTGAACATCCCATCAACATGCTTCATAGCATTGATGTTGTCTGGAGGCAAGAAGAATCCAGGCATGAAAAACACCTTGTCATCAGTCATTTTCTGATGTCCATGTATCACACACCTCTTCACCCAATTCCCGATTCAATCTTTCCAGCCACCCTTCCCATCCCCATTCACCAAATTCAGCCCTCTCGCCTCCAAATGTACTCAGCAGCTTCCTACCCTGGAAGAGCATATATGCTGGATGTCTGAGTAGCTTAGCAGTCTTGTCGAGTAACGCTTGTCCATCTTCGATCGTAGACGTGGGTAGAACGGTACAGTCCAACGAAAGGAATACCTTAAGTCGACCTGATGGATTCGAGGAGAGTAATGTGATTGCAGATTCCGCTTGGGATGTTTGCCAGTCCTCAGGACCGAGGTTGAGTGCTAGACCATCTCTATCTCGTTAGCTGAAGCGCCGGACAGACAATCTTACAGGCCAGTCTCTTCAGCTAGTTGTAATGTCGTTTGCCAGTCTTTCTCAGTATACGGATACGTATTCCCAAGCTTTTACTATCAGCAATCTCTTTCATGGAGCTCATGGGTGTCAGACGTACCATAAAGTGAGCTACGGCTTTACGCTCCCTGGCCGGCCGAGCAGGTACATTTGCCGGGGTCTTTTCCTGACCCTTCCAGCTTGATCGGAGTAGGTGCATCAAGAATACAACAGCGACAACAGCAAATAGTAGTCGATATAGCGGGTTATTGAGTATCCTACCCCGGAGTGAAGGCATCGATATTGCTAGTCGACCAGGAGAAGATTGGGTATGCAGTTGTGGACGATTGACTTTCGCTCGCGCCTGACATCTCAGGCACGGGAATGAATGGAGACTCCAACGGCGAGATTTCTGACGCGACTATCGACTAGGTTGTAGACCCCCTCTTTGAACAGTACAGTATGCACTCGCATCACTCTCATTCTGGCCAGTTCTGTCGACATGCCAAGGATGATCTGGACAACATAATCTTGAGAGCTATCGAGTTGGGATTCGAGACATTCGGCCTTTCGGAACATGCCCCTCGATATCGACTCGAAGATCTATTTCCGGAGGAGGTAGTCTGTTTTACGAACAATCGATACATGTGCTGATACCAAGGCGGACCTAACTCCAGAAAATTTGGAACGGATATACCTTGACTTTCTGGACGCAGCTACGAATCTGCAACGGAAGTACAGGGACAAGATATGCCTTCTTATTGGTATCGAGACGGATTTCGTCACTCGCATAGATCTCGACAAGACACAGGCGATACTCGACCGCAGTACCGACATCCAATACGTAGTAGGATCCGTCCATCATGTCGCTGGTGTCTCGATCGATTTCGACAAATCGACATATCTGCGTAGTGTCGAGCACTGCACAGCGGGAACGACCGGGAGCACAATGTCCATTGCTTCATCATCAAAATTGGAAATGCCCCAACCTAGGAATCCTGACTTGGTGCCCACCGACCAACAATTGGTGCCATTCTTGGTGAAGTACCTGGATGCGCAATATGAAATGATAGAAGCGCTTGAACCGGAAGTTGTCGGTCATTTCGATTTATGTTTACTGTTCAATCCCGGATATCGCCTTGATGGGCTGGGGCGGGAAGAAGTTTGGAGTAGAGTCAAAAGAAACGTAGAGAGAGTGGTGAGGTATGGTGGATTGTTTGAGGCGAACGGAGCGGCTATACGTAAAGGATGGGAAACAAGTTACCCCTCAAAGGAAGTTTTGCGTGTGAGTGAATCCGTCTGTCTTGACCAGACCAAGCTGATGAGTTAGCTGATAATGGATATGGGCGGAAGAGTGTGCCTCTCAGACGACTCGCATGGTGTGGCACAAGTTGGTCTAAACTATGCCAAGATGAAGACATACCTGGAAGGGATGGGTGTTGAGGAGATCTGGTATCTCGTTGACGCGGGGCAGAGGAAAGAGGATGATGCGACGGTGGGCAATAGAGGACGAGTTATGGCTAGAAGGATGAAAGGCTGGGTTTCACATCCGTTCTGGGCTGGCTTGAAGGATCACGCATGAGCACTTCCTTGGCAAACTCGGAGCGAGCTCAAGGTATATACATATTCATGACTAGAATATAGACCACATAGTGATGGTAACAAGTGTGACGAGGTTCTAGTAGTGACTCGCCGATGGGATCCGTGACATACGGGATGTATGGGTAATGGAGGTGTTGAAAACTTTCAGAGTCAACTCTTCGATTTGATCTCGGTCGATCCAGATTAGCTGAGTATGAGTGCTCGCCCGAGAATACCTTGCGTGATAGCGTGATTGGTCGACTTTCAACCTCATCTCTCCCAACTCCTTGTCCGACCCGAGTGCGCGGGAATGGATCTGATGACAGCGTCTCCGAGGCCCCAAGGATAAGGGCCATAGTGATTATAGCAACCTCGGCGGTCGCCCTTCTGGCCGCAGCCAAGGGATCCACGAATGCCCATGTCGAAAGATCATGCGGGTGAGTGTCTGTGGGTCCGAGTGAATCAACGAAGGGCGATAGGATATGAGTGATCTCGAGAGATTGAAGGCCAATGCAGGGCCAAAGGTGTGTATACTTGACTCAGGCACACAGTCAACTCAACTCAACCATTAGCTCTCGCTGCATGACTTTCGCATGACTCGACTAATATACTATACACGGAACAGATTGTCAGAGCCTGGCCGCAGAGCACGAAGCTGCCAAAGACATGCCTGAGATATTGTAGTGACTCTATCAAAGACCACTACACCTCATGACCCCCTTGGAGAGTGTGGGCGGTCCACGGAGATGGAAGGAAACTCCGTTCTAGGATTACTGGAATGATATTTCGAGTACTCGTACCCTCTGACGTCCATCATCTATACAACCCAAATTACCCGACCATGTCTGCCATACTTCTCGAGAGACTACTGTATAGTCGAGCAGGGATCGTCGGACCGATCAGAACATGTCTACCTTCATCATCCATAGCCGGTCGGGTCCGGTACAGCACCGACAACGAGAGGCCAAGTTCAAGTGACGATCAGCCCAATGGAATGGACGAGCCGTCCAATCTTGGCGGTCCTAGCAGATCGTGAGCCTCCTCCATCCTGCCATATAATATAAGCTGATGATATAGACCCCCTCACTCCTCCACTTTACGTACTAGGATGTTTGAGAACGACGACCAATCACCCATTCGACCGTATTCGGATTCGCCACGGTCCAAACCAGGAGTTCACAGACGTGATCAACGAGGCCGAGGTCAAACGATTCAAGAAGCGGCAAAGATGGATGAAGCACTACATATGATATTCAAGGATCTTGAACGAGACGATTTCAGTGCTTCTGATCTGTTTAATCCCGCTTCATCAGCTTTCAAAGGTCCGAATCGAAGTATACAAGATCCAACTGGATTGAAGCCTTGGTCGCATACGGTCAGAAGGCGGACTGATAGGGAGGAAGATGATCGATATACAGAGGAGCTGGACGAGATGAAGGAGGAAGTATCGGCCATTTCGACGGATTTGGAACTCCTTGATTGGGCACGCAGAAGGGTCTTCACCGCTACCTCTTCATCTACTGGCAATGCCGATAACTCACTCTCCCCTATAACAGACACGATCGAACCGCTAGCTTTCCCAAAGACATATCCAAGAATTCTGGCGCACGTTATGAAAACAGCTCGACAGGCATTCAACAATCCCCACTTATCCCTCTCCTTCTTCCATTACGCCCGGACTTCATCACCCGAATCGTACCTTGTCGGATGTCTCGCTTCGGCATACAACGAATTGATAAGGACCCGATGGGAATGTTTCAGGGACCTCGACGGGGTAGACCAGGCGATTAGGGAAATGGACGCAAATGCCGTTTCGTGGGATATGAAGTCACAATTGGTCATCGGAAAGATAGTAGAGGAAGTAGGGAGGGAAGTGTTGGAAAAGGGACCAGATGCCTGGGGAGGTGAGAGGGTGTATGAGATCTTGGAACGTTTAGAAAGGAAAGTTCAAAAAGCAATCAAGCAATCCGAATACCTCGATGAGAAAGCAAAGAGGGATAGGGAAAAGAGGCTCTGGACCAATTCGCCAGATCGCTCGAGATCAGTTAATCAACGCTGGTAATAGTTCTGTTCTGCTTGCATTATGTATATTATACATACAATATTGGCTTACTGGGCGTTATCTGTCATGATATGTATGCCTACCTGGCTACGTTCGGATCGCTTCTTGGCTTTCTCCCCCTCCGGATCCTCTCACTACTCTCACTTGACCATCCTGCACCTTGCCTTGACTGGCTCATCATCATCAAGTATGGGTTGGGTTGCGCCTCGCCTGACTCATCCATCTTCCTACTTCTCCGACTCGAACCTATTCTTTGAATTGGCGAATAACCGTTCTTGCAGTTCTAATAACTGTGCATCCGACATCCCCTTTGTATCCGGTTTCGAGCGTGTACGGTCCTGTTACTCAGCTTGCATTCATCTCATATCGAAGACTGTTTACCTTTTGAGACTGCTTAAACTCCACATTTGAATCTTCTACATCTGCTATGAAATGCTCGAAACCTAATTGCTACCTTGTCAGCTCCATCCTCAGTGTCTTCTTGGCCGGAGCTTGTAGGGTCAGAGGGAGATGACTGACTTTCAAAGCTTCGGTGACATGTTCTGGCGATATCGTCTTTTTCGCTGAACTCTCGCAAACTTCATTCGACTGTGTTGACAGTAATTTGATCCATTCTTCCTATCAGCTGCCTGTTGAAATAAAGTTAGATTACTTACCAACACAACAGTCGACCAGGACATCTTTTGCTTCTTTGGTGCATCCTAGATCTGGAGGTAAGATCTCTAGCTCATCAGTTCATGCCTTCCTGAATCCGAGAATGAGGGACGGACCTTGAATCAGCTTGAAGACTGTTGCTTTGGGTAGCCCGACATCATCTTCCGTCTCTTTATCGGACATTCTGCAATTGACTCGTACTGAGAATAGGATGAACGGCGAAGGCGTGTATGTGAATGCTTGACTTGTTGTCGTGCGGCAATGAAAGAGGAGCAACAAAGGATGATAGATAGAGTTGATCCGTCACGAAATCTGATTCCGACTTTATCAACTGTCTACTATCATCTACCCTCCTACCTCGCACCCATAACCACGACCACCCAGTATGGCAAGCTCAAGCAGACCCAAGATTGCAGATACTATCCACGGAACAAGTCCACAGGTATAGCTGTCGTGTTCATATGATGTGCCCAAAGCTGACATCCAGTTCCTAGTGGAAAAAGTCATCCGAGCTAGAATATACGATTCTTTATATTGGAAAGAACATTGTTTCTCCCTTAACGGTATGCTATATACCTCGACATACAAAAAGGATTAGATCTGATGAGTAGCTGAATCGTTGATCGACCAAGCATTAGCTTGTAATGCTATAGGGGGTGTTCATGATCGACAAACCCCCACTGTATTCATTTCGTTACTACTCAAATTACTTCAGATTCAACCAGAGAAAGAGATCCTATTCGAGTATTTACTAGCGGAGGAGTTCAAGTAAGCTTGCTGCAGCGTCTTCCAGAGGTAGGCTAAGCTGACCAACAGGTACCTTCGAGCCTTAGCTGCGTTCTATATCCGATTAACGTTCCGAAGTATAGAGGTTTATGAGATATTAGAACCACTCATGAAGGATTATAGGAAATTGAGGATCAGGCATGTCGGTAAGTATTCGATCATATCGCTAGGTCTGACTTCTTACTGACGAATAGGTGGCTACTCCTTGACCCATTTCGACGAATTCATCGACGAGCTCCTAATGCAGGACCGAGTCTGCGATATCATTTTACCGCGATTAACACAACGTGCCGTTTTGGAAGAGACGGAAGGTTTAGCACCTAGGCAATCGTTATTGGTATGTCCTGTCTGCTCTTGCGTTACAGCCATGCTTAACATGAACTAACGGGATAGGATGAAGATGCTGAAATCGATAAACAACGCTCAGAAGGAGAATCAGATGGAGAAGATGGTGACAACAGACGTCGTCGCTATAGCAATTCTTCCCGCGAATCATCACCCGACCTGCGTGGTCGACCGCGTTCACGCTCCGCTTCATCTGCCGGATCACGATATGTTTCGAGATCACCTTCGAGATCAGGGTCAGAAGCTGGTGAAGAAGGGGATACGAGAGGGAGGTATATTTCTAGAAGTCCAAGCATTTCGCCTGATAGAACGATTGATGACGCTGGAGAGGAGAACGATGATGGCAAGTTGGATGGAGATGTTTAATGTTGTATACAGTATTTAGCTCGAAGATTAATGATGGTTATCACATATCGACTTCGATCTGAAGGGATTAAATCCCCACTTGCTCTTGCCCTGAGTACCTGCTCTCTCAAGAGACAGGTCTATACATGTCAAAGCGATGCATCATAATCATCACATATCTATCCTAATCTAGACAATCCATACCCGCCCCCGGCCCCGCCTCTGCCATAACTTCCATTCATACTTCCACTCCTCTCGTTCGAACCCCCACCACCAGCTAAACGTCTCTCCAATTCTCTCAAATCAGTCTCCAATTTCCCACTACGTCCATCAATCCCATTCAATGCTCTCTGGTGACTACCGAGAATAGCTGATAATTGTGTCACGGGATCATCTTCTCCTTGGTCGAGATCTCCCGAAGGTGAAGATGCTCGAGGAGGGTTGGAAGAAGACGAGATTTGATTGACGTCCTTGATCATCTCCGTCAAGTTCCGAGACAGGTCGTCGAGTTGTTTGTTCATGTCTTCTGCCAACGTGTACCTGTTTGTAAGCTACGATCTTGAGCAAGCGCAAGCCGACTCACATCTTCTCACGCTCCTTATCTGCCGGAATCCGACCTGGCATAGACCGACTACTATCGGATGTAAAGCCTGCAACTTGATTCTCGTAATGCGCGATGACACCTTCAAGCTCTTTTTGTTGATTATCGATGTAATCCAATGCCTTGTCTGCTGCTGATTGACTCTGCTGAGCTTCGATGACTTTACGATATAGATCCGTGATCTGACGTTCAGCTGTGATCACCTCACGTATGCAAAAGCTCACCTGAGAACCCGTCCTCACTAGCACTTTGTCCCATTCCCTGACCTCGCCCGCTTGTCTGACAAACTCCTTGACAGACCCGTCCAGCTCTTTGGTCCAATTATCAACCACATCTTCCAATGTTTTGCCTCGCAAAAGATTTGGCGCAGGTTCGGTAGCGGCAGAAGCTTTCGGTGCATCTTTCGATACCTGACCAGTCGCAGGAGCGGTCGTGGTGGCGGGAGCAGCAGTCGAAGTGGAGGTAGCGGCGCCGCCGAAGAGATTGGAAGCTGGAGCTGTTGTTTTCGCCTCAGGTGCTTTAGCGGGTTCGGCAGGTTTCGCTCCAAACAGTCCCCCTCCAGTCGTACTCGCAGCAGGAGCTTCTGCGGGCTTGGCTGCAGCTGCGCCAAATGAGAACCCACCTTTAGGAGCTTCGTCCTTCTTCTCCCCTTCCTTCTCGGCGGGCTTGGCGGCGCCGAAACTGCCAAACATGCCTCCGGCTTTCGGAGCTTCTGTCGGTGGTGCCGAAGCTGGTGCCGCGGGGGTCGAGGAACCACTACCGCCAAACGAGAATCCAGTTTTGGGCGCATCAGTTTTCGTAGCGGCGGGTTCGGCGGGTTTAGGAGCGGCGGGAGCTGAGCCAAAGGAAGCAAATGAGAATCCGCCGCTCTTTGGTGCTTCAGCCGGGGCCTGGCTGTCAGCAAAATCAATTTGCTGAAGTGAACACGTACAGGAGCAGGGGCCTTGGGCGCTTCATCCTTCTTGTCCGCTGGCTTTGCACCGAACATCCCTCCACCACCGAATAGTCCACCAGCAGGAGCAGCCGGAGCAGGGGTGGTCGAAGCAGGGGTGGTCGAAGCGGCCGGCGCTGGAGCACCGAAGAGTGATGGCGTAGCCGCTCTTGCAGGTTCGGTAGGTGTCGTAGTGGTATTGGTCGCAGCAGGTTTTCCGAATGAGAACATTCCTCCTCCAGTAGCCGGGGCTGCGGGTGCAGCTGCAGCGGGAGCGGGTGCGGCTGGGGCAGCACCAAACAGACCGCCGCTGGGCGGAGGTAGACCCGTTGAGAGACTCTGTTCCGCGGGCTTCTGTCCAAACAGACCACCCCCCGCAGCTGGTGCTCCTCCAGTAGTAGCTGCCGTTGTGCCGAAAATACTTCCACCAGCCCCACCTGTACTTGTCGTAGTTGGTTTAGCTCCGAATAATCCTCCACCGGCCGGGGCTACAGGAGGCGTAGAAGCTGGAGTAGTCGATTGACCAAAGCTTCCAAACATCGGTTTCGTAGCTGGTGTCGTCGACCCTGCTGTAGGTGCTGGTGCTGGCTGCCCAAAAGAGAGTCCGCCAGCGGGAGCAGGAGGAGTAGACGCGGGCGTGGTACTTCCGAAAGAGAATCCTCCTGCTGGCTTCGCTGCTCCGCCTCCGCCGAATAATGATGCGCCTTGTGCTGGTGCTGACGAATTCCCGAATAAAGATCCAGATGCTGGAGGTTGAGCTGTGGGAGTGGATGAGTTGTTGTTGGTGGTGTTGTTGTTACCAAAGAGAGAGGTTGTAGGTTGAGCTGGAGTGGTTGATGGTTGTCCGAACAAATTTCCAGCTGGAGCGCCAGTCGCTATATATCAGCTGTCTTATTATTCAATGCAGATCGTCAGGCTCACTCTGCCCAGTCGAAGCTCCACCGCCGAACGAAAATGATGTAGACCCGGCTGGCTCTGTTCAAGTCAGTATACGTTGAGAGTCACTACAGGTCGACACGTACTATTGCCCTGCCCAAATGCGCCGAATCCAGCTATGAATCAGTACACCACTCTATCTGCCTATAGAGGAGATACTCACACATAACGCCAGTTGTATTCTTCACAGATGCCTAGGGTCGGTAGTTGTAGTCGCGAAGTCAGAAGAGTTGACTTTACGACCACCATCCCCTCACTCGCGCCTAACTCTGTGACGTGCCTTACTTACACCGAAAAGTGAGGTGAACCGTTCAATTGCTACTGTTGATAATCTATACTTTCCACCATCCAACATCATGTCCGCAGCAGCTGTAAGTTCTTCAGACCCCCACGGCGCGCAAAAGGAGTAAGACGTAAGAACTGACAATCCAGCCCGTCAACCCAAAACCATATCTACAGGAGTTAACGGGTAAAGTCGTCAATGTTAGACTAAAGTGGGGTTTGCAATACCGAGGGTACTTGATCTCTACAGATGGATTCATGAACCTACAAGTGAGTCGAGTCGTCTCTATAGTAATTGGGACCAGGATTGGAACGTCGGTGAGACTAAGGACTGACGTGATAGTTGGCAAATACCGAGGAGATTGAAAATGGGAAATCGAATGGTGCTTTGGGAGAGGTCTTCATCAGGTGTAACAATGTGCTGTACATAGGGTGAGTGTTCAGAGCATATCGCGGACCCGAGAGACGGGAGCTGACCATATTCCCCATATTCCTCACTGTACCTATTCTCGCAATTAAATCAACTGCAATCCCATCGACCTTCCGACCGACAGTGAACACAAGGGAGCAAAGACGGACGATATGGATCGTGATTAGGGGCAATACGATGGGCGTTGCTGAGGTCGAAGCAATATGAGGAAATGAGGGCTTGTAGATGTGTAGATCCTTCCACTACTTTCAGGTCAATGGCGAAATGTCATCAATATCCGAACCACTCTGCTCCTCTTCCCTTCTCTGACCTGCTAATTGTCCGACGAGAGATTATGAAAATGGGATATGTACATGCAGGAGACGACATTTATGCTTTCTAAAGGGAAAAAGAGGTACCATACGGTAGTAAGCGACTACTCGGGCTGGACGTGGACTTTAGCGAGGAGATCGGCGAGCCTGGACGATCAGCTGGATATGTGGGAGGACTACGAGAAGATTGGCTTACTCGTCTCCATCCTTTTTGGTGACTGGTGGTAGATCACCTCCTACTGCACCTGCGTCTTTCTTGTCGTCCTCATCCTCGTCGTCGTTCTCGGATTCTGGCTCTCCATCTTCCTCTTCTTCATCCTCGTCGTACTCTTCCATATCGTCCACTATCCATCAGTCTCTGATCCATGTGGACATCTGGCGACCTGGACTCACGTTCATCGAGAGCATCTTCATGCCCATGAGCTTCCAAAGCCTTCTTCAACTCCTCCACACATTCATCCTCCGCATCAAATCTGTTTCCATTCAATTCCAACGTCGTCAATTCACTCAGATGCTGTCCAATCGCAGTGGTCAAAATCTCTACTGTCCTCTTATCGAATTCCCCATATTGCAACTTCAACACTTCCAACTTCTTATTACTTCCCTCGGCCAACGCAGTAGCTAATGCAATTCCTCCTGATGCGCCCACTAGACAATCGGAGAGATTTAGGACTTTCAATTCAGGCCATGAAGATAGGTGTTTGACGATAGATCGAGTTCCAGTTCGAGTAGCTGTATTATCCTGCAAATCGAGTATTTCAAGCGTCGGACATTTCGAAAGTCCGTCAGCAATAGCTTTAATCCCTTCCATCCTAATTCCATTCTGAGGCATCCTAACTTCCACAAGTCCACCATGAGCAGCGAATGCCTCGGCCCAATTAGGTGCTGAACCATTCTCCAACCTATTCCTACCACATACAATGACTTTCAGTGATGATTCTTTACCCTGCTCCTTGCATAATTTGGCGTTGGACAGTAAAGCACCAGAAATGATTTTCCCACCTGCGATTCCAAGACCGTTATTGTTGAGTTTGAAGGTCTGGAAGTGGGTGTTGTTCGATAGGAATGGCACCATGGCATCGGCGCATCGACCTCCGAAAGCATTATCCGATAGATCAAGTTCGACGAGGGAAGTATGGTGCTGAAGCGCATCACACAGTGCGGATAGGGCTTGGGGAATTTCCGAAATAAGTCGACCAGTGAACACGTCCGCTAAGTCGACAACCTTTTATTAGCTATGGCCCAGTCTAGCACTGCTTTTAGCTGACCTTGAGTGACTTCTTGGTCTTCAACACCTCGGCAATAGCCTGACAGGCCTCAACACCGAGACTGTTGGCTCCGAAATGCACTTCCTCGACATCATCCAAGTTCTTGAGCTCGGTCAAGTAGGGTTCGAGATCAGCAGCAGAATTCGCTTTGATGTTCTTGCCGAGAATAGAGAAGGATTTGGACGATGACATGATGGAGACTACTGTGTGGTATGTAAAGTATGAATGATAAACAAGAGGGGGTAGTGTATGGCTGGAAATTTAGGTTGAAGGGACAAAGCACGGACCCAGGCTTTGTCGGATCTCTCCGAGTCGCGTCTATGGAGAAGTCGAAGTGCGTAAATGCTATGATGCTGCATGGGATGATAGGTGACGCGATGATAGCTACAAGTTATGCTGATATGCTAGATATGCCGAGTTTATGATGTGTGAATGATGACGAGAATATGAAGCCTACTTGGGCGTGTGCATGGTCAATTTACCCTCGCCTTTCAGCTTCTGATCCTGCCAATCAGTTTGTTCCGTCATACCCGCGGGAACTTACCCAAGGTGTATCAGCAGGTCCATAAGGCCTAGCAGGTCTGGCAAAGGGAGCGAGTGCGTCCGCAGCCTTCTGAGCGTTCTCGCGAGCTACCTGTTAGCTTTGTTAGATCGTTTCCCGTGTCGCGTACGGAGAGGAAAGACGATGCCGAGCTCGTAATTACTGATACTCATGGTTGGCGGTTTATCGTTGAGCTTGACGTTCCCCTTTCGATCAGCTCTGCTCAATCAGAGGTGAAGAAGACATACCCAGGCAGAAGGTGTGAAGTTGTGACTGCCCATATACGCCCAACCTCCTATCTCTTCACTTCTCTCGCCACCATCGACTTTCCGTTTCTTCCCATGCGATCCTTCGAGACCAAGTGGGTTGCTCTGCTTTTCGTAGATGGCGACCAAGACCTGAACATCAGCTATCGTGTCCTGGTGCCGTGGTCAATGGCTCACCTTGCTGTGCATAAGAACTCCGCCTCTCTTGGAATTGGCATCATGGAATAAATGCTTGGTGACAACTTTCCAGCTTTGTCCCACAAACATGGTGCCTCCTCCCTATATCATCAGCTTAGTTTGTGGTGGGATTCGCACAGCTTACTTCTTTGCCAAGCTCACTGGCACTGACAGTAGCCAAACTGGGAAAGAGGACTTTCATCGAAGGCCATTCCTTCGCTTTCGGCCTTCCGACAAGATCCTTGGCAGCGTTACCGTTCATGAACCTGTAGAAGGTATCGATCCATTCTAGAGTATAATTACCAAGACTAGACCCCTTCTCATCAATGATCACTCGACATGAAGCGGAAGAGACTGACCTGATACTCTCCCAAGATCTTTTCTCCGGTTGGGGGGACCCATTTTGCTTCCTTCAAAAGATTGCCCAAACGGCATAGACCAAACTCATTCATCTGCTCGAAACCAGTATATTTACCGGGAACACTCATGACAAGCTTGACTCTGACTTTACTGAAGTCGTAATTGTTCAGATCTTGGAGAGCTTCTGACGGGTCGAGAGGGATTCGGCTCCCAAACGGGTGGGCTTCTTTGAGGTGTTTGATCGCCTTGTGGACTTTCATATGGATCAGGAGGTCTCGAAATCGGTCGAGGAAGTCGTCCCCCAGCGGAGAAGTTGGTGTGGCGAGACTGGCTTTAGGTAGGAAATCTTGAACGAATATCGACTGGTCATGAGCTGGGGAACGTTCAGGGCCGACTTACATTCTCAATCCAATTCCAGTCGTAGTCCACCATGTTAGCGGTCGAGATGACGACCCTGACTCGCCCAGTCTTGTAGAATATCTAGTGGTATCAGCTGAGTATCACATGACAAGGAGGAAGACCAGCTTACCCAAAAGAATTTCATGTGCGCCGATCTGCCCATTAGGCTCAATCTCGCTTATATTGTGACAGACTTACCCCCATTCACCGATCATTCGTGGATATGACCATACTTCCCCATTCTCCTGCACCTGAACTTTACCATTATACTGTGAATGTTTCTCCTTGGGATGAGGCCTAATCAGAACAGTAGGAACCGATTCAGGAGGAGGCAGAATGGTATTTAACCATTCATCGTCGATACAGAAACTGCACATGACAAGTAGAGAGATCTCGCTTTGCTATTCATCAGTTATTTGAGCGAAGAAAGG
>Ga0265780_10005583_pt1 | contig 15883 bp, 9 predicted proteins | sample P1T30metagenome_FD_192432 | JGI IMG/M metagenome (GOLD analysis project Ga0265780, IMG submission 192432) | Plant litter microbial communities from East Loma Ridge, Irvine, California - P1 T30 | ecosystem: Environmental > Terrestrial > Plant litter > Unclassified | place: USA: California... | reverse complement strand
TCCTTTGGTCCTGGGGCGTCAGGCGCTTTGATGGTATCGACTCCTTCATTAGCTGTGGGCGGCACGACATCCTTTGGTATTGAGACGTCAGCCGGCTTCACGGGGTTGTCTCCTCCCTGGGTTGTAGGCGGCACGACATCCTTTGGTGCTGAGACGTCAGCTGGCTTGACGGGGTCGTCTCCTTCTGGGGTTGTTGGTGGAATGACCTCCTTTGGTCCCGGGACGTCAGGCGGCTTGACGGTATTGCCTCCTCTCTGGGCTGTCGGCGGCGTTCTTCCTGGAGGATTCGTCGCGCCTTCAACTGGTGTAATGAGATTGCCTCTCCAATCGGTTCGAGGCGGCGCTTTCCCTGGGGGGTATTTCGATGCCTCAGCAGCTTCAAACAATTTAGCAAGCCTTTCTTTATTTTCCTGGTATCTCAACTTTCGCTCTTGTTCCAGAAGTTCCAGTGCTTCTGACTCCAGTGCTTGGTCTGCAGCGCTGAGTGGGGATACTGGTTTCTTGACAATGTCGCCGGATCCTGGCTTCACTCCTTCGACTGGCTTCACTCCTTCGACTGGCTTCACCCCTTCGACTGGCTTCACCCCTTCAACTGGCTGTCCGCTCTTGACGGGCTGTTCTTTGATGCCTGATTGCGCTTTGGTGTCTGGCTGTACGTTCGTGTTTGGCTGCTCGGTTTTGACTGGCGGCTCTTCCCTGAATCCCTGCTCTTCCTTGATCTGCTGCTCAAGCTTTGTTCTCGATTCTTCAAAGTTCTTCTTTCTCTCTTCAGCCGCGAGCTTCTCTGCTTCGATCTCCCTTGCTCTGTCTGCAGCGCTCTGCTGATTGACGATCCTGCCTGTTTGCTGGCGTGCAGGTTGATTCACTCCATTGATTGGCTTGGCCACGTCGACAGGCTTGGTCACGTCGACAGGCTTGGCCACGTCAACAGGCTTGGTCACGTCGACAGGTTTCGTTACATCAACAGGCTTCGAAATGTCAACGGGGTTCGTTGCGTCAACAGGTTTCGTTACATCCACAGGCTGTCCCTTGGTCTCCGGCTGACCCTTAGTGGCTGGCGGTTCGTTCTTGGACGGTTTGTTTCTCTGCGGTCCCACGTTGTTTCCGGAATACTCCCACTGTCCTTCGGCGTTCAGATCCGGAGGACTGACGCTGTCAACCGGAGACTTTGGTGGATTACCATTGGTGCCTTTTTCGATCGGAGACTTGGGATTTTGCGGTTGCGACTTGACTGGATCCTGCCCCTTGACTGGATCTGGCGACTTGACCTGATCTTGCGTACTCGGCTTGGTTTGATCCTGGGGTTTCGGCTTCTGTGGATCTTGGGGTTCAGTCTGAGTCCCAGCGTCGACATAAGGATTCTTGCGCGGAGCTCCCGAGTTTTGCTGCCTCTGGTGAGCAGGATTCTGATCAACCGGATTAGCCTGGTCCCCGTAATAGTTGTTGTTGTAAGTATTGGTGTTCTTGATCCTATTGTCATTGTTGATTGTCTGGACCTGGGATCCTGAGTGTTGTTGCAAGTGAGGAGAATTCTGGTTCGGACTCTTGTCGATGCTGTTGACGAAATCTTGCGTTTGTTGTTGAGTTTGCTGTCGATTTCCAGGCTGTGGGGCGAGATCGCCTTCTTTGACTTGACTTCCTTGGTGACTGACCGTATCTTGCGGAGCCTGATGGTTGGGATTCTGGTCGACAGGCCCGAGATCTTTGGGCTGCTGCTGCGGCGAGTCCTGCGGCTTTATCGGCTGGTCTGGGTTCTGGCTTGCAGGCTTAGTATCCTTCGAACCTGTACTTGGGGGGTTGTTGGGCTTCGTTGGATCGTTCGACACAGGGTTATCTTTTGGAGTACCCCTTGGAGGTTCTTTGGGGTCACCGAAGTTCGTCATCTCGCGGTCTTTACCCTTGTGGTTTGGATCATTGGGGAAATCCTCAGGATTCTGCGCAGGCTTTTCGACAGGAAGGTCCTTGACAGGCTCCTTGCCACCCTTGTTCGGATCTGTTGGTTGCTTCTCGGGATCCTTCGGCGCCGGTCCCTCACCCGGATCGTCCTTGGTGGGCTTCTTGACGTCGCTCTCTCGAGACTTTGGCTGTTCATCATCAGGAGACCCTGGCTTCTTTGTCTCTGTCTCAGTCTCGAAGATATCGCTATCATCATCAGGAAGCCTAGGCCAATCGCTCAGAAACTGCTCCGCAGTCATGCGATCCAGCTGAAGCGGCGGGCGCCTAACAGGCCTCATCGGAGCCCTCGGAGCATCAGGGACAGGCCTCTGGATCATACCCGGCAACCTGCCCCTCGAGACATGGAAGCCGTGGCCCTCGATGATCTCGTTGAACACGCTCGGCTGGATCGCCTTGGTCGCGACGCCCTGTGGGATGAAGATGTTGCTCATCATGTTGACGGCTCCGACTTTGGGCGCCGTCGGGATCCACCAGTTGGGGTTGTCGGAGACGACGAGCTCGCCGAAACCGGTGCGGCCGAGGGCGCCCATTAGTCGGAGGGCCTTTTCGTTGCCTCTGCCATTGCCTCCGTCGCGTTTGTGGAGGTTGCCATTGTTGTTGGCTTCGCCTGTGCCGTTGGCGACGTAGGCCCAGTGGAGGACGGTAGCGTTCATCTTCGCGGCACAGAGCTCTTCGTCGCCACACCAGTATGTGTCGGGGTCGCTTTTGGCCGGGTGCCATATTCCACTCTGGATGGCGCGGTCGAAGGACTTCTTGTCATGAAACTCATAGTCGTTGATGACGAAGAATTGGTTGAGGGTGATTTTCTTCTTCGGCTCGTTGGATGGACTTGCGAGAGCCTGGCTTTGGAGCCCGAAGAGGAGGAGACATAGCAAGAATGCTATGCATTTTGGAGTGCCCATTGTGGTGTTGCAGTGGAGTTCACGCGCTTTACAACCTTGAGGAGATCGGAGTTGGTGAGTTGCGTTCAAACACTGGAGTTGTGTTGAAAAACGATCTTGCTCGAGCGAGTGATTCTTGCTCTAAGGTGAATTGAAGGACGACAGTATTGGCAGCGAAAACTAAGTTCTTCCCTGGCATGGATGTCGATGGGGCAAGACAGCAAGCAGGCACCGCAGGCGAGCTGAGCTCTTGTCCTGATAATTAGGCTGGAGAGAGTTCCCACTGTCCCTTTCGCGTGGGAAAGCATGCAACCTCGCGGGTGGGTGTCTGCGATATCAGTGACAAATAGATACTCCATGAGCGACTTGTTTGGATTCGATCTCGACAACACCAACCGCAGATCTACTGCGGTGGCTATAGCTTGTCAAAGACAAGCCTTATGCCTACATGTTGAGCCTAGCTCCAGCACGGCCAACTACAGTCCAGTGCCTACGAAATTGGTGCAGAGCTCGTCGAGGTCGCCGTCAAAGTGCTTGCAGTATAGTCAGTGCTGATAGAAGAACCTCTATGGAACCAAACGGCTGTCAACGGACAATGAATCTTTGGAAATCAGTGGATTCGTTGGAGGGGTATCTTGCTGTATTGACCGCACCTCGCGGGAGCTGGATGACACCCACGGTAAAGACTTCACAACAAAGTCAATGGACGTATGTTGGCCCCGCAACATGCATGTGTCCTCTAACTCGATGATCCTGATGTCTCCAAAGGATCCGGGTGACTCCGTACTCCCATGCATGCAGAGATCCCGTGTCAGACGTCAAGAGTGCTGTATACAGTTTTGAAGCATAGAATCATGAGCATGGTAAAGGTAAGCAAGACGTCGGCGATTCGACCGACCGACCCACAAGGTTCCCGGGAAGCTTGGCTTGAACTACACTTCAAAGCATGTCGGGTACGACCCAGAAGTGTTCGAAACACCATGTATGGAGTCGGCGAGACGTTCTTCTATTGCGGCTTTTTTTGATTTTCGGTTCTGCTCAATCCCTCTGTTCTTTGCCGCCGTGATCCGCTGCGTGGGAGACATTGCAGATCGCCTTCGCAAGCCATAATCCTTTTGCATCAGGTGAAAGCACGCATCACTCAAAACGAGATCGTTGCACAGGCGTTGCACGGATTTGCCGGAGTGCCGGTAAGATTGTCGTTGCCAACAAGATAGTAGTTGAAGGACATTGCCGTACGGCCATCTATCATACAGCAAATAAATAAGTTTCCCTAGCCCCAAGAATGACGAAAGGCAGCATGAAGGAGAAGACGGCAAGCCGCCTCAAAGCTCCTCCTTACCAGTGCTCTGCCCGCCAACATCGCTCTCCGGCTCCGGCACAGCAGCAACATTCTCCTGCACACTCGCTTCCTTCTTCAAATCCTCCTTGACGCCAGCCTGCGGCGGAACAGTGTTGGCCTCGTTCTCGCCCAGCGCGTCCTGAGTGTCAGGGTTGCTGCCCTCGGCGATAGTGCCGGCGTTTTCAATTGCCTCAGGCTCAGGAACAGCCTCCTCGCCCTCGACAACAGCACCTTCGTAAATCTCGTTGCCCGCCTGGTCAACAAGGCGCGTACGGGTCTCGTATCGGGTGGAGAAGGAGACTTTGCCCTCCATGGCTTTGACCTGCTCTTCGTTGAGCAGGTTGCCGTTCTCATCGCGGAATTCAACCTTCTCCTCACTAACGGCGCCTTCAGGTTGTTGGACTGCGGGAGGTGCGCGAGGGGTGACTTCGACGTCCTTCTTGGGATCTTCGGCGACGGGAGGAGCGGGGCCGACGTGTGCTTGGGAAGTGGCGGCGGGACCAGCGGCGGGGACGTCGTCGATTGCGTATTCTGCGTACTGAGTTCGTTGTGTTAGTAAATTGCCATGTCGTCATTATGTATCGAGCACAATGCTTACAGTGTTGTAGAAGTTGTTGCAGTCCCAGTCCCAGGTGTCGAAGAGCTTCACCTTCTTGCACTCATCCTTGGTCCACTGGTTACCATAGCCGAGAGGCGCATACAAGCCGAAGACGACGATGCTAGCTGCGAGGAAGACAACGAGACCGGTTCGGCCAATGATGGGGTTCTCCTTGATGCCAAAGCCGCCCACACGAGTGGTGGCAAAGTCCCAGATCTGGCACAGAGTGATGATCGCGAAGAAAAGAGCTGGGAAGTAGTGGTGCAAGAAGAGTTGACGTTGCATGAGGAAGAAGGGGAAGTAGTGGAAAGCCCAACCCAAGACAGACACGCCGATCTCGTAGTCGAAACGCTTGAAAACGGTGTTGCGGTAGTCGTTGCAGCTACGCTGCCATCTCAAGATCGAGAGAGCCTTGAAGACTGCATAGAGGGCAATCGCTGCGGTCGAAGACCACCAGATAAGCGGATTGCCGATGAGGTAGATTTGGCGGTGGTTGCGGCCCCAAAAGTTGATACCACGGCGAAGAATTGGCCACGACTGGGGACGAGAGTCCCACGCGTGAGAGTCAACAAGACCAGCGTTGGTGGTCCACATAACACGCTGGAGCTCCCAGAACTTGCCGAAGAAGCCAGGGTGGCGGTAATTGACCTTCTCAGCGTCTTCCTTGAGCTGGGGGTGCTTGTTGCTCTCAATGTACCAGATACTGTTGGGGAGAGTGCCGCCCTTGGCGCAAGTAACTTCTTGTTGTTCGAAACCCCAGTCAGGCAGCTTGACCTTGTGAGAGAACAGCACACAGCCGGTCATCAGGTGAACGAGCTTGAACTTGGTCTGAATAGTGCGAAGACGCTCCTTGGCCTCTTTGCCATCCGACATGGACTTGACAATTTCGACGCGGAAGAGATCGTTGGCGTCACCTTCGAAGCCCTGGTATCCGTATGCGCTCACCTCGTTCTGCCAGTCTGCTTCAGTGACAGGCGGGCGGTGGTCGTGGGAGTGAACACGGCGGTCAGTGATGACATGGTACAAGCGGAGGACAGATCCGTCAGTAACCCATTCCGGGTCGAACTGGTCCCAGGCCATTGGCCCAGAAACGGAAGTGTTACCGGTAGGGTCGCTGGCCCAGTCAATCGGCTGAGTCTGGTTCTCCAAAAGGAACACGTTGTTCTCGTCCTTGTGGGGGTAAAGAGTGATTTGTTGCTGCTTGCTACCAGTCGGGTACATGTGCTGATGCGAGTGCAGGTAGCCGCCTTGAGTGTTGTGGTGACGAAGGCTGACACGTGCGCCAAATGCGACATCGGCGGGCACATCAGCCATTGCCTTTGTGTTGAGGGTGGACTGGAACTCGCTGCTCATGAAGCCGTCACCGTCACCAGGGTTCACAAGGCAGACGAAGTGGATCGCGAACATGGCCATGTAAAAGGCGATGGGGATGATGATCAAGCAGAAAGTGCGAGCAAAGAGATGCTTGAACCAAACTCTGGTGGTGACATTCTTGGTGTCTCCGAGAAGAACCCAAAGTTGGAGCACAGTGAGAGAACCAACCCATGCGATTGTGAAAAGACCAACCCACTTGACGCTGAATGTGGCACCGAGTGTAATTCCAGATGCAGCCAGCCAGAACCACCACGCGGGCTGGAAAGCGTACTTCGGACCAAGCTCATGCTGGTTCTGGAAAGAGACCCAAGAGAGAGCAGTCATTCCAGTGAAAAGCACCAGCGGGGAGTCCAGCAGGATGAGACGGGATTGAGTGACCAGACCGTTCTCGAAGATGACCAAGGCCGAGCCGAACGCGGCCGTGGCTGTCTTGCAGCCCGAGGCCTTCAGAGTGAGGTACATGACCGGCACAGCCAATACACCGCAGATGGCAGGCAGGAGTCTCATGGCCACATAGGGCACACGAGGCTCGATGTAGTCCTTTCCAATATCCTTGAAATCGAAGTTTCCATCGAAGCCGGCCAACCATCCAGCGAGAGTGATCAAGAGCTTGGCAAGCGGCGGGTGAACATCCATGAAGAACTTGCCCTTGATGTACTTGCTCGCGAAGCCACCGAAGTGAACCTCGTCGAAGACGACTGAGGAGGGCTGGTAGATGCGGAACAATCTGACGAAGAGTGCGATGACTGTAAGGGCGCCCAGGAATTCCCAATCACTGCTCTTGAGGTATGCGATGTTGTTGTCCTTGACGCCATCGGAGGTGTAGTCCGTCTTGCTGTTTACTGCTTTGCTCGGACTCGATTTGGTGGATTTGGTGGATGTGGCAGATGTGTTGGCTTGGTTGTAGGCGGGGACCAGATCGTCGGTGTTGTAGACGACACCATTGACCGGCATTGGTTTGGCGCCTTTGGCAGCCATGACGGCGTGTGTATTGGGAGGTCGCGTATGGGTTGGGTGTATTATTTACCCATGCGGGTCAGTTGTGAAGGTGCTGATGGGTGGTGGTAGTATAAATGCAGAGCAAGAGTGCCAGGGCAAGTCCAAGCTCCTGAGTTGGCGTCGATCACTGAATAATGGTGGGCTGACGCGATGTTGGACGCGAAGACTGCGCTGGAGGGAAGAAAGTGATGGGAAAGAGAAACTCAGTGAAGTGGACGTGAAGAGAAGGTGGTGGTGTAAGTGAGAAGCAACACGACGAGTATGCAGCCTGTCTGGTGCAATACGGAACCGAGTCTTCTCTTCTCGTTCAGCTGGCGTTTGTTACGTGGTCAATCGGCTTCGAGGCTATAATTAAACGCAAGGGGCCGCGTCTGCAGCTCGCGACCTTGCTGGTGGGATGGAGTAGATGGAGTAACTCGACCAGTCCAATTTTCAATATCGTATGAGTGACATGAGATAACCATGTGAGTATAACGTATCGAATGGCCTTTTCAGAATAATTATGCGACCAGTTTTGCGTGGGATAGACCGTGTCGTCTTCGTCAGCCAATCATCGTCGGCAGCTTTCACGCGGGCAGGTGCTGTGAGGGAAGCTTTGAGCATGTGAATCTCCAGCGTTGATCCAATCCTTGACACCGTCACCCACCACCAACCAACTTTCGCGCGCGACACCACAAAACACAAAACACACCACATGAACATCTAACGACACCTGGCCGACACGCAAACATCGACCACGATACTTCAATCCTACCGCGCACACAACCGCCGCCATGGCCGCGACCAACGGCGACTCGACCATGGAGGACTTTGCCAGCAAGGCGCCCGAGGGCACTATCCTGCCTCCACCAGAGTCGCGTAGACTGATTGAGAAGACGGCTGGCTACGTCGCACGTAATGGCGCTTCATTCGAAGAGAAAATCCGCGAAGGCCAGGGAGGCAACCCCAAAATGTCCTTCATGTTTCCAGAGGACGCTTACCACGCCTACTACCGATGGCGCATGTCCGAAATCAAGGCTGGAAGAGGAAATGCTGTCAGTGCTGGTCGTGACGGTGAAGTGAGCTTCCAAGGCAGAGAGGAAAGAAAAGGCCCAGAGCCGCCAGAGGAATTCATGTTCTCTGCTCGTGTCCCGAACATCAGCGCGCAGGATTTGGACGTTGTAAAACTCACGGCATTGTTCGTCGCGAAGAATGGAAGAGGATGGATGACACAGCTTTCGCAGAGAGAAGCAGGCAACTTCCAATTCGACTTTCTCCGACCGCAGCACACTCTCTACCAATTCTTCTCAAGACTTGTCGACCAATATCAGGACCTTCTTACCGGAGACTCGGTCGACGGTGGCAGACCGCAAAAGAAGCGCATCACATCGCTGGAGCAAAATGTAAAGGAGCGCTTCCAAGTACTGGACAGGGCGAAGAAGCGTGCCGAGTGGGTCAAGCACCAGGAAGCACAGAAGGTGGCAGAAGAAGAGAAAGCGGCCAAGGACAACATAGAGTACCAACAAATCGACTGGCACGACTTTGTCATCGTCGAGACAGTCGTCTTCGACGAGCGCGACGAGAACGCCGATCTCCCAGCTCCCGTCACCAAGAACGACCTCCAATCAGCATCCCTCGAGCAAAAGGCCGCAATGAGCATTGCCCCAGGCAGGCGCATCGAAGAAGCATTCCCCTCCTTCAACGACGAACAACAGTTCTACGGCCAGCAGCAACAACAGCCACAATATCCCCAGGCTCAAATGCCACCTCCCCAACAACCCTTCTACCCACCTCAAGCCCAACAAGCCTACCAACCACCTCCCCAAGAAGATGGCTTCTCCCGCATAAACACTGCCCAACAAGATCGCGACCGCGCTCGCGCCGCTCAAGAAGCCGCCCGCAGCACTGCCGCCCCAATGAAGATCCGCTCCGACTACATCCCACGCGCCCAGCAAAAGCGCCAGACCGCAAACACTTCACTTTGCCCCAACTGCCACCAGGCAATCCCCAACGAAGAATTCGAACACCACATGCGTATCGAGATGCAGTCCCCTGAGTACAGGGAGCAAGCTGCACGAGCCGCCCACCGCTCTTCTACCACCAACTTGTCGACTGGAGAGGTTGTCAACAATCTGAAGAGGTTGGCGAGCCAGCGTACCGATCTTTTCGATCCAGTCAGTGGAGCTGCTGTGAGTGAGGAGGAGGCTGCCAGGAGAAAGCGTGCCGAGGTTAGTGCCTATGATGGCGTGAGTGGCATGCCTAGTCAGGCTGCGTTGGCGGGCATGACCCAGCCGGGTGAGCAGAGTAAGGATGTGCAGGAGCAGATTCGGCAGTTGCATCAGAAGTATAGGGGTTGATGAGAGCGCGTAGATGGATGTGTAGTACCTTACTGTATGACCTGTAACAGTACGTCTGTTGAAAAATAATACATGACAATTCTATTGCTTTCCTTTCTTCCGTGATCGTTATATCCAAGTACACGACTCTGGTCTCGAACTCCAATTGATGTCGACTCTCCAACCCACCAAACCCCAAATCCCTCTACAACGCACCCAACCCCTTCGTCCACTCCGCCTTCCCCCGGATCTGGAACCCAATATCCCCTTCTCCCTCCTCAACCTTCCCAGCATCCCACTCCCTCCCCTCCCCCTTCCCTCTCCACTTCAAATCCCTCTCATCCTTCTCTCTGCCACCAGTCTCCCACTTTTGCACATCTGCGTCCTTGAACCCGGCTTCCCGCAGTCGTGCGGCGCCTTTGATGCGCCAAGCTGCGCGATCGCGCATGGCTTCTAGGGAGAGGGACCAGTCGTCTTTGGTCTTCCCTACGCCGTCCCGTCCGGCTTCGTTTTCGGAGTCGGAGAGAGCGACGTCTGTTCGAGGATTGTAGGATGGGTCGTTGAAGCGGAGGTCCATTGTTGAAGTGTTGGAGGTTGAATTGGCAGCGCCGCGGCCGCGAGGGCGGGTTGTTGGGGGTGGGGCGGGGCCGAGGAAAGTTGTTAGAGGGTCGTCTGAGTCGGAGTCTGAGTTGGGGTCTTTGTCGTTCTGGGAGGTGGGAGGTTTTGGACGCTGTTCGGGAGATCTTGAGAGTCGTTTTCGATCATGGTGTCGTTTCCGGTCGTTTGGACTTCTAGACCGATCTGATTTCCTTTCGCGACGGCTGCTGCGTCGGTGGTTGTGATGGCGCTGTGGCGATCGTGACCGTGAGTCTTGACTTCTTGAACGTCTCCGGCTGTGTTTTGAGTGCTCTTTGTGGTCTCTGGCAGCTGCGCAGTCATCATCTTTAGGTGCTTGTGGTCGTGACCGCGCATATGGACTGTTGCGACGCCTTTCTCTTCTCACATCGCCATCTCTCTCCCTCGTATTTGGTTTCCCAAGTCCAGATAGTACGCCCTTCCATCTACCCTCTCTCTCGCCTTCCCGTTTCTTCCTCTTGCCGCCGCCATCCCCGCGATCGTCTCCAGCGTCTTCTCTGCCTCTCTTCAAACCATTCTCAAGTCCTCTTAATCGCGCTTTCGTCTCGGCCTTCTCTTTCGCTAGCAGTGCGGCATTATGACTGTCCGCGTTCTTGACCAAGTTTCTGAGGAACCTGGTATTGGGCTTCGGCGCATTTTTGTCTCGTCTTGTTGCTGTGAGAGAGGATCCGAGTCTACTCGCTTCGGCATCTTTGCGGAGGAGGGAGATGATGTGGTCGTCGTCTATCAGAGGCGTGTCCATGATTTCTGGTTTTATGACATCGGATCAGTCCTCAAGAGAACTTCTCTGTTGTGAAATAATATATGCTGTGGTTTGTTGCTCAAGAGTCAACATGAAGTCTGGCACGAACATGTCTGACATGTGAAAGGGCCCTCTCACCTCGAGGGAACGAATGACGCAGGCGGAGAAAGCGGGCCGCTCCTGCAGTTGTCTCGATTTGGGGAAGAGTAAACAAATGAGTTAACGGATCGCAAACGCAACACACACATACACGATTGAAGAAAGATGGATCCACAAGAAACGATCGAGCTGTTACAGCAGCCTACAGAATTGTACATTCTCAACATCTCACAGCCAATTCTCAATCCTACAGCATCAGCAAAGAGATCTTCCAATGCCTCGGATCAAGAACGCACACCCTCTGCCTTGCGAGCGGATCTGGAACACTATCGCGAGCTCTTCTCCAAGTTGCGCTTCAGCTATGTAGAGCAGGTGACAAAAGAGCGCTTCCTGCGCGCGGTCACAGCCGAACAACCCGAGTTTGTCGATGGCGACGAGAACCGGGAGCTAGGAGAGAAGCTGGCGGCGGACAAGGCTGCGTTGAAAGCCAAGAAAGAAGAGGTCAGAGGAATCATTGGCGATTTGGAAGAGCAAGGAAAGGTACTTGCAAAACGTGAGTCTGCCATATGCTTTGCGACAATCTATCAGACGCGCTAACAGTTTCTTATAGGATACGAAGATGTAGAGCTCCAAACAACACAGCTCGCAGCGCTGCCCGAAGAAATCGAAAACCTCGAGGCGACGGTTGCAACTCTTCGCGCGTCACAACTGCCAAAGTCGTCAAACCCGTCGCTCAACCTACCACTACAACCTACACTCTCACTGCTTTCTAAGAAGGAACAGGAACTCGCGGATCTCGATCGTCAGATTGCGAACCTCAGACGAGTGCTGCCAGAGAAGAAGCGCGCTGTTGCAGATCTGGAGAAGGATCTTGGCCCACTGGAAGCTCGCAAAAACGGAGCGGTACAGAGTGCGAACGAGGCGAAGAGAGGACGTGAAAATGGTGGTATGGGAGATGAGCTGGAGGAACGAGGCAGGTGGCTAAAGGGCGTGGATAGCGGATTAAGGGCAATGCTGGAGGTGTGATTAGGCTGGAAGCGAGCTGTGCGGCGTTATTGGTTGTTTCCGTAAAGATACCCAGGCTACCATCATGGTACATAGTAACACATCAACTGTTGCGAAAGTTATCTGATTCCGTTGTTGGTCTTTTTGTTGCATGCCTCAGGCACTAATGCCAAGAAGCCACCAAACACTACAAATCTCGCCCCTTCTGACACTTCGTGACACCAACTTCACTTCACTTTCCAAGCCTTGAAGCTTACAACACTCCATGACTTGAGACCACTGAACAGGCGGCCCGGCTGCCAATGGACCACGTCAATGATGCCTCACAATTCCGGACGGAAAGATGTTCAGGCATACCCGCCAACATCTCTTGACTTCATCAACCGGCCTAATCCCGTGGAGCCGCTGGCGGCACCATCCAAACATCCTTTGCACGGCTCTGCGCAGTTGCACAACACTCACACGCATGATCTGCGTCGCCTGCTGTTGGATACTGTTCCCCGGGATCACCCCACTGGCGAGGCTGCAGCCAAACGGCTTCGGCACGAGGACGAAGGCCTCAGTCGTAGCAATGGCGCTGGTCAAGCGAGAGATCTGCCTTCGCTGCCGAAACTCCCTTCGAGAGCTGGCCTCGGCTCAAAGGAACGAAGACGGAGGCTGCCGCCAACCTTGAGTGGTTTGCATCAGCCGCCACCTAATTCTGGACTTTTACCTTCAATCAGCGTTGAACAGCCCAGGCAGCCCAGGCAGCCCACAAAACAGGCCGATATCCAGGTCCCAGAATCGAGGAAACCGGGAACCGTGCTCGATGCTGGAGATTCGACAAGCGCAAGCCTGTCTAATCATAAGTCTTCGGCCACCCAGCAAACCACTGGCAAGCGGAAGCCAGGCAAGCAAACCAAGAACAAATGGTCCGAAGATGAGACTGCCGATCTTCTCAAAGGCGTGGCCAGATTTGGAATCGGTAGCTGGACGAAGATTCTGCGACACGAGGAGTACAGCTTCGATCGTCGGACTGCCTTGGATCTGAAAGATCGTTTTCGTGTCTGTTGTCCAGAGCACTACAAGAAGCCCAAGACTCGTCCCTCCAGTGATCAAGACGCCATTCCATCGAGCAGCAAGTCTCAAGCAAAATCCACTCATCGTAAAGGCGCTTCGGAGCTTGCACAACTTGGAATCGAGGAGCCGTTCCAAAAGTCCGGTCGTCGCACGCGGCATGGTTACACCAAGGAAGAAGATGAGGCCCTTCTTCGCGGCTTCCAAAAACATGGCAAATCCTGGGCTGCCATACAAAAGGACGAAGATATCTTATCTCAACGGACTTCGACTGACCTTAGGGATCGCTTTCGCCTACGATATCCGCAGGAGTACGCGAGTGTGGGTTTAGCGCCTCGGCCTGACGTATTTCCTCATCCTCCTGATCGCGGTCCACAAGAGGACGACGTTGAGACTGAGGCTGGTGATCAGAGATCTTTGCACCCATCACCACAGAAAGATGTCGCGCCACCGAGATCTGATCAGCCGACATCTCAGCCTGCGGCCCCACCACCCGTGCATCGGTTCATTCAACCCAACTTCACTCTTCCTAATGACGTGTTCTTCGGCCTTCCTGCTGATGACGAGGACATGGACAACGAACCCCTCGTGCTTGATAGAGGCATCTTAGACTGGGCTTTCGAGACTACCAAGCCAGGTCAGGTCGAAGCATCAAACGGTAAGCTTGACAATTCGTCACAACGTCGACATATGGGTGTCATGCATCCACCGCAGCACAACATTGCAGGCCCCAGTAATGCTACGGCACCTCTTCCGTCGCTCGCATCCATCACTGCTGTGAGTGACGATTACGACCAATTGGAACTGCCCTCCCTCATGCAGTACTTCCAATCCGTCGACGGCGACTCTAGAGCTGGAGGCCACGGATTTCTCGCCCTCGAAGACCTGCTTCAGCAAAGTTGATCGACTTATCCAGGACACGCCCATGTTGCGCCTTCCATTACTATCCCGTATTTCTTTCCTGCCACACTACACCAGCGACCGCGGTTAGCTGCTACCCTCCTCAGTATACGTCGTCTTACTCCACCCATGAGAGACTCGTTTGTCATGTGAGGCAAATTAAAATCCCAAGATGGAGGTTCCTAGCACCCAGTGCTTGGGATCTCGGTCTTGGATGCCTGCAAAATTGCCATCTCTTTCTCGCATTGCAGTGGGAGCGATGTCTCATAGCACGCGTACATATCTTAATACGAGACAACTTTTATTATCATTACTATCAACTTGTTACACGGAACCCTCAATCAACGACAGGTTCGCGCGTACCACGAATATTTTCAACGTCCCCTCGCTCGTTCATGTCGCTGGAGGTTAGAATGAAAAGACTACTGTACATTTACTCATTACATAATTTCTGGACAATCAACTGCACCGGGTATGCCTGGTAGCCGATCCGACCTGCCATCCTTCATCTCCACAAGCAGGCATATCATGCGCGAATTTCAAGACACGATCCGCCAGCCAACCAGACTGAATCCCTCTATTCGGTTTGCCGAGTCGAGGGTCTACTCGGATCTTGCACTGCAGGATCGCCTGGACGAACGAGTATTGTTTGCAATCAGGCTTTATCTCACATACGATACGGCATTCGTCTACGCTACCAGTCTCGACTGCGGCCTCGTCGCTGAGGTTGTCCCAGTCCGCGTTGTTGCCGTCCATCATCTGTGGCATCACATACTCTTTGAACACGTCACCGTGCGTCAATGTGTCCGAGATCTGTAACCACAACATTAGTCTCTCCTCGCATTGTGTTATCGCAATGTTCTCATTACTGGACTCACATCCCAGCGTTCGCCGATCCACTTCTGTTCAAACTCCCACAGGCTCTCAATCATCTCCGAAGACATGTGATGGTACGAGATCGTGGGAGCACACCATTTTCGCAGCGCCTGTGCTGTCCCATAACGTCCATCCGCACCAGCGTAGGCCACGGGCCCCGGATAGTCACCCTGAAAATGCGGCCAAGCGTCCGTGGTCTTCACTCCAGCCTCATTGAACGCCTTGCCGAGAACGAAATCGCCCGCCCACTCATGATCAGTCATAGCCTCGATCTCCGTCTTACGCGTAATATAGTACTGCGTAGCCAAAAGCATCGCTGGCCTTGAGGCGACGAAACCCGAACCTCCGTGCGCGAAAAGATCTTCCCCCATACAAGAGCCGGACCCGATGTAGTAGGGCTCGCTCGGGTCTAACAACGACAGGTACTGCTGCAACATCGACCATAGCAGAAAAGAGTCTGCTTCGATGAACACGTACCATTTCTTGTCCGGATACTCGAGCAAAGTCTTTTCGAGCATCGGCATGAACTTCCACTTGTCTAGTTTCCACCCGGGGTTTTCGGCATTTCCGCCCAGGCGCTCGAAAGCTTCCGGCGAACCGCTTAGTTCCGAAGGTTTGAGGGCGCTTCGGCCTTGCGATTGGATTTTTCGGTATAGTTCGAAGTCCGGGTGGTGGGATTTGATGGTTTCGTTGACTGTGCTTAGGGCGTCTAGGATTTCCATACCATGATACGATTCTTCGTAGTCTGAGAATATCAGGAAGTGCGGATAGCAACGCAGGGATGTCGAGAGATGGATCCGGAATCTGTCTTCGAGTTCTGTGGACCCGGTTCGTAAGATTACCACCGTGTTGTTCGAACCTAGGAGGTTCCAGCAGGGTGGTTCTGGTTGTCCTGGTTCGTCTTGGATTTGATTGGGCTGGTCGGTTGCCTGTGAGAGGCTCGAGGATCGGATGGCTAGGTGCGTGTGCCAGTAGACGAAGAGGACGAGGCAGATGAGAGCCGTGGAAACAATGTTCCTCCTTGCTCTTTTGGTGTGTGTAAGAGCTGACATACTGTCTATGCTTCCGGCCATTGCAACTGGCAGTTTGACCTCCATCGTAAGC
>Ga0265780_10005582_pt1 | contig 15885 bp, 16 predicted proteins | sample P1T30metagenome_FD_192432 | JGI IMG/M metagenome (GOLD analysis project Ga0265780, IMG submission 192432) | Plant litter microbial communities from East Loma Ridge, Irvine, California - P1 T30 | ecosystem: Environmental > Terrestrial > Plant litter > Unclassified | place: USA: California... | reverse complement strand
ATCCGCGGTGCCAATGCTAAAGTACCTCACGTCCCCTCCCCTCGCTCCCCCTCACCGTATCTAAAAAAACCTAACATATCTCCCAGCCCAATTGTATCAGCCGCATACATCTACACCACCCCCTCCTCCTCTCCCTCTATCAAACAAAAGTCTACCCTCCCCCTCCCCTGCCCCCCACATCTAAAGACAAACCTCCTCGCCAACCCCTCGTTTGAAAACCGCTCGCTCCTGAACTGGACGCAGTCTACCACCGGCTCAGTCCGCAAAGGTATACCCGCGGCTGCACACGCGCACACGGGATCCTACGCGTTCGTCGCGGGGAGCAGCGTGGTGCTAGCTCAGAGTGTCAGCGTGTCGCCGCGGCGCAGCTACACGGTGGGATTGTGGACGAAGCAGGCGCATGAGGGAGGGTGCGTATGCGATGTGCGCTGGGGTGGCGAGACGAAGCTGAAGTTTACGCCGGGGGTGGAGTATGCGCGGAGGAGTGTTTTGTTTCCGGTTGGGGAGCGGATGGAGGGGAGTGTTGAGATAGGGGTTGAGTGTGAGGGTGGGGAGGGGGAGGTGTGGGTTGATGATGTTAGTTTTGAGGTGGGATGGGCGGGGTGAAGGACGAGTGTAACGCTCAAATTCGGCTACCAAGCTGCTTCTATATACTCAATTCCAGCCGCTATATGCCTCGCCTCAATTATTGACATGGCGGAACATGCCATGGTGCGAAGAGAATCTATGGATATCACAAAGAAGAGAAGAGAGTCGTGAGGTGCGAAATGGCATGGTTGGGATATTATGCCTTCTCCTTCTTCTTTTCCTTCTTGTCGTGATGGTGCTTCTCGTGCTTGTTCTCCTTCTTTGCATTGGCTTCGGCCATGAGCTGCTCAAAGGCCATGAAGTCGCCTTCTTCTTCAGGGTCACGTTCAGCCTACGCGTTGTTAGTCTGAATCCAGCCGCAATGCTGTGATGGGAAATGCCTACCTTCTGGAACATGTCTCCAATGATCATCAGCGCCTGTGCTCGCTCTACCCGCTTATCCAGCTTGACCTTCTTGTCGTTCAAAACTTCATCACAGATATCGCGCAGCACACTCTGAATCTCGAACTTGCTGCCTCTCCACGCGGCAGCGAGGATCTTGCCTGTGACCTTCTTCTCGTACTCGGCCTTCTTCTCATCGGTCCAACCCTCACCACCCGCCTCCTCTAGCTTGGCCATTTCTTCCATGGTCAGCTGCGCGTCTATCGCAGCAGACATGGTGCTCCAAGTGTCCTTCACCAATGTACCCTTGTCCTTGATGCGGCTGAAGAAACCAGAAATGCCGAGGAACTTCTGCGACTTGAGGAAGGACGAAGCCTTCATGGTGTATGTTGTGCCAATGGCGTGAAGGATCTCTATTCCAAAGGATTCCATCTTGAGGTTTTCAATTTCCAATCGGATCTTGTCCTTGAAGGCGGCGGTGACGTCGCTGGCCTTGTCGGTCTCGGTCCAGACGGAGATGCGGTCTATAAGCTTCTTGGAAAGGTTAGCGATGCGCTCTTCACGGATCTTCTTGCGTTCCAATTCGTATGCTGCTAGCTCCTCTCGCTGTTCCTTGGTCAAGCCGGCCTTCTTCTTCTGCTTCTCGCGCAGCTCCTTCTCGGCGTCCGTCATGCCTGCAGCCTCCATACGTGCATCCTCCTCCGACTTGTCCATGATGGCGGCGCGGATAGGTACGCCTCGTGTCTGCGGGGTGCTCGAGCCGGATGCGGAGGCTGCAGCTGGAGTGGTCGTGGTACCAGCAGCAGTAGACGACTCGGCAGCGGGTTCCGCGTACGCAGGCGGCGGCGCACCATATGCTGGTGGTGCGCCTGCGGCATGCGCTCCTGCTCGCTCTGCTTCAGCCTCGGCCTCCTTTGCTTTGGCGGCAGCACTTGGTGTCGTGGCGGGATCCGTGGGTCCGGTCGCGGGAACAGCACCAGTAGTGCCAGTCGTCTGTCCTGCTGCTTCCGCTGCGCCTGTAACCTCGGCCGCCTTCTCAGCCTCTGCAGCCGCGGCTTCCTGCTCCTCCATCTCGCGCATGGAGATCTCCATGGTCTTGGTAAGGTCTTTCATCAGCGATATCTCGCCGATCCTACATGAGTTAGCCTGCGTCTTCGCTGACTCAACCGAGACCATGTGTCTCTTCGCATATACCATACCAGTCTACGAAGGCTTCTCCACCAAAGATCATGGTGAAGAACTCGGACGGGTCCTCTGTTGCCTAGTCAGCGCTCGGTACATGTGAAGCTGTGTGCATAGTAGTCGTACCAAACCCGCTGCTCGGCATCGCTCCTTCCTTTCCATACTTGTCGTACGCTGCTCGCAGCTGGTCGTCGCTCAGGATCTGGTATGCTTCTCCAATCTGTCATGGTGTGAGCCCCGCTATCCTACAACACTGCCGAAAAGGCGCAGCCGCCCCAATGCAAAAGGCGGTCGACGTACTTGTTGGAACTTTGCGTGCGCGGTTTCATCGCCGGGGTTCTTGTCTGCGGCCGTGTAAGCATTCGCTACAATTTCTATGCGTGCGGGCGCTGGGTACCGGGATGCAGCTTGATCGCAAGTTTGCGGTATGCCTTCTTGATTTCGAGTTCGCTTGCTGTGGGCGTTACGCCGAGGGCGTCATAGTAGGCTGTTTCTACGACCATGGTTGCGTATATCAGATATGGGGAAGGAGTGAAGGAACAGTGCTTTGTTATGTAGCGTTGGGCGCGCGTCAGGGCCGCATCTACCTTCCGAAATTCCTGCGCCGCACGTTCAGCCACAAGTCGACGTCACCAACGCTAGTGCCATCCGGGGTCTGGTGACTGCGAGTGCACAACAACCCCACCGCCGACCGCAGCTCAAGGCCCGCTAAATAAAAATACGGTAAGGTCAGCATGCCGCAGGAACAGTGCATCTATCTTTTTATTCGTAGTTATGCCAGATGAGAGAGCTTCAGTCTATCAAATACCTTCAAGCTGGGTATAATTCTCATGATCAGATGAAGCATGTCATAAACCCGATATCACCTGTCGCCGCCCATGCATACGCCATGCCGTAAATCCCATCCCGTAATCATGACCAGTATTCAGTACTTTTAGTCCATCCAGGAGTAAATAACGAGGGCGCAGTCCATTCAAGAGAACACGCACGGGAGTTTGATGAAGTAGGGAAACCGATGATTGCGTCGAGCTTGGTGGTCGCCTCGCTCGACGCTGGTAAGCTTGCTGTGTCTGTGGCTTGTTTAGACGACGAATTTGGCCTTCGCACGGGTGCTGCCGGCATGTGCGGCGTCGGTGTGACCAGAGAACTCTACGGCTTCCTTGTCGTTGAGCTGGAGAGACTGCTTGAACCGCTTGCCGATCTTGAGGAGCACTTCCTTGCCCTGCTCAGTAGTACGGGCCTTGCCGCCGTCGCCCGGAATAGCGCGACCAACCGTCCGCGTCCAGAGACCGATACGGTAGAAGCCTCGTCGAACGTTGACGACAACGCCCATGACCTCGTTGTCCTCCTCGTCTTCGAGGTTCTCGCCAATGGCAGCAAGCATGACGTGCAGCCAGAGCGCGTCGATGTTGATGGCCTTCTTGTCCTTGAACTGGAACGCCCACTTGCCTCCGTGCTTGTTCTGCGCATCTTCCCACTCGGGCCGTACGCCCTTCTTGAAGAGATGGTAGTCGGACTTGAGCGCAAGGTCCGAGGTAGGGGTGATGTTGTTCTGCACACCCGGTTAGTACAGGATTGCATTCGTGAGCCGCACAAGACATACGTAGATGCCCCAGAACTCCTCGACTGAGTCAAACGAAATGACTTCCTTCAGCAGATCTGCCCAGTTGTCGCCCTGCACATGTCAGCTAAGCCCAATAGTATGGCACAGTGCACTGAAACATACCTTGCCGCTCGGCGGCTTGGTGAACCATAGCGACCATGTGTTCATGAGCGGGTGCTTGACGTTGAAGTTCTCGGGGTCATGGAAGACGGTGCGGACGTCACCCTCGTTCTCGGTGTTGCTAGTCGACGACTTCTCGTTGGTGCTGTCGCCTGAGCCCTCAGTCGGCGAGATGGGAATCGTGTCAAGCGGGACCTGCTGGTCGGGCTTGGGTGCAGTCGCAACGTCGGCCATTGTGAATGTGTAGTGGGCGTGAAGAGGGTGTGGAGAAATTAGAGTGCTGTTGATAGCCAAGTCGAGTTGCGAGCGAGGTCGCAGGTGGTCGTGTAGGAGGTGGGTGTGGGCTGTCGGCGGGCGTCTAATGTGAAGGTGGGGCCGTCAAAGTCGCGCCAGGCGATTTCTTTACAGGCGCAGTCGCGGGGCTGTCTTCGATAGGCAGCGGAAGGATCTACGGAGGATTATTTGGTCGTGGCGTGGTGAAATTGGGTGCGGGCTTGTATCTGCTTTCCCCAAGAAGACGAGAAAATGCAGGTGCCATAGAGGGACCGCTTGCGCTAAGCCCTGATTGGCCACCTCCGTCGGCGTCTCACCACTGTCTCCAACTCGCACACAAGGTCACCAACTGAACTATGATGCCAAAAGGATTGCATTTTGCTGTCTATGAGGAACTATGTCCGCATCACTGTTGTGCGCTGACGCCACCATAGCATCAGCCCAAGAACAGCCTCGTCGCCGAGCAAGACGCATTCTGATATAAGCACTTCTCGGCCCAATCGCTGCCATCAAGAGGGCGGGATTGGAATTTGACATCCGTGCTATGTTCATCTCACTGAAGCCACGTCCTCGCTACTGATGTGAACGGTTACATTAGTATTGTGCTAGATTCATACCTGGGCGGAAGAACAAAGGTGCCAGCAATTATAGTACATATAGACATGAGAGCCTGGGAGCTTATCCTTAGAGCTCGCTGTGGCCCGGAGCTGCCTCCACAACCTTTGTGACCTCCGCAATCTTCGTGGCATTTGACGCGCCCCAGCCAAGGAGCTGTCCGAACTGTTCTTTGGCCTGGTAGTAAGCAATGTCGAAGCGAGCACCCGCCAGATAGGCGATAAAAAGCTAGAGATTATCAGCGTGGACCACACGAGAAAAGACGTTGCGACTTACCATGAAGAATGAAATAACGCCGACAGTCAGCAGCACCGCTGAGATCATGTAAATCAAATCCCACTTGTCCTCCTGGTCCTGTTTCTTCTTCTTCGCAGCTTCCTCGACGCTAGCAGGCGTCTCCTTCGCTGGCGGCTTCTGTGTTGGGAAGATGGACTCGATGAACTGTTCTATCTGTATGGGTGTCAGCTTGTTGCATTCATTTCTCTCGTCTCGACTCACCCTGCCCAGAGCAATGCTCATCTTCAGGAAATTCGGGTCGTTGGGGTTGTTCTTCTGGTGGATCTTTCGCGTGTATTGCTTGAAAACCTGGCACACCAATTCCAGATTCTGTGTTGACTCAATCATCAGTTGGCATGCCTGTCCCTTGGTGATCTTGACGTTCTTCTGGAAAATGGCGTAGTTTTGGAAGCAGACTTCTAGGGTAGCGATAGCCATGGACTGCGGAATGGCGCAAAAGTTGAAGACACTCTGCTCTCGGAGACCTGCAAGGTAGTAGAGACAGTCGTCCGCCCGGGTGAGGGCAGTGAGGATCATCTCTGAACTCACGGCGAGTGCCTTCTCCTTGTTCTCGGGCTTGAACATGTCCTCGAAGTTGTCAACATGCTTGGACCAGATCTCGCGTGGCCAGAATCGTCGTCCATCGTCCAGGTCTTCTTTAACGTCGCGGGTGATGTTCACTTGCTGGAGGAATTGGCCCATGGACTCCATGAGCTCTGGCTTCCTGAGCAGCGCTTCGTTGGCAAGGCCAGCCTCAACAAACAATCGGGTGCAGCCCTCGCCCACAAGGCCAGCGACGTAATGGCAGTATAGTTCGTAGTCCTTGATAGTGTTGACTCCGTTGGTGTTGTGCTCGGCGTTGTTTGCGTAGTCTGCCATGCCGTTGCCCATGCGCTTCGTAATGTCCTTGATGATATCCCGGTACGCCGGCTTGATCTTCTTGAACTCCTCAATTACCACGTTGAACTCAACAAGTAGCTGCCTGTCCTTCTCGTTCGGGCCATTATCGTTAAACGTCCAGCCATCCTGCTCCAAGAGGTTCTGGAAATCCCGCAGGATTGGCTCCTTCTTCTCCAGCGGTATCGTCATGTCGTCCTCCACCGTGTCGAGACCGCGCAGAACAAGGTAAAAGAGCGCTACGGGTACAAGGAGTTCGGGGTGCAGCTCCAATATGACAGCGGCGAAACTCCGGCTCGTCTTCTCGAGGAAGAAGAAGCATCGCTTGAGACTCTCCGTCTCTTTGGACTCATCGCGCTCGTGAACAGGGTTGTGCCATACTTTCCTGCGCGCATTGTTGTTAGCAGACTGGCGACACCTAGAACTTCACGTGTTTGCCAAATCTTCATACCATTGGATCATTGACCGCAGTTCGCTGGGGTGGGCCGCATAGTACAACATGTTCAATAGGCTCGGCATGGTGGGCAGAATTAAGGAGGCGCAGGTGGTAGAGAGAAGTATTGGCAAGCCCTCTATCAACTACAACCGATATTATCAAGTGAAGGTCGAGAAGGGTTACAATTAAAAAGTAGTACTCGTAAGGTAGCAAAGGAGAAGTCCCGGTTCCCAGGACTTGTTTATGGGGCCAGCCGAAAGGTTCAGCACTGGCGCGCATGCCTCCACATTTTGACAGGACCCTGCTTGCGCACGGTTGCCACCTGGCCAGGCCGCCTTCCTCCGTGCCGTTTGAGTGGCCGCGCCGTTCACCATCATTCAATTGACCCGAAGCCCGTTCGCAAGTCTTACAATACCACATATGTGACGTCGCCTATACTAGCAAAGACATGGTAAAATTAAGGTGATAGTAATCTTGTTTGTCACTCTTCAGAGCCTCTTCTTGGTAAACGCCGGCTAGTGCTACGCTATTTTCCAGTCTCCGTTCCAACATTTGAAGAAATGTTCCATTCAAGGTCATGTGTGAGAACTCATGTGACGTCCTCTAATGATTATTGAGAAGCAGTGGCAAAATATTCGTCTATCCTCTCGTCATCCTCAAAATCGCACGTGACCATCTTGCGCATTCCAACTCCGAGGAAACGGAATGAAATTGCCACCGCTGCGGAGATCAATGCTGCAAGCTGTCATCTGCGGGACTAGACAGCAGGAGAAATCATGCCAAAAGCGTGAGCATTCATGTGAGCAGGGAACGGGTCACACTCAGACCCGACGTGGGAGAAGGATGAGAGAAACAAACGGATCACAAAATGCTAAGAGAACGGAACGGTTCACATCAGATGAACGAACGACTTTTACATTTTAGGGACTAGTCCGACCACTATCTAACAGTCGAGTGGTCTTTGCTGACGAACCAAACGAACGAAAATGCATCGCTATGCTACCAAACGAGCTATTGCAATCAGTATCCGACGAACCAAGGAGTGCTGGCGACTTACTGTGAACCATTTCCCATGCTTTCTGAACCTGAAAGCATCCTCCAAATTCCAACTAATGGTTAGTCAAACTACTCACCACAAGTTAAATCTGCTAAGCCATCTCTTGGCTGGAGAGGCAGGATATCCCGACGGCTTTGTGGCCTTGTAACCACTAGCAGGCTTGGGTCTCGGCTTGCTGTTAGTAGGATATCCAGCGTTTCCGGGCTTGGGCTTGGTTCCAGATGTAGGCTTGGGCTTCTCAGCGGGCGCTGGCTCCTGGCCCTCCCAGTACTTCGAATCATCTGGGAAGTACGGCTCATCAACACCGTCACCGACCCACATGGGCGGGCGGTTTTCTTCAGCGGCCTGGGTAGGGTAGCTGTTCACGGATGGCTTCTTCTGTTGGTGTGTCAGTTTGCTACATGTCACAGCATATCGGCGCAATGTTAGCATGATCCCGAGGTTAGTAATCGTCCGAGCAGCTAATGGCAGATTTGATCGTAGGTAATCTGGTCATGTCGAAGCTTGACCGTTGATGTTTGACGAGAGAGTTTGTAGAAGAAGATGGCTGTGGGCCCTGATGACTGGACAGAGTCTAGTATCTTAAAAAGTCAGCAACTTATCTAAAGCAACGAGTAGAGGTACTTACCAGGTCTTCGAGCCAAGGCGGCTGGTTGTGGACATGCAGTCTCGGGTTGATCTCGGGTTGACGTTCGCAAATATCGATTTTGCAAGATAGAGCATTTGTAGATCGCCGTATCGCATCTGCCAAAGCCTGCCAGTTCAATCACGAGAGTATCTTGGGTTTGGGCCGAAGCGCAAACGATACCATACTTACCCCAGGATCACGTCACGACATATGCAGAGCCAGACTGCGCAACCGATCAAAAAGAAAAGAACTTACTGTGCTGGTTCCTCCGGCCACAAAGTCTTGGTTAACCCAGACGTTGAGAGCATTAGTGCCACCGCATGCCTGCTTGTTGTTACCCCTGCAAGCAGTCCTGCATGTCTTGGTCGCCCTGGAGTGCTTGTAGCTGTTACCACAGCGGCAGTCTTGGCCATTCTCCGTTCCGAAGTATCTGTATGGCGCAGCGGGTGCGGCGGTCGATTTCCTGGTACAGAACCTGCGAAGAAGTGAGCAAGTGGACTTCGCCAACATCTGGGGAGTGGGATGAGTTGCTCACGCTTTACAGCTCTGCTGAGTCAAGCTCGAGCTGCCGTTGAAGGACGGACCATCGAGGAGTCGTGCTCCGGTCCCGCCCACCGCGTCTTCGAAACATCCTTCGTACTTGTTGTTGGGATAGGTCGTGTTAAGGGTCTACAAATGCAGCGTCAGCAGACTGCTAAAAAGCAGTTTTTTGACAATGATCAGTTGCTGCAAAAGTCTGGCTCTGCATAGAACAAATGAAAAGCATGAGCTGTTGCGGTTAGTTCTACAATGGTGGCTGCTTGTTAATATACGACTGGGCAAGGGGCTACAGGTGGGGAAGTTGGAAGTTGACAAGGAACATCGTGTTGACGGTAAAGAACGACAAAACAATGCGCGGTGATGCTCGGAATCGTTCGTAAAGATGTCTAGCACAGATTTATAGCTCTCTGGAGATGTTCGGGCATTGGTAGTTTTGGGAAATTGGAATGTAGCTGAGCTCAATTTGGTCGCTAGGGATGAATGGCCAGAACATGATGACATTGGGAATGCACGATTCTTTTTCACTCCAATGAGAAGCTCAACCTGAAAGCTCAACCTTACGTATGATCACAGCACTGATGTCGCAAGAATGTCAATATCCCTTCTCGCTCGTCGCTTCTACAATTTTGAGGTTTCACTGCAGCTGCTGATGTGTTCTAGCAGTCACGCTAGGGTCACAGTCGTGAATTCCACTTCCAAAGCTGGGCAGCCCTGAAGCTTTTTGATCTCGAATGTATCCGCGCTTCTGCTGACACGGATCGCAATCCTTCATTTATACGAGCAGCAAGGCTTTAACGCCCTTTGACTCCGTGTGAATGGCGCGATGCTTGTATCTAGATCGCAATGAATTCCACACGTTACTGCTTCCTCATCGCTCTGACCAGATCACCAAATCTGCTTTCCACCGCTCCAGCTAGTCCAACAGGACTACCCATCTCCACAATCTCGCCCGTATCCATGACAAGTACCCTATCAAAATCCATAATCATGTCAATCCATGGCTCACAGCTATCACAGTGTAGCTCTCAAACTCTTTATTAATGATCTCTTGCATGCGACGTTCCGTCTCCACGTCTACACTCGAGCTCACTTCGTCGAGCAATAATATCCCACCTTGTAGCGACTGTCGCGCTCGTACACGCTTTCGAAGCAGTGCGCGACCAACAGAATAAAGCTGCCGCTGCCCTGCGCTCAATGTTCCTGAACACATGCCAGCGTTCAGACCGCCGCGCTCTGACACGAATTCCCACAGACCGACAGCTTCTAGAACGTCTAGATTTGCTTGAAATGTGGACCCATCTGGCAAGAACACAGACTCTTGTGGGACAGCGATAATGCGCTGACGTAGGGCCGTTCGATCAAGTTTCCGAAGTGCTATGGTGTCGATGATCGTGTTGTCCGCTGTCTCGACAAGGGGATCCAAAAGTTTGAGAAGGAAAGCGATCAGGCTGGACTTGCCGCTACCAGTACGTCCGCAGATTGCTACATTTTCGCCCGGATTTATGGTTACGTGGATATCGCGAAGTGCAAGCTTTGGGTTGCTCGCGCCTTCGCTTGGCTTGCTGTACGTTGCTGAGACACCATTGATAGCCACAGCACCATGTTGTGGCCACTGTTCGGGAGGGGTGATGGTCTCCTCTTCTGTGTCCTCGGGCGTGACTGTGTCCCCAAAGGCCTTCAATCTAGCTATTGCGCCTAATGATGTCTCTAGCTTAGTCCAGGACAGCACGATACCTGCTAAGCTCTCCCCAAGACCTAACAAACTGTAGAGAGAGGCGCCTGCAAATCCAGATTTAGAGTGGAGCTGAACTGTGAGCGTGGTCAATATCACGGCCATCACCATGACTACAACATTGAGTACGCAACTAAGCCATTCCTGAACCATGAGCAGCAGATACGAGGGTCTTTGGTTGGACTTTGTCCATCGAGCGTTCTTTGTAATGTCTTCAGGCATGAAGCCAAACGCACGCAGAGTCGTGATACCTCTGACTGTGTCCAGGAAATGTGTGTACAGTGGACTTTTCGACTCGAGATCGAGCAGGCGCAATTGCCGAGATGTACGCAGGTAAAACCGCTGTACAACATACAACAGTACAGCGAGGAACGGGTAGCTTATTGCAAGATATGCGGACGACATAAGCATAACAGCAACTTGCCCAACGGCGGTGGTGAGTGACAGTAGCAGGCTGATGGTAGCGTCTGGTAGCTCGGTGTCAATCAAATTGAGGTCCTGCGAGAACAAATTCGTGGTTACGCCTGTGTCGGTATTTGTGAAGAAAGCAAGCGGTGCTTGCACCAAAGTTTGCAAAGCATTGCCATGCATATTTGCACCGCCTTTGTTAATCGAGCTGATAAGAATCGTAATACCGAGAAGTAGTAGGGAGATCGTCGCGCAGGCTTGTAGTAAGCCATATATCGCCACGTAGTAGGCGTTTGAATGGGTGAGGTTTGCTGTCTTCATGTCCTCGGTCCAAAAGGTGAGCCAAACTGTGAGAAAACTGGTAAAGAACCCCCAGAGTGCTGCAAAAATACCACTACTCACTGCCAGAGGTATGCCCATATTCTTGATCCAGTGTTTGTATACTCTGCGGTCACCAATTTGACGCGCATCATTATCTTGAACCAGAGCCTCGCTCTTTGTCGTCGGCGTCATAGAGACTTGAAGGTGTGGTAAGGATGGCGACTCAGAAGGTGAGATCGAGCCTGTATGTGCCACACTCTGCGATAGGTTGTAGTGGCTCAATGCTTGGCTGGTCATAACTTGCTTGACAGTACCTTGTGCTTCGACAATACCGTGGCCAATGGAAATGATGTGATCAGCGGCCGGCAGGTGCTGCAGGCTATTCGTGCACAGCACCACTGTAGCGCCACGCCTTCGTAGTATTCCCCGTGGCCCAAACACATGGCTGAACACATGTTCCTCGGTCTCAGCATCCAAGCCGCTGAAAATGTCGTCCAGCACGAGGAAATCCGTGTGTAGATACAGTGCCCGTGCGAGAGAGACACGTTGTCTCTGACCACCAGATAGTGTGATCCCATTGGACCCGACGTTGGTCTCGTCTCGCTGAGGGAGCCTAGCTATATCATATTCCAGGCCAGTTGAGCGGATGACCTCCGCATACCTCGTAGGATTGAAGGCCGAAAAGCCTACTATATTTTCCTTTATAGATCCATTGAACAAGTACGCCGTCTGATCACAGTAGCCTACATGGCTAGACCGGACTCCTAGCTTGATTTCACCTTCGCTGCACGGGAGTTCTCCTAGTAGAGCTTTGCAGATGGTCGATTTGCCCGAAGCTACAGGTCCTATGACCATATTGAGCGAGCCTTTGGTCAGACATAGGTTCACGTTGCGCAGAACGACTTTGTCTGGTTCCCAGCCATAATTGCCGTTTCTGACAACCACGGCACAACGAGAAGAATTTTCGGACTCCTTGAGGATCTGGCGAACATCTTCGCGGGTTTCGCATTCTATAAAGATCTGGATCCGTGCCAGACAGGCGAACGCAGATACGATCTCAGGAACAGACTGGAAGACGAGCGCCAGTGGAGCTGTCATCAGCCCAAGAAAGGAAAGACTAGTGAACACTCGCGAAGTGTCCAGGGATTCTCGCGCAAAGGCGAAAGTAAGCGCCGGCCCCATCAGAAGAGGAAGATATCCCAGAATTGCGGAAGCGATGTATATGCGACGATATCGTGATCCTGCAGCCAACTCTTCAACCCGAAGCTTCTGCACGTAGTCGCGCACAGCAGCAGAGAGTCCAGCTATCTTTACACTCTTCATACCACTGATAACAGAGGCAGTCAGGCCGACGCGTAGTTGTACGCGCGACATCCATGCTTTCTGCGAATCTCCTGTAAAGTTGACAAGAATAGCTAGGCAGACGAAGCACAGCACAACAAGCCCAAGAGCCGCCACAAAGGCGACACCCAATTGCCGGTAGAGCATCCAGGCGGCTAGCGCGACCTGTATCATCGATGCCCAAATCTCGTGCACATGTCTGAATCCCATACGGATGCGCTCCAGGTCGGTGCCCATCAGTGTCAATGCAGCATTGACATCCGTGGCTCCAACACGCGCCGTTGTAGCCTTTAGGAAGATCTCCGGAACAAGTATCGATTGGATCATGATGCGAAAGCGGTGATGGAAATATCAGGACAGTGCTGACGAGACAGCAATGCCAGAGAAGATCAAGAAACTCGCGCCAATCAACCCATATCCCACGTTGGGGTCGAGTGTCGGTTGCGCTAGGTAGCCCAGCAACGTTTCTATGAAGAAAGGTTGGGAGAAGGTAAAGCCGAGCAGAGCCAAGCGAGGGACGATGGGGAGTAGTAAAGGTACTTTAAGGGTACGTATCAGGACCTTTGCAAGACCGAAAGTGTCGCCCTGCAGCTTTTCATAGCGAAGGTGCCGCGAGAACTCGGCATGAAGGATTTCTGGGTCGAAAGAACTGTCAAGTGGTAAGATGGTGTCCATGGTGAGTATAGTTCGATAGCCTGTTAGAAACATCTTGTTTAGCCAGAAGAAGACGCCGAGCGAAATATGCTGCTCGTCTCCTCTGGACTGTGCTTTTCATCGTTTGGCCAACGGACCCAACTGGTCTTCTGTCGGCACTCCAGCATGAGAATGACGGCTTTAAGAGCCACAGTCCCACAGAAAGTACTACTGTAGACATGCTCTGCATGACTGTTCGATGATCGAAATAGCGTTCTTGCCTGAGAAACGTCCAGGATGAGACTCAGGCATAAGTATGCGGCTAGTAGGGTTGAGGGCCTTGGGTTTCTGCTGTGCTCGAGTGCACTGAGTGGCACAGCAAGACTTGCCGCCGCAAGTCTGATAATGGCCGCTGCCATAAGCACGGTGGATAGATGCGCATGATTGATTCCCGTGAGTACTATAAGTACTAGAGAAAGACAGCAATAAGCAATTAATACGCCCTATCTAGCCTATAAGCATACACAAAACCGATCGAGAATCATACTCACACATTTGATGTACTGGAGCACCGCCGCATGCACGATCTTGCATCTGCGGACCAAAAAGCCTTTGCGTAAAGAAGCTGCAACAATGAATAATGCCGAGGGCACGATAGTGAAGAACAATTGCTCGAAACGGAGGTTGAAATCGAATCCTCTAGCGTCTTGCTGCATCAGTGCGCCATGATTAATGTTAAAAACCATGATGAACAAGTTTGTGGCATGTGTCGCAGAAAACTTCAATGGGTGCTAACAGTGCTGGACATTCTGTTTTCTTATCAGTGACTGCAGCCTGATTTCAATTTCAGGTGACATGCATCCTTCAGTCGCCATCTAACCTCTTTTAGTTAGGCCAAGACTAGAGCCTCAGTTGAGCTACCACAAACGCAGCCATTGAGTATATACACTATAAGGCATCAATCGCTGCGATCATATATGCGTGTACTGAGACTTACTGCAGAGACAAAGTATGGCAATCCCAGACCAACACCACCAAGCTTGATAGCATGAACCCACAGCACTGTCATAAGTGGAGCGCCAACAAGCGAGCCCAGGGTCTTCGTCAACATGACGATGCTAAAGTCTTGGATATCGGAGTTAGCAAGCGCTATAAGCGGCGATTTGACAAGCGACATGGTGAATACCGGCAGCGCCGATCCCAGCGCGTATACCATCAGAGCTTGGATCATCAGCATCTTTCGGCCTATCCAACGTCAATTCGAACTCACCGGCTAGCAGCATCCAAAACCTGAGCGCCAGTGCAACGCACAGCACACCTACTACTGACACCAAGATGCTAATCTCCGCACCGAGATAGTTCAAGCGGACTTCAGAGCCATGGACCGCTTTCGTGGACATGGAAGACTTGATGATACGCGGAACCACGATGGCTAGTAGTGTAAAGTTGACGATCGCTTTGGCTGAGAGCATGTAGCCTGCTTTTGCGAATGTCCATTCATATCTCTTTGAGATGTATTGAACAAGCAGTTTTGTGTCTGAACTTGCGAGAGCTGTGAGGAAGAAGGATACTAAGAGGACTTGGAAATTTCGTCGACCGATCAAGAGCGCTCGCATCTTCTTCAATGCATGGATGATGCTTTGCAAGAGGCTCGGGTGTGTTTCGAAGGCATTAGAGAAGCGACTGGGGCTACCATCTTGCTCTTCAAGCAAAGGGCCGGCTTCTTCTGCTACATTATCTGCAGATTCAACTGTTGCTAGAGTCTTGACTTGTGAGTCTGTTGGCTCGGGTAGCATACTGATTACAGGAAATGCACATGCCAGTAGTGCGATATTAATCCAGAAGGGAAGCCATAGGTTCCTGCTCATCGTGAAGGAAGCGATGCTAGGCCCCAAAAAAGATACAACATAAGATGTTGAACTTATATAGGAGAAGTACGAGGCTCTGAGTGTAGTCAGCGTCGAATCCCGGTCAGTTTTATATGTACATATCCAACACACCTCTCAACATATTCTTGCGCCAGCGCCGAAGTCAAGGTAAAGATGGTGGATTGGAACACACATTCGCCGCCCAGCACCGCAAGAAACGGGCCTAAAACGATTGCTTTTGTCGGGAACAGATGTTCGAAATGGCCTAAAGTGGTGTCAGACTATTTCTGCAACAGACCAGATCAGTCCGTACCAACAGCGATGGCCCAAACACTTAGCCCAATTCTCGGAATCATGTTGCACCAAAGAACGACTCTGAAACCGTACTTCTCAGCAATGAAACTGAACGGTATTGTGACGATAAAATCTGCATGACATGTCAACACATTGTTGTGGTTATGGAATGGTAATAACACTCATACCACACACAACTAGTGTCGTCTCCATGATACCCTGTAACCAGGCCAGCTGTCTTTGGACCTCATTGATCTTGCATAGCTTCTCTGGTACCGAGCTATCGGGAGAGATAGATGTTGGCTCATGCAGTTTGTAATGCTCGAGACATAAACGCGACTCAATGACACGATTTAGAGGCAAGGTGTAGAGAACCGTGGAGAGGTGAACGAGGATGAGAAGACCTATCAACGGCCATATGCGATGTCTTTTGAGATGGAAAGAGGACATGGAGGATGTCATTGGAGACCGCAGCTCGTTCTCAGCTACAACGATAGCAGGTGTAAGCAGCGGCTTTGTGCTATCATCATATGGCATTGCTCGTGTGAATAGTCTCAGCAATGATGTGCTAACCTCGAACAGTCGCGAGCTTCATCCCAAATGGTGTTTGTCGTCTCATTGTGATGCCCGTCCACATCAACTAGCGCCAGTGAAGATAAGCCGCACGTGACCCAGATAAGACACCTTCTAGA